>Ga0070730_10004160_pt1 | contig 12811 bp, 15 predicted proteins | sample Coa_R1_3_FD_66447 | JGI IMG/M metagenome (GOLD analysis project Ga0070730, IMG submission 66447) | Surface soil microbial communities from Centralia Pennsylvania, which are recovering from an underground coalmine fire - Coalmine... | ecosystem: Environmental > Terrestrial > Soil > Unclassified ...
CCAGGGGTGCTGCTGCGAGGCGAACCACAAGCAACGCCGGAGCGCGCGATCAGCCTCCCTGGAACAGGCGCGCTTTTGTATTCCAGTCCTGCTATCAGTATCTCCGAAACCCACACGGATGGCCTTCCTTTCAGTTGGGCGGAGTGGGAGATCATCCTCGCACTCAAGATTTTAGAGAGCAGTGGCCTTGGCCCGCCAACACTCGCCGTCTTGTCCCGCGCATGTGGTACAGAGAGCGTAAGCCATGAGGCGCTTTCCCGGCTTGAGAAAGAGGGGGTGCTGCGCTGTCTTCCCCCCATCCGCCCAGGAGGAGCTATCCGCTACACCCAGGAACCTCAACGGCTGGACCAGTTTGGTATCAAGCGACCTACCGATGTTCTTGTCAGAGCTGCTATTCATCTTCTTTTAAACACAGGAATGTATGAGGATGAGCGAACAACACCTGCCCACCCAAGCAACACAATCGACCGGACAATTCGGTGATCCGCCAGAACCCTGGCGGAATTTAGAAACGGCTGCCGCAGTCATTATCCCCGCTCCCCTCGAATATACCGTCTGCTACGGAAAGGGGACCAACCAGGGGCCAGCAGCTATCATTGCCGCTTCGACACAGATGGACCTCTATGATGAAAGCCTCGGCTGGACACCTATGAGCGTGGGCATTGCTACCTGGCCGATGATCTCTTATGTTGGCTTGTCACATGAAGCAGCGCTTCAGCTTACAGAACAGGTTGTAGCAGCAGTCCTCGCGCTTAGCAAGCTCCCTGTTACCCTTGGCGGAGAACATTCACTCACGCCAGCCTGCCTGCGTGCGGTCCAGCAAAAGGCCGACTTTGCTCCGCTGGGCCTGATCAGCTTCGATGCGCACGCCGATATGCGTGCCAGCTACGAGGGAACACCGCTCAGCCACGCCTGTGCAATGCGACGCTCTCTGGATATTCCCGGTATCCGCGCCCTGGAATTAGGCATCCGCAGTATCAGCCCGGAAGAGGTGGCTGATATTCGCGCGCTTCACCCACTGCTCGAAATTGTCTGGGCGCACCAGCTTGGCGAAATGCAGCTTGATGTTTTATTAGATCACCTGCCCCAGCGGGTCTACGTCACCGTAGACCTGGACGCCTTTGATCCGGCCTACATGCCTGCGGTGGGCACTCCTGAACCTGGAGGTATGGGTTGGTACGCTTTCTTGCACGCTTTTCAGCGTATTGCAGAGCGCAAGCAGATTGTTGGGCTGGATGTTGTTGAATTGGCCCCTATCGCTGGACTCAGCCACCCAGACTTTTTTGCCGCGAAACTGACCTACAGAATGATGGGACATATCTTCACTCAGAGCCACCGACAGCCGACATAGGGAGTGCGATTTCTTCAAAGCTGCGGTTGAAGCCCAGGAACAATCCCCCTCTCTGTGTTCACCTCCGCAGGTGATACGGCACATTGGTGACGCTAATGCCAGGGCGGAAAAGGAGCGCAGCCTTGATCCGAAATGCCGTTTGGTTGTGAAGCAGCGCTTCCCACCAACGCGCCGGAATAAACTCTGGCAGCACGACAGTAATCGTCCGGTTGGGATGCTGGCGGCGTAGGAGATCAATATACGTGAGTAGCGGCGCCACCAGGGCACGGTAAGGTGATTCGATCAGAATAAGGTGCGGGTGGCGAGTGGGATCGGGGGGGGCGCCACCGCCGACGTGGCGCTGGATTGGTCGAGTTGGTTCACCCATGTCTCCCAGCTTTTCTGGAGGGCGCTCGTTTCTTCGGCATCGGTCGTCACATGCACTGCAACAACATCTGGGGTGATCGAGCGCGCGTAGGCCAGGCTCTGTAGTGCCGGTTGGTTCAATGAAGCTATTGGTACGATCATCAGGTGGCGCACCTCGCCTGCGGCGACAGGAGTAAGCGGCGCCACCTGGGCGTGTGCGCGCTGGTAGTGATGGTGGATTCCGCGAAAGAGGACTACCAGCAGCGGGATGAGGATCACTACAATCCAGGCGCCTCGGTCAAACTTGGTAATGGTGATGACGGCCACGACTACAGCAGTGGCGCAGGCGCCCATCAGGTTCATAGACAGACTCCGACGCCAGTTCGCCCCGCGCAGCCTCCACCAGCGCCGGACCATTCCGCTCTGCGAGAGGGTAAAGGACATAAAGACCCCAATCGCGTAGAGGTTAATCAGCGCTTCTGTGTTGCCATTGAAGACAATCAGCAGAATTGCGGCGAAGATGCCCAGAACGATGATACCGGTAGAGAAAGCCAGACGGTCGTCCCGAAACGCAAACTGATGTGGCAGGTAGCCATCGCGCGCGAGCAGGGAAGAGAGCCGTGGAAAATCTGCGAAGCTCGTAGCTCGTATTGGCGGCCAATGCCAGAATCAACGTGGTGGCGAACTGGACGACATAATACATCCAGACGAACGGCCCTGTAAAAGCCAGGCTGGCGATCTGTGAATCCACACATACTTATTCCCCAGAAGCGATCCAGCCACAAGTTCTTGTCGTTCCAGATCGAGCATCAGGTCGTTGGAAGGAGCTGCTTCCGTTGGCTCTTGTCCACTCTCTGAAGAAAGTGACGGTGGGGACTGGGGGCGCAAAGGCTCCTGGCTAAACATAGCTAAAAATGTCCTCCTGGCCTGGAACAAGGGCAACACGGGAAAATGCCACCAGGGATAAGATACGGCAGGGGCTATAAAGATGGCGTAAGGATACTGGCGAACGCATCAAGATTATGTAAAGATTTGGCGCTTTATGATACAGTGACTTTCATAAAGGCTATCCTTGAGCGCACAGGCTTGGACATGCCTAGCGCAATCACGCCAGGACGGGGAGAAGGCATTTTTCTATGGACGAGACCTATCCGACAGACCGCGCATCGCTGGAGCGCGCCTGCGACATCGACTACTTTATTGCCAGCGGACCAGGTGGTCAACACCGCAATAAGGTTGAGACGGGCGTGCGATTGCTCCATCGTCCAAGCGGGACTATCGTCACAGCTACAGAACGGCGCTCACAGCGGGCAAATCGTGACGCGGCCTTTGAGCGCATGGCAGAAAGGCTGGAAGAGCAGCAGCGTGTGCCGATACCCCGCACGCCAACACGCCGGACAGCAACCAGCCGCGAGCGGAGGCTGGAGACCAAACGACGTACAGGCACGATCAAGCACCTGCGCACAAACCTGCCAGATGAGTAACCTGGCGCAAGCCAGGCTTTCAGCAATAGATTCCTGTATTTGCAATGCGCGAGCTGGGGTACTAGCGAGGTAGAGCTTCGAGTATCCCCCGCATCAAGGCCAGAAAGTTGGGGAGGACCGCTTCCGCCGTCGCCAACACTTCGGCATGATTGATTTGTTCTTCCGTACCGGGGGTGGCGGCATTGGTGATACAGCTTATCCCCAACACGCGCATTCCCGCATGGCGCGCTACCACCACTTCGGGCGCTGTTGACATCCCTACAGCATCCGCGCCCCAGGCACGCAACGCGGCAAGTTCCGCTCCAGTCTCATAGCTGGGGCCAGTGACCATGACATAGACCCCCTCATGCAAAGAGACCTTCAATCGCTGAGCAGTGTCTTTTGCCACACGCCGCAGAGACAGATCATATGCTCCCGCCATTGCGGGGAATCGCGGGCCAATGCGCTCATCATTTGGACCGATCAGCGGATTGAAACCGGCCATGCCAGGCAAAAAGATATGATCTCTGATGAGCATAAAATCGCCTGCGCGATAGGCCGGATTGAGACCACCAGCAGCGTTAGTCACGATCAGAAGGTCCGCTCCTAGTGCGCGCAAGACTCGTATTGGGAAGGCTACTTCCTGCGGAGTCCACCCTTCATACACATGAAAACGCCCCTGCATGGCAACCACTGGATGCCTAGCCAGATGTCCGAGAACCAACACACCAGCGTGGCCCGCGACTGTCGATGCTGGGAAATGCGGAATGGAGGCATAGGGGATGCGTAGAGCATCCTGGACCTCATCAGCCAGGATACCCAGCCCTGAGCCAAGGATTATAGCAATTTCTGGTCGCAATTGGGTTTTCGAGCGCAGGGATGTGATGGCTTCCTCAATGAGTGGACTTACAGTACCGTTCATTACCAGCGTCTTCCCCTTTCTTCAGAGCGAAAGAGCTTGTTATTTATCGAGCAAGTGATGTTGGGCCACATTATATGTTCTCCAGGAGTGCGCAACAAGCATGGTTCTCCCTGGGAGCCGCTCAGCATTGGCACTAAGTATGCAACAACGCCTTCCTAAAGGGAAGCAAAAACAGCCTTCCTCAGCAACCCATCTCTCGATGAGAGATACCCCAGTCAAGCAAGTGCTTTCTCCTAGCATCTCAGTAGAGCGAGCAAATGCGCGAATAGTGCCCCGTAGGAGACTTGCCACTACTGGGGCGCCTGGGCTACAATCTCTCTATCAGCAAGAAAGTGATAGACCTATGACCGAAACCAATCAAAGCCAGGCGCTCCCAGTAGAAGAGCTACGTCAGCGGTTAACCGCTGAGCGCCAGCGGTTAGAGCATGAGCTGTATGAACTGACCAGCGGTGATGAAGCAGTCAGCACAACCGATCCCATCCTTGAGAGCGGCGGCATGTCCAGCGACCAGGCTGATGATGCGGATGCGCTCTCTGAGGCAGAGCGGAACCGTGCAATCACCACCCACACCCAACAATTGCTCAATCAGGTAAACGAGGCATTAGCACGCATGGATGCTGGAGCCTATGGGCAATGTACCAATTGCGGGCGCTCCATCCAACCAGCCAGGCTCAAAGCATTGCCCTATGCTACGCTGTGTATTGACTGCCAGACTAAAATGGAGACAGCCCATCATCCAGGAGGACGCCCACGAGTTTGATAAAGAATCGCCCCTACCTCTCTGATCTCATCATGGTACTGGTCGGCGGCTTAACCATTGGCCTTGACCAGTGGAGCAAAGCTGCGATCAGACAGCACTTTGGTGTCTGTAATACGCCTGCCTATGTCCCTCTCATCGGGGATCATTTTGGCCTGACCTACGCCTGTAATACAGGGGCAGCATTCAGTATCTTTGAACATGGACACGAGGCGCTGCTCTTTGTATTCATAGCCGCAGCATTGGCGACGATTATCTGGCTCTATGTTCATTTTGCAAATCATTCTAGCTTGCTGCTCAAACTAAGTTTTGGCCTGGTTCTGGGGGGAGCTGCTGGCAACCTCATTGATCGTTTCCGCCTTGGATATGTGACGGATTTTCTCCTGTTTACGATCAGGCCCGTTTTCATCTGGCCGGTATTTAACCTGGCCGATAGCGCCATTTGCGTAGGTATCTTCCTGCTCATGATCTACCTCTGGCGAAGACCAGCTTCCACGAAGGGAGCGCCGGATACTCCAAAAAACGATCCTACGCTGGCAGAGCAAACCACAACCGAGCGATCTTTACCCCATCCTTGAGCGCTCCCCGCTTTGGAGGGATCTATTGGCAGGCGATCAAGTATCTACTCATCAGACGCAAGAACTCCTCTATGCAGGTGCAGGCGGAGAGCGTCTTGATACCTTTGTTGCACGCGCGCAGGCAACTCTCTCGCGTACAAAGGTCCAGGCGCTGATTAAGCAAGGGCGCATCCTGATCAACCAGCGCCCGGCGAAAGCCAGTGACAAGCTTGAAGGAGGCGACGTTATCCTGTTACGGGATACTCCCACTGAGGAGCAGCAGACCAGTACCCATGCGGCTACCCTCCCACTCAACCTGCTCTTTGAGGACGACCAGATCATGGTGGTGAACAAACCGGCTGGTATGGTCGTGCATCCAGCCCCAGGCCATCTAGCAGGAACACTCGTCGACGCGCTGCTAGCGCACGATCCAGCCCTGGCTGATGCGGTCAACCCTGACGAGCAACAGCGACCAGGCATTGTCCACCGACTGGATAAGGATACCTCTGGACTGCTCCTCGTTGCGAAAACAGCGACAGCCCTGATGCAGCTTTCTCAGCAATTCCAGGGGCATACAGTGAAGAAATACTATCAGGCGTTGGTGGAGGGGCGCCTGCCAGTAGCCGAAGGAGCCATCGAGGCGCCCATTGGCCGTGACCAACGCCATCGACAGCGCATGGCGATCACAGCGCAGCATGGTCGCCATGCGCATACCCTCTTCTGGGTAGAACAGGAGCTTGCCCGGTTCACCCTGGTGCGGGTTCAAATCATCACTGGCCGGACTCACCAGATTCGCGTCCATTTCGCAGCCATCGGCCACCCCATAGCTGGCGATCACACCTATGGACGACGGCAAGAGCCAGAGCCACCTCGGCTCTGGCTTCACGCCGCAGAACTCCGCTTCACCCATCCAACAACCGGGCAGGAACTCGTTTTCAGCGCGCCTCTTCCCCCCGACCTTGAGAACTTCCTGGCAACGGTGAAAAGCTGAGAGTTGTGAGAAGGGCTACGTATGGAATGTGTGCGTAGCCCCTCAATTTTGGCAAGGTTATCTATCGTTGGCGTTTATTGTTGGATGCGTCCGCGCATCCCTGCTAAGGGTTCAGCAGACGGTCCTCTTCGTCTACCTCTTCAGGAAACGCATCACTCTGGTCGTCGAGTCCTTCGATACGCAGACGCTCCTTGCGAACCGTATCACTGACCTGTTCCTGATCGGTGAACGCCTGCTTATGAAGATGGACCTCCTCATTCACTACCGTGCGCTTCCCAGTGACAACCTCCTCGCCCATCACCGGCACATCGATATCCTGCTCCTGAAAGGCATCAGACCCCCCGTCCACGTTCCCGCCCTGTACCGGAACGCGCTCAACGTAGACTTCCTCGTGCGTCACTGGCACGCTAGCCGTCTGCTGTTCCTCCACCACATCCTTATGGAGATGAACACGCCCCTCCTCTTGCTCCTGCTTCCCCACAACAAGTTCCTCTTCCCTGAGCGGAACCTTTACATCACCTTCGCGGACGGGGGTAGGATGTTGCATGCCCGCTGCGCCAATCTCCGTGTTGCTGGTCCTTGAGCCGATTGGAGGAGTCAGAGGTTTGATCCCTGCACCAGATTGATCGACGGCAGCATCGCTTTCCAAAGACCCGCCGAGAGGTGTATTGGCGAAAGGGACAGGTGAGGTTCCAACCGGGTTCATTGTCGAGGCGCTTGTCGGCAGAGTGGAAGGCATGCCAGCTGCTCCGCCACCAATGCCAGCAGTACTGACCCCAGCCTCGGTTACAGGCGGCACATCCCAATTTTGATTTGCCAGGTCGTCTTTGGCTAAATTCAAGTAGACGCCGTTGGCATCCTGATTTGCAATAGCGCCCAGAGGGACGTAGACATCTCGATGGAATAGCCAGCCTTTTTGAACAAGAAGGTAGCCTCCTTGAGGATTATATTGGCTGACAGCACCAACCCTCTCGCCACCTGCGTCAAATACGGGTGTCCCCTCTATGAATTGCTGGCTCTGTAGGTTTCCCTGCGTTCCTGGATTATTGAGCATGCTCAATCCTTTCTGACTTGATTGCTACTAATGAGCCTCTCACTCTCAGCACAAAATTGGCTCGTCTAAGCGTATGGTGCAATCATTGTGCCAAGATTACGCAAAGCTTGTTTGCATCAATTCCGGCCACCAGGGTTAAGCATCCTCTGGACGCGCCACATCTTGCTGCGTCTCGCTCACATCAACAAATTCGCGGCGCAGAGGCTCGCGCACGACCTGCTGCTCCGCGACCACCGTTTTCCGGATACGGAGATATTCCCTGATCACTGATTGCTTCTGAACAATCAAGCGTTCCTCCACAAGAGGAATAATTATCTCGCCAGGAGCGACTGGAGTCGAAGCATCATATTGCTCAGGAGGAATATGTTCGATAACGGCCTCTTCGTGATACACCGGAACGTTGAGACGTTGCTCAACCGTCTCCACCCTTTTATGGATATGGATATTGCCTGAGACAACGGGCTGTTTCTGGACGAGCACCTCCTCAGATGCCAGCGGAACCCGCAGCTCTGTATCGCTTGCATCCACAGATTCCTTCTTCCCACCTGAAGAGGGGGCCGGAACCGGAGCCTCAGTCCCTGTATTCAGGGATTCATTCAGATAATGCCTGAGTTCGTCCGATCCCAGCGCCAGATCGACAAGACTGCCGGAGTCTGTCCGTATGACCCGCCGCACGAGCATCAAAGGCAACACGTAACATGAAAAACCATCATCCGAGCGGACAACAAGATAGTCTGGCTGAGCAGCCTGGCCCTGCCCACGCTGCTCGAGACGTTCGACGGTTCCAATAAAACCATGCGTTGTACGCACGCGCGCGCCGGGAAGGATTGCAGCAGTGGTATCCACCAGATCATCTCCTTGAGAGCATGCTCTTTAGCAAATGCACACGGAATATCCTGGATATCACTGGTGCAATTTATGGACCGAAGATAGTTTGACCAGAAGCAGAGGCCTAAGCTCGCTCTTGTTGTCGGATGCACGAGCGTGTAGTATACATTTTGCAAGGGACGAGAGAGGGCTTTGCGGGTGAACCTCTGACGTGAACATCAGCAACAAGAGAAGGAGATCAGCGACATGCAAAACAGCAGCTACCAGCTTACCTGGCTCGGTCATGCTACCTTCAAGCTTCAGACCCCACATGGGAAACGGGTGCTGATCGATCCCTGGGTGCAGGGAAATCCGTCTTGCCCGGCAGATCAGAAAAAAATCGACCATCTGGACGCAATGCTCATCACACACGGACACTTCGATCACATCGGTGATGCTGTCACTATTGCCAAAGAAGCGCAACCCTCAACGATTGTTGGCGTCTTTGAATTGTGCAATTGGCTGGAAAGCAAGGGCGTTCAGAACTGCTCTGGAATGAACATTGGCGGGAGCCAGAACGTTGACGGCCTCCGGGTGACGATGACACACGCCGAACATAGTTGCGGTATCCTGGATGGCAATGCGATCATCTACGGCGGAGTAGCCGCGGGCTACGTTATTGAGCTAGAGAACGGTGTTACCCTCTATCACACAGGTGACACAGGACTCTTCAGCGATTTCAGCCTGATCAGCGAACTCTACCACCCCAGCCTGGTCATGCTGCCCATCGGCGATCATTTTACGATGGGACCACGCGAGGCGGCTTATGCCTGCAAGCTGCTCCAGCCGCAGGCAGTGATTCCCATGCACTTTGGCACCTTCCCCCTGCTGACGGGCACGACCCAGGCATTCCGCGAGGAGCTTACTAAGGCAGGTCTGCAACATATCGAAGTTATCACGCTGCAACCCGGTCAGACCATCCAACGTTGATACAGCGAGCGCGCACCTAGCGCGTCACAGCGCCAAACCTGGTGGCAAAGCGACACCCAGCCATACACCAAACCCCGAACAGACACCCTACCGCGATCTGCCAGCATCCTCTCAATGGGATTGCTGGCAGAGTACCCACATAATCGCCAAAGAGGCTTTGTATGCCATCCACTAAAATCGTCTGTACTATTGGCCCTGCATCCCGGAGCGAAGATATCTTAGAGCGGCTGATCCTGGCAGGGATGAATGTCGCGCGCTTGAACTTCTCACACGGTACCTACGCTGAGCATATCGAGGTCATTGAGCGCGTCCGGACGATCTCGGCCAGGCTGGGAAAGCCAGTAGCTATCCTCCAGGATCTGCAAGGGCCGAAAATTCGTACTGGCCCCCTCCAGAACCACAATCCAGTGCTGCTGATTTCAGGGAAGCCCTTTACCCTGACAACCCGTCCTATCATTGGGGACAGCGCCACCGTCTCTACGACCTATCAGCATTTACCACAGGATGTCAAACCAGGAGATCATATTCTCCTGGCCGATGGCCTGCTTGAACTACAGGTAACGGATACAACTACGACCGACGTACACTGTCATATTCTGCATGGAGGCACACTTGGTGAACACAAAGGAATCAACCTCCCAGGTGTTGCCGTAAGTGCCCAGGCGCTGACTGAGAAAGACATTGACGACCTACGCTTTGGCATCGCCCAAGGAGTGGACTTTGTTGCGTTGAGTTTTGTACGCCACCCCAGCGACATCCATGCTGCACGAGCCGCCATTGCCGAGGCAAGTAATCTGGCAGTCAGTACTACCCCCTCAGCAAAAGCACACTCCTCTGGGTCTTCCACCTCTAAGCCACCTCCCAGAACACCTCCTATTATCGCCAAGCTAGAAAAACCCGAAGCCATCGCGCATCTCAATGCCATTCTGGAAGCGGCGGATGGGGTTATGGTGGCACGCGGCGACCTGGGGGTTGAACTCCCTCCTGAAAAGGTGCCCTTGATCCAAAAGCGCATCATTGCCCGCGCCAACGAGCGTGGTATCCTGGTGATTACAGCGACTCAGATGCTTGAGTCGATGGTATCCCAACCCCGTCCGACGCGAGCCGAGGCCAGTGACGTGGCGAACGCCATCCTTGATGGAACGGATGCCGTCATGTTGAGCGAGGAAACCGCCAACGGGCAGTATCCTGTTGAGGCCGTTGAGATGATGGCGCGTATTGCCCAGGAAACCGAGCCGGCTTGCAAATTAACCCCAGGGGCTACTCACCCGCACCACCCAACAGCAGCTCATGCTGTCAGCCGCGCAGCACACATCCTGGCGAACGAGGCAGCCGTCCAGGCTATCGTTGTCTTCACCCGCAGTGGGCGATCTGGACAGCTTATTTCGAAGGAGCGTCCGCATATCCCCATCATTGCGTATACCCCATTTGAACAGGTCTATTCTCAACTTTCCCTCTGGTGGGGCATCATCCCGCGTCTCCTGCCGCTTATGGATAGCACCGAAAAAATGATTGCCCTCGTCAGCCAACGTCTGGAGCAGGAGGGATTGGTACACAAAGGTGAGAAAGTCGTTATTATGGGGGGGATGCCGGTCGTTGGACCGGCCAGAACCAACTTTATCAAGCTCCATCAAATCGGAGGCGCAGGAGGTACGCGGGTGGTATAATAATCATTTAGGAGCCTCTCCGCCCATATTGCAGGCTCTGCATATGATGATGGCACTCTGAACGAGAAAGAGGACAATGAGTATGGCTTTTGAACTTCCGCCCCTGCCTTACGATTATGCGGCCCTGGAGCCGCATATCGACGAGCAGACGATGCGCCTGCATCACGACAAGCACCACCAGGCATATGTCACCAATGTGAACAACGCATTGCAGGGCCAAAGCCAGTTTGAAAATCTGGCTGTCGAGGACCTTATGCGACGTATCAACGAAGTGCCCGAAAACATCCGCACAGCGGTGCGCAACAATGGTGGTGGGCACGTCAATCACAGCATGTTCTGGAAGATCATGAAGCCCAACGGCGGCGGTGAGCCAGCTGGCGCTCTCGCCCAGGCAATCACGCAAACCTTCGGCTCGTTCGATCAATTTAAGACAGCCTTCAACGACGCCGGAACAAAACGCTTCGGCTCTGGTTGGGCCTGGCTGGTCCTCGATAAGAGCGGAAAGCTACAAGTAACCTCAACAGCCAACCAAGACAGCCCTTTCATGGATGGCCTCTTCCCCATTATGGGCAACGATGTCTGGGAACACGCCTACTACCTCAAATACCAGAATCGACGCGCCGATTATCTGAATGCCTGGTGGAATGTGATCAACTGGGATGAAGTTGGCAAACGCTACGAGCACGCCAGGAGCGCACACTAAGAGACTTTTTCCCCGCGGGCTGCCTCAGACCTCTCACACTGTCTGAGGCAGCCCGCTACTTGTGTTAGACCACCGGATGAGCTTCATCACCGTTTGATCCGTCCCTTGAAAACTTCCAGAAGCGATAAAACCCGTCTGCCAACTATAGGTGTAATCGATTTCTACCCCCAGGGAATCCTCGTTAGGGGGCATCCACACGAGTAGAGGGATGCCCAGGTAGCAGGGCTGGCACTCTCAGGTGGAGTAGGAGGACTGGGGCAACCTGGATTGCCAGCATAGACCTGTTCGTTCGCGGTCGGGTTTCCGTTAGCATCAGCCTTAAAAATGACAATCCGAGTGACCGTTACCAGAGTCTGATTCTGGGTAGCAGCATAGACAGCGCCTAGAACTGCACAGTCCGCGCCAGGGTTCGTATCCTCCTCGGCGCCAGTGCGCGCCGCCTGGCGAGTAGCGTAGACGATAGCCAGATGACTATCTAAGAGGCTCCCTAGATCAACGGCCCCGGCCAAGAGAATAAACATCATGCTCACTAACACAGCAAACTCCACCAACGCCTGGCCCTGCTGGCGACAGCGCTTACCCAGAGCAAGCTGTGGCGCCTCACCCTTCTCTTGGTCTTCCACGACATCTTCCCTTCTGATCCAACAGGTATGGTCAATAGGTCTGCGGTTCGATGAGTTGGACTGAGACACTGGTCATTTGAAACTGGCCTCTGGCAGCAGAAACAAAGGATGTCACCCAGTTATATACAAAGGTGATGCGCACGCCCAGATAATCGGCGGCATTGAAGGTGGCGCTGCGCACACTGGGAGGCCAGCCCAGTGTTCCAGGGCAGGCATTCCCATTCCCATCATATACATCTTCATTCGTCTGTTGGGCACAGCTTGCAAGTGGGGCCGGAACAGCGCCGTTCTCATTGGATTTGAAGATCTCAATCATCTGAATCTGGCTAAACAGGAGGCCAGCCCCACTCCCACTGGCCGTTTGAATGGCCTGGATAATCTTGCTATCGGCTGCCGTATCAGATGGTCCGAGGACTGCGCCTACACGCGCCCCTTCACGGGCAGCAAAATTGACCGTATCAATAACGTCAGTTTTGGCTAATCAACAGCCTACTAAGGTTAGGACTTCAGGTGTTACCTGGAGCGAAGGCTTCTTGGGCTGGTGGCAGTAGGCCAGGAGACCAGCCAGCACATTGACCAGG
>Ga0070730_10004161_pt1 | contig 12811 bp, 9 predicted proteins | sample Coa_R1_3_FD_66447 | JGI IMG/M metagenome (GOLD analysis project Ga0070730, IMG submission 66447) | Surface soil microbial communities from Centralia Pennsylvania, which are recovering from an underground coalmine fire - Coalmine... | ecosystem: Environmental > Terrestrial > Soil > Unclassified ...
ACATCACTCCTCCTTCTTTGTTGCCCCGTGTCCGCTATGACGGGCAGAAGTGAGGTTGATGTTCGATACGGCTAAAAACTCAGGTGGGATCGTCCCTTCCCGCGGACGGGATGCATCCTGAATGCTGACGAAAGTATAGTCGAAGCACCGCAAAGACGCAATGCAACGCAGGCGCGAACACGATTACACTATTTATATGAGTACCCTGATTATTTCTGCTGCCGTCGTCATTGGTTTAATCGTTTCCCCTGCGCTGGTATCCGCTGCGGAGTTTGGCCCGCACAATGCTTTCTTTGCGCCCAGCTCCTTGCCGTTTCAGGCGCCTCCGTTCGACAAGATCAAAGATGAGGACTACCAGCCGGCGATTGAAGCCGGAATGGCGGAGCAACGCAAGGAAGTGCGGGCGATTGCGAATAATCCGGCCGAGCCGGCCTTTGAGAACACCATTGTCGCCATGGAAAAGAGCGGCCAGTTGTTGAGGCGGGTGCAACGAGTTTTCTCCGCCGTCACCGCCGCGAACACCAATCCTACACTGCAGAAAGTAAAAGCGGCCGAAGCGCCCAAACTGGCAGCCCACCAGGACGCAATCTACCTTGACGCCAAGCTGTTTCAGCGCGTGGCCACGATTTACAAGGAACGTAATTCGCTGAAGCTGGATCCGGAATCGTTGCGCCTGGTTGAGTTTTACTATGACGAATTCGTCCATGCCGGGGCCAACCTCACGGAAGCCGACAAGACCGAACTGAAGAAGCTGAACGAAGAGCTGGCGACGCTTTCCAATGACTTCACCACGAAGCTGCTGGCGGCCACGAAAGAAGGCGCGTATGTGACTACCGAGAAAGGCGCGCTGGCGGGCCTGAGCGACGCGCAAATCAGCGCTGCTGCCGAGGCGGCGAAGAGCCGCAAAGTGGAAGGGTTCGTCCTCCCCTTGCAGAACACCACGCTGCAGCCCGACCTCGTCTCGCTCAGCAATCGCGCCAGCCGCCAGGCGCTCTTCGCGAACTCCTGGGAGCGCGCCGAACGCGGCGATGCCAACGACACGCGTGCCACCGTCGCCCGTATCGCACAACTACGCGCCCAGAAGGCCAAGCTGCTCGGTTACCCAAACTTTGCTGCCTGGCAGTTGCAAGACCAGATGGCGAAAAAGCCCGAAGAGGCGTTGAAGTTCATGGACGCACTGGTTTCCCCCTCTGCGGCAAAAGCAACCGGCGAAGCGCAAGACATCCAGGCCTTGATTGACGCACAAAAGGGCGGCTTCAAGCTTCAGCCGTGGGATTGGGATTTCTACGCCGAGCAGGTTCGCAAAGCCAAATACGATCTCGACGAGGAGCAGGTCAAGCCCTATTTCGAGCTGGACAACGTGCTGCAGAACGGTGTTTTCTACGCCGCGAACCAGCTTTATGGGCTGACATTCAAAGAACGGAAAGATCTTCCGGTGTATGCCCCGGGCGTACGCGTGTTCGAGGTCTTTGACGCCAACGGCAGCACGCTGGCGCTGTTTTACTGCGACTACTTCAAGCGCGACAACAAGCAAGGCGGCGCCTGGATGAACAGCTTTGTCGGGCAATCCAGGTTGCTCGGTACGCTGCCGGTCGTCAGTAACGTCGCCAATTTTCCCATGCCTGCCGCGGGTGAGCCCGCCCTCCTCACCCCCGATGATGTCAGGACGATGTTCCACGAATTTGGTCACGCCCTGCACGGCATGTTCGCTAACACTGAATATCCCAGTCTTTCCGGCACTTCCGTAGCGCGCGACTTTGTAGAATTTCCTTCGCAGTTCAACGAGCATTGGGCGACCTACCCGGCGGTCTTCCAGCATTACGCCAAACATTACAAAACCGGCGCGCCGATGCCGGCCGAGTTGGTCGCCAAGATCAAGAAATCGGCCACCTTCAACAAGGGGTACGAGACCACCGAGTTGCTGGCCGCGGCAGAGCTCGACATGAAGTGGCACACGCTTCCGGCAAGTGCCGCGCTGCAGAACCCGGATACGTTCGAAACAGAAGCGTTACAACAAACTCACTTGTCGCTCAGTTATACTCCGCCGCGTTACCGCTCCAGCTACTTCAGCCACATCTGGGCCAGTGGATACGCGGCCGGATATTACGCATATCTATGGACACAGATGCTCGACAACGATGCTTTTCAATGGTTCGAGGAACACGGCGGGCTGACCCGTGCCAATGGCGACCGGTTCCGCCAAATGGTGCTATCACGCGGCAATACCGAAGACCTTGCAAAGATGTACGCTGCCTGGCGCGGGGCGCCCCCGAGCATTGAGCCCATGCTGAAGTTTCGCGGCCTCGAGCCGGCCAGTGCTTCCAAGTAGAGGCTTGGCGTACTAACGAGGTGGACAGTTTGCATTGATCGTCAGACCGGGCGTGTGCTCTTGTTGGGTTTCACACCATGCCAGGCGCCGCCCGAATTATCCTCACAACGAGAAACCCGTAAACAGGAATAATATTGTTGCCAGCATGACCGTCCGCAAAATCGTCCATATTGATATGGACGCATTTTATGCGTCCGTCGAACAGCGCGATGATCCGCAACTGCGCGGCAAGCCTGTCATTGTCGCCTGGCGGGGCGCCCGTTCTGTGGTCTGCGCGGCATCGTACGAAGCCAGAAGTTTCGGCGTGCGCTCAGCCATGCCGGCGGTTCGTGCCGAACGCTTGTGCCCTGATGCCATCTTCGTTGCCCCGGATTTCACGCGCTACCGCGCGGTCTCGCGCATTGTGCGCGAGATCTTGAAACGGCACACCGGCCTGGTTGAGCCGTTGTCGCTCGACGAAGCCTATCTCGACGTTACCGAAAACAAAACTGGCTTGCCGACCGCGACGCGGGTTGTGTGCGTAATTCGCGAGCAAATCCGCCAGGAGTTGAACCTGACGGCTTCTGCCGGCGTTGCCCCCAACAAATTTCTGGCAAAAATCGCCTCTGACTGGCGCAAGCCGGATGGGCTCTTCGTCATTCAGCCTGGCGACGTAGATGCGTTTCTGTCGCCGCTGCCGGTCGGACGCCTGCCAGGCGTCGGCAAGGTGACTGGAGAAAGGCTTGAGAAACTCGGAATACGGACAGTGAGCGACTTGCGCGGCCTGGATTTACCTGTGATCGAAGGTCACTTTGGCCGCTATGGCCTGCGTCTCTACCAACTGGCCCGAGGTCTCGACAACAGCGAAGTTGTGCCAGACCGGCCTACAAAATCCATGTCGGCCGAAGATACGTTTGAGCACGACGTACTGTTGGCAGAAACCGAGCCCATGATCCGCCGGCTTGCGGAGAAACTTTGGTCAGCGGCGCGCAAGGAATCGCGCATAGCGCGTACCGTGGTCCTGAAATTGAAGACCAGCGAGTTCAATATTCTCACCCGCAGCCATACGCCCGGCTCGCCTCCCGCTTCTTGCGAAGAATTGACCAACATCGCCTTGTCGCTGCGCGAGCGAGTGGACCTGGGCCCGCAACAACGCTTTCGGCTGGTTGGCGTTGGCTTAAGCAACTTTCACGAACCCAATGAAAAGCCCAAGGAAGATACGTCCGCGCAGCCGGCCCTTTTCGAATAACCGCGTAACTCTGTCATCTTGAGCACAGCCCGAGCGACGTAGGAGCGAGGGCGGAGTCGAAGGACCCCGAGAATCTATCGCTCACCATGCGGCTTCAAGGCATTTTCACGAGTATGTATATGATCTTTGTGTGCTGAGGAAAAACGGTTTACGCCGTCAGCTTCCGAAGGCCTTGCGTGGCCTGCGCTGTCCATCCTTTAGAAAATTCAAACTTATTCCTTAGCGAATTTTGGGAAAGCCCGGCAGGCCACAGCGGCTATATTAAAGGGTTGCTCTCACAGGCAAGAGCGAGCTGATCCTAAACCAAATCAAAACGGGGGAATGAGATGAAATTCTTTCAGGCCGTATTGTGCTTGGCCGTATTGCTGGTGGTAAGCGAGGCGTTAGCACAAAACGAGCAAACAACTCCTTCCGCACCGGCGGCAACAGCCGCGTCAGAATCCTTACCCACGCCCACTCCTGCACCTCGCCCCACTCCCGCACCTTCAGCCGCCATTCTCCCCGGCAAGGGACTGGCCCAGCATCCATTTCTTTATTGCGGCGAATGGGACACGCGCAAGCCCGAGCAGACCATGTTCATCATCAAGGGCGGCAAGGTGGTCTGGACATATTCGATTGCCAACGAAGAAGAGCTTGATGACTGCACCCAGCTCTCCAACGGAAACATCGTCTTTGCCCGCAAAGGCAAGGGCGCCAGCGAGATTACGCCCGATAAGAAAATTGTTTGGAACTACGATGCGCCGCCGCATACCGAGGTTCACTCCATCCAGCCCATCGGGAAAGATCGCGTGCTGATTATGCAGAACGGGAACCCGGCCAAGCTCATGCTGATTGAAAAAAAGACAGGAAAGGTGGTCAAAGAGCTGGAACTGCCGACCCGCCAACCCGATAAAGTTCACGGCCAGTTCCGGCACATCCGCATGACCAACAAGGGAACCTTCCTGGTCGCCCACCTCGATCTGGGCAAGGTGGTGGAATATGACCAAAACGGAAAAGAGCTGTGGTCGGTGCCGGCGCCCTCAGCATGGGCCGCTGTGCGGCTCAAGAACGGCAATACCCTAATCAGCGGCAACCAGCACGGATACGTGCGCGAGGTAAACCCAAAAGGCGAGACCGTGTGGGAGATTAACAAGGACGATCTACCCGGCTATCCACTCTACACGGTGCAAGAGGTTGAACGCCTGGCCAATGGCAATACCCTGATCAACAACTGGAGCGGCGGCCTCAAAAAGACCGACTGGCCGGTAGTGGTGCAGTTGATCGAAGTAACCCCCGACAAGAAAGTGGTATGGGCGCTCCGTGATTGGGATACCCTCGGGCCAGCCTCTTCCACCCAGTTGCTGGATGAACCGGGGATACCGGAAAAAGGCGAGCAGCAACGGTGAGCCATTGGCCATTGCATCATCGGGTCATCGGGCCATTGATTCATTGTGCCCGAAAGATCGCCGCCATTTGGCTGAACGCTGAACGCTGAATGCTGAGTACTTTTTATTTCTGGTATCAAATCCTTGATTCCTTGGAATTGTCTGCCATCATGGTCGCAGCGGTGTGTTGAAAAGAGGTGTGTTTGGAAAAGAGGCCATCCACATTTCTGTAAACAGAGGAGAGGCATTATGCCGGGCAGGCAGTTCTTAGCGATTGATCAAATTGGTAACTTCGACTATGAGAAATATATGTGCGGAGGCTACTCTGATGTCCGCCGTATATCGTTGATTATTAATGATTTAACGTCAAATCGACTACTTGAAGCAATGGGGGGTGGCAGACTACTCGGCGCCATAAAAAATCGGGTCAACGAGAAAGAAATTGGTGTTTTGGAGACTTAAATAATTGAGCGAAAGCTCAGGAGACATGATGAAACGACGTATTATTCTGTATTTTGGATTGCTGGTCACGCTGGCAGTTGCTGCCAGTCAACTTCACGCCACAGTATTTGATGTCAAGAAGTATGGCGCTACAGGCGATGGCAAGACGCTCGACACGCCCGCTATTAATAAGGCCATTGACGCGGCCAGCGCGGCCGGCGGCGGGACGGTTTACTTTTCCGCAGGGACATATCTTTCCGGTTCTATTCACCTCAAGAGCAACATTACTCTTTACCTTGAACAGGGATCAGTCATCCAAGCCACACCCGACCCCGAAGCTTATGATCCCATTGAATCCAGCCAGAAGCAGTGGGATAAGTACCAGGATTTCGGCCACACCTACTTTCACAACAGCCTGATATGGGGCGAGGGGCTCGAGAACATCGCCATCCTCGGTCCCGGCGTTATAAGTGGCAAGGATGCCCTCACCCGCAAGGCAGACCAGCGCGTGGGCAACAAAGCCATCTCGCTCAAACTCTGCCGCAACGTCACCATACGCGACATTTCCATTTTGCTGGCCGGCCACTTCGGCATTCTAGCTACGGGAGTGGATAACCTCACCATCGACAACATTAAGATTGACACCAACCGCGACGGCATTGATGTAGATTCCACCCGTCACGTGCGCATCTCTAACGTCAGCGTCAACTCGCCCTATGATGATGGCATTGTCATTAAGGGAACGCACGCCCTGGGTTTTGCCCGCGAAACCGAAGACATGACCATCACCAACTGCGAGGTCACCGGCTTCCAGAACGGTTCATTCCTTGACGGCACTTATAAACGCAGCAATACGCCTCCGCTGGCCCACGGTCCGACGGGAAGGATCAAGATTGGCACCGAATCCGAGGGATCGTTTCGTAACATTACGATTTCCAACTGCGTCTTCGACTACGCCCGCGGGTTGGCACTCGAAACCGTGGATGGCGCAGAACTCTCTGACGTCAGCATCAGCAACATCACCATGCGTGATATTGCCAACGCTCCCATCTACATTCGTCTCGGCGCCCGCATGCGCGCGCCGGATGGCGTGCCCGTCGGTTCGCTGCACCGCGTCAATATCAGCGACGTCGTGATATACAACGCCGATCCCAAGAACGGATCGCTGATCATGGGCATTCCCGGCCACGATATTGAAGACGTGAAGCTGAGCAACATCCGCATCTACTATCAGGGTGGCGGCACCAAGGAGCAGGCGGCTATCAATCCACCGGAAGAAGAGAAAGAATATCCTGAGCCCTACCGTCATGGCGACATGCCTTCCTATGGATTTTTCATCCGCCACGCCAAGGGCATTGAGTTCACCAACGTTGAGGTGAGCACCATGAAAGAAGATCTACGGCCGGCGTTTGTCCTGGAAGACGTGAAGGGAGCAGAGTTCAACCTGGTGAAAGCCCAGCACGCCCCGGAGGTACCAACCTTCTCGCTCAAAGATGTCACAGATTTCAGCTTGTTCCACAGCGGGTCTCTGCCCGACACCAAGCTGGAGAACGTGAAAGAAAAACAATTTTAACTGTGTATTTTTCTATGCCAACGCAAAAAGCCTCGCTTCGCGAGGCTTTTTTGCATCTCATTAAGACTGCGCTATTTCGCGGCGCCCGCCAGTTTCCCAGTCTGGGAACCCGGTTTTGTCGCCGCAGTCAACGCCTGATCCAGGTCAGCGATGATGTCGTCTACATCTTCAATCCCAACCGAGAGGCGAATCATCTCTGGCGTCGTCCCAGTTGAGCGCTGCTCGTCTGGGGTGAGCTGCTGGTGCGTGGTCGAAGCGGGATGAATAATCAACGATTTCGCATCGCCGATATTGGCCAGCAAGCTGAAAAGCTCGACTGAGTTGATCAGCTTCTTTCCAGCTTCAAAACCGCCTTTGATCCCAAAGGTAACCAAGGCTCCGGCGCCATTGGGAAGATACTTCTTGGCAAGCGCATGGTAACGGCCCGATTCCAGTCCGGGATAATTCACCCATTCGATCGCCGGATGCGACTGAAGATACCGCGCAACCGCCAGCGCGTTCTCAGAATGCCGCTGCATCCTCAAGTGTAGTGTTTCTACGCCTTGCAGGAAGAGGAAGGAATTGAAAGGCGAGAGGCATCCGCCCGTATCACGCAGTCCCTGCACCCGCGCCTTAATGATGAAGGCCAGCGGCCCGAAGGCTTCGGTGTAAGAAACGCCGTGATACGACGGGTCGGGATCGCTGAAGCTGGCGAAGCGGCCTGAAGCCTTCCAGTCAAACTTGCCGGCATCCACCATCACGCCGCCGATGGAAGTTCCGTGGCCGCCGATGAACTTGGTGGCCGAGTTTACGATGATGTCCGCGCCCCACTCGATGGGGCGGCACAGGGCCGGGGAAGGCGTGGTGTTGTCCACAATCAATGGCAGGCCGTTTTTGTGCGCAATGCTGGCCAGACGTTCAATGTCAGAGATGTCGAGTTTCGGATTGCCTACTGTTTCCGTGTAGACCGCCCTGGTTTGCCTGGTGACCGCTTTCTGTAATCCCTCGAAATCTTCGGCGTCTACAAAACGGACTTTGATTCCCCATTTGGGTAGCGTGTAATGAAACAGGTTGTAGGTCCCGCCGTAGAGCGATGTGGTGGAGATGATTTCATCGCCTGCGCTGGCCAGCGTAATAATTGCCAGCGTCTCTGCCGCCTGGCCCGAAGCCAGGGCAAGACCCGCCGCGCCACCCTCCAGAGCTGCCAGACGCTTCTCGAAGACGTCCGTCGTAGGATTCATGATACGGGTGTAGATGTTTCCGAACTCCTGCAGCGCGAACAGACGGGCCGCATGGTCGGCATCGTCGAATACATAAGAAGTCGTCTGATAGATGGGCACAGCTCGGGCCTTCGTCGCGGGGTCTTTCTCCTGGCCGCCATGCACGGCGAGAGTTGCAAGTTTATGCTGGCGCTTGTTTCCGTTTTCGTCGGCGGACATATCTCAATCTCCTGTTCGTTCCTGGCTGCGGTTGCAGGGCTGGCGGCTGGGCGCAAGCTATCCAATCTTGAATCCCAACAGTGTAACGGAAGCCGGTTGGCGCGTAAATGCGCAACATCTGAATTTCATAGTGGGATGAATCCTGAATTGGAACATACAGCATGCGCGTCAAAATACGCGATTTTATTGCTGTCCGGCGAAATCTGAAACGTTTCCTGAGTCGCGGCCACCATTGGAATGACGGCTTTTCAATTTTTTTGTAATTCCCACAAAGGAATCTTGAGCCGAGTGGTATCCTTGGTGCCCGGGAGACGGAGTTATGCCGACAAAACCAAACCTGATTGGTCCGGGAGGAAGGCTGTTTGCCGAGCCTGAGCCGGGCAAAGATGAAGCCAGTTTTCGCGTGGATAACACCAGCGCGGCCTATTACAGCTCGCCCTATTACCTGCTGCATAAAAGCCAGGTGCAGCCCATACCTCCTGCCCGCAAGAATGCGCCCATGTATCTGGATCTGGCTGACTTCGCAGGACCAGAAATTGTTCAGAACATCGAGAACGCCGGCAAGATCAATTTCCATGCCGTCGGTGATACCGGTGCCGCCAAAGTGAACCGGCAGCAGACCGCGGGCCAGGCGATCGCAAACGAGGCAAAAGTCTCCGATGCCATGGCTGCAGAGCTGGCCGGCAACGGACCCGAAACTCCCGCCTTTTTCTTTCACTTGGGTGATGTGATCTATAACTTCGGTGAAGCCCAGTATTACTACGACCAGTTTTATGAGCCCTTTCGGGCGTACGATCGCCCTATCTTCGCGATTCCCGGGAACCATGACGGTTCGGTTTTTGGCCAGGGGTCTTCTGCTCCGCAAGTGCCGACACTCGAGGCGTTCCTGACTAATTTCTGCGCTGCGACTCCGGGGCCTTCTCCCGACGGCGGAGGTTTGGTGCGCAGCGTAATGACGCAGCCGGCAGTCTATTTCACCCTGGATGCTTCCTTTGTCTCGATCATCGGACTCTACAGTAATGTGCTGGAAGGGCCGGGGGTCATCTCCTCGCAGGGCGGCCACTATCCCATCGTGGATGATCAACTGACATTTCTGAAGGAAGAGTTGCAGCGCCTCAAGCCGGAGCACGCCGCCGGAAACCGCGCTATCGTAATTGCCTTGCATCACCCGCCGGTATCCGCCGATGCCAAGCATGCCGGTTCAACCGGGGCGGAGAGTGACATTGATAGTGCCTGCAAGGCGGCCGGTGTGTATCCCGACCTTGTACTCTCCGGACACGCGCATCTGTACCAGCGATTCACGCGCCGCATCGCCGGCAAAGAGATTCCATACATCGTTGCCGGCAGCGGCGGTTTTGCCGCTACCCAACCGCAAACCACTCTCGGCAACGCGCCCATTACGGTAGGCGACCATACATTGGAAATCAATCCCCTGGTTGATTTTGGTTATCTCACAATCAGCACAGACGGCAAGACGCTTACAGCTTCTTTCCGTTCGCCGACCGGTAATGGCGTACAGGAGCTTGATTCGGTCACGGTTGACCTGCAAGAGGGGAAAATTACCAGCTCCGGTTCGAAAGCTGGTGGCAAGCCTCCAGCAGGTAAGCCGCCGAAACCTCTGAAGCCTCCAAAGAAAAAGCCCGCAGGCAAAACTCCACATGCAGGAAAGCCTCGTGCTGGAGGCAAGAAAGCTGCTCCTAAAGCAGCCAAGCGCGGCCGGAAATAGCGACTAGCGCACCAACTGTTTTTTCTCCGCTGGGGTTGCAGATCCAGAAGGCGATGCTGCGACTGGAGCCAGCAATGCGCGCAGTCGCGGGAAAATCTGGGCGATATCTTCCATAGAAACTGCGCCCACCGAGAGCCGGAACCAGCCGGTATCCTCCTTCAGGCCAAAAGCCTGGAAGGGAACCACGGCGACGCCCGCCTCCTCCAGCAGAAGCTGGCGGATTTCCTCGTTGGTCCGGATCGTGCGCCCGCGCAGGTCTTTCCCGAAGAGATTGAAACGCGCTGAGAGATAGATAGCGCCCTGGGGAGCAATGGCCTCCACCGGAAACCCATCCTGCTTCATGGCAGAGAAGCCTTCATAGAGCGCATCCAGGCGGGCCTTGACCTTTGCTTTCAGATCAGTCTGGAAAGTCTTTATTTTCTCCGGTGAATCGAGCAACGCAGCCGCAGCCACCTGCTCGGCTTTGGGGGCCCATGCGCCTATATGACCCAAGATATCCATCATGTGCTTGCGAATTGCAGGCGGCATCACCGCCCAGCCTACACGCAATCCGGTGGCGCAGAAAGCCTTGGAAATTGCGTCCAGAAGCAGCGTATACGGAGCGATTTCAGGGACCAGCTCCAGCGGCGTCACATGTTTGACAGTGCCAAAGGTCAGGGTCCAGTACACCTGGTCATAAACCAGGTAGAGCGGACGCTCTCCGTTACTCGACAGGCGGCGTTTATTTTCCTGAAGCACCTCAAGCGCGATCTGCTGTAAGAGATTGCGGTCAATTGCAGTGCCCGTAGGATTCAAAGGCGAGTTAAGGCAAAGCAGCCGCGCTTTCTTCAGATGTGGCCGCAGTTGCTCGACCGTTGGAAAGAAGTTGGATTCCGGGGTAACTGTCAGCTCTACTCTCTGCGCTCCGGTCAGGGTGGCGTAATGATTGTTGTTCCACGAGGGTACGGGGTACACAGCCACATCGCCAGGTGTGATCAGAGTTTTGTAGGCGCCATAGAGCAGAGGTCTGGCGCCGCCGGCCACCAGGACCGAGTCGAGAGGGAACTTCAGCCCCCACTCCCGCTCGTACAGGCGCACCACGGCCTCGCGCAGCGCCAGCACTCCATCGGAAGGTGGATAGTTGGTGTGGCCTGCGGCCAGGGCTGCGCGCGTGCCTTCCAGCAGTTCATGAGGAATGGGAAAGTAGACTGGGTCGAAATCGCCTACTGTCAAGTTGCAGAGAATGGCGCCTTTGGCCTTGAGTGCCCGGATCTGGGCTGAAATTTTTAGGATCTCAGAACCGACAATGCCACGCGCGAGGGACGAGAGCCCCGCCTCCGGATCGTGCATCGCCGAATACAGAGGACCCACGTCCGTCATGGCTAAATTTTATCAGCCGAAACTCTTGACAAGATAAAGAATATTTATGCACAATATTGAATAAATATTCATGTCACCCGCAACCCAACTCGCACGGCAGAAATTGATCGTTGATGTTCTGCAGCACGGCCCGGCCGCCAGCCAGGATGATCTGCGCAAGGCGCTGGCCAAGCACGGCTTGAAGGTGACCCAGGCCACGCTCTCGCGCGACATTCATAAGCTGGGGCTGGTGAAAACCACCGAAGGCTATGCCCTGGCGAACAACGATCACGCGCCTGAGCCCACGATGCCATCCGTTTCGCGGGTGCTGCGCGATTTTGTGCTTGAAATTCGCGAGGCGCAGAATCTTTTAGTGGTGAAGACCAGCGTAGGCAGCGCCCAGCCTGTGGCTGCTGCTCTGGATGGGGAAGAATGGCCGGAATCGGTCGGCACGATTGCCGGCGATGACACCATCCTGGTAATTTCCCCCGACAGAAAATCCGCGCACAGGCTGGCGACCCGCATCCGGGAGATGATCGCCTGATGCCCGCCCCATTGCAAACCGCGGTTGTGGGAGCAACCGGTTATGCCGGTTTTGAGCTGGCTCGCCTGCTCGCGCGGCATCCGCGGCTGAGCACGCCTTTGTTGCTGCGGCGCGAAAGCGAAGACTCCTCAAGAACCGAAACGCTGGCGGATGTATTTCCGCACGTCTACGGCGGGCCGGAGTCTCCCTTGGAGCCGTTCTCCTGGTCGAAGTTAAAGAATGCCGGAGTCTCAGTGCTATTCCTGGCAACGCCGCATGAAGTATCGCGGGAGATGGCGCCTGAGGCGATTGAGCATGGACTGCGGGTCATCGATCTGAGTGGCGCGTGGCGGTTGAAGGTGGCGGCCAACCGCAAGGTCTATGCCTTTGCTGATGAAGACTCCACTGTCGCCACTGCCTTGATGCAAAAAGCCGTCTACGGCCTGCCGGAGCTGCGCCGGGCAGAGATTCGGCATGCGGATCTGCTGGCCAACCCGGGCTGCTACGCGACCTCTGTCATCCTCGCGCTTGCGCCGCTGGTCTGTGGCGGGATGATTGACCGCAATCACGACGTGATTTGCGATTCCAAGTCTGGAGTTTCAGGCGCCGGCAAACAGCCTACGGCCAAAACCCACTTTGTCGAGGTTGCCGACAATTTTTCCGCTTATTCGGTCTTCGGGCACCGGCACACGGGCGAGATTCTCGAGCAGCTTGGATTCGCCTCGGGGCAGCTTATTTTTACGCCGCATCTTTTACCGATTCCGCGCGGCATTCTCTCCACGATTTATCTGCGGTTGGCCAATGAGACGACGCCGCAGCAGGTGGAGGAAGCGTTCCGCAGTTTTTATTCCGGCAAGCCCTGGGTCAGGGT
>Ga0070730_10004163_pt1 | contig 12809 bp, 13 predicted proteins | sample Coa_R1_3_FD_66447 | JGI IMG/M metagenome (GOLD analysis project Ga0070730, IMG submission 66447) | Surface soil microbial communities from Centralia Pennsylvania, which are recovering from an underground coalmine fire - Coalmine... | ecosystem: Environmental > Terrestrial > Soil > Unclassified ...
CTGATACCATGGCTACCCTACAATTGCCGTGGCGGATCAGACGATGAAGTACGCTCTATGGGGCGCTGCTTTCGTGATGGCGGCAGCTTGCCTCGGGACGCCTGCGCTTGCCGATGACGGCCAGTTCGGCTGTCCGGCAGCGGGAACGACCATGACCCTGTCGGTGGGATCGCCCCAGACCTTCGGACCGTCGAGCGGATTTGACTGTCCCCATGGCGGTGGCCTGCAACATGCCGGCTTTGCCAATCAGGCGAGTTCCGAGCAGGTAAAGGAAGCCTCGGAGAAGATCTGGCCGCTCAAGGTCGGAAACAAGATCAGCGCCGACATCTACGCCTCCGGCGGCAGGTCCAGCCACGGCACCTATTCCTGCGAGGTCCAGGGGCGCGAATCCGTCACCGTGCATGCCGGAAAATTCGATGCGTTCAAGGTGAAGTGCATCATGGAATTCCCGCAGGCACGGTACCAGGACGAGCGGATGTACTGGTGGTCGCCGGAGCTGAAATTTCCCGTGAAATTCGACTATCAGCTGATCCAAGGTACCGCATTTGGCACGGTTCCCTTGAAAAGCTGGGAGTTGGTCTCGGTCAGCCATTGATCTGCGTGCAGGCCGCCGACATGGATCTGATCGAGGGCGAGCGCGACACCACGCCCTTGATTCAGTCCATGTCGGAGCCCGGGCTCAAGCGCCGCCGCCCGTGAACAGAACGGCCGTGATCAGCATTGCCGCCGTGGCCGCGACGAATTTCACGAAATAGGCGTAGAAGCCATAAGTCAGATGAGCAGGCATGACATCCTCCGACGGTTGATCCGGGCGAAGGCGGCGGGGCTGCGTCCGGGGCGTTCATTTCCCCGTGGGACCGCTCTGCGCTTCAACCGGTAATCAAGACCGTAGGATGCTGGCCCGGCCGCGTCTTCTTCACTTCGACGGAGGGCGGCCGGCCTTCCACAGACGGCGGCTGCGTCGACAAATGACCGGCCGGCATCGACGAAAATCCGCGACGGGCTGCGATTTACTCCGGAACGCCGGCAAATCCTGGACCGGCGGCACCCTATTGCCGAACGCGCCCCCGGCCCCAAGGCGCCCCTGGCGGCCGCTCAGCCGAACTTGATCGTTTCTTGCTAGCGACACGGACGCGAGTCCTTCGCACGATCACGGACCGCATTGACTCTTCATGCAACCGGTTGCATAACTGCTGCAACCGGTTGCACTGGAAGAATTGAACATAATAGAGCAGGCATTTCATGTCGAAGCCGCCGCATTTCAGCCGCGCCCCCACGATCGGCGAGGTTGCACAGGCCGCAGGAGTGTCGCGAGCAACGGTTTCGCGCACGTTCAGCCAGCCGGATCGCTTGAGCGAGACAACGGTGCAGCGCGTGCTCGCGGCGGCCGAGCGCCTGGGTTACGTACCCAACCAGACGGCGCGGGCGCTCAGCACCGGGCGTGCAGGGAATATCGCCCTGATCGTGCCGGACGTGGCCAACCCCTTCTTTCCGCCCCTCATCCGGGGCGCCCAGGCAAGAGCGGATGAAGCCGGCTATGCCGTCTTTCTGGGTGACGCCGACGAAACGCCCGCACGGGAGGATATCCTGCTCGGCAAGCTCGCGGCACAGGTCGAGGGCTTCGTTCTGGCAGCGCCTCGCCTGCCGGAGGACCGCCTCCGCATCCACGCGAAACGCCGTCCGCTCGTGCTCATAAATCGCGACGTGGCCAATATCCCGCGCGTGCTCATCGACACCGCCGCGGGCGTCGCCGCTGCGATCGATCATCTCGTAGCCCTCGGCCATCGGCACATCGTCTATGTCAGCGGACCCTCCGCCTCCTGGTCGAACCAGCAGCGGCAGCTGGCCGCCGGCCTGGCGGCAGAACGTACCGGTATCCGCCTGGACCGGATCGCCACGCACCGTCCGACCTACCTCGCCGGCCAGGAGTGCACCGACGAACTGCTCGCGACCGGTGCGACGGCGGTCGTCGCCTTCGATGATCTCGTCGCGCAGGGGATCATGGCCGGCCTCGCGAGCCGGGGGACGCCCGTGCCCGCGAGCTTGAGCGTCGTCGGCTGCGACGACGTCCTGGCGGAGCGGACCTATCCGCCACTGACGACGATTGCCGCGCATTGCGCGGAAGCGGGGCAACGCGCCGTCGAACTGCTGCTTGAGATGCTTGCCTCCGGGGCACCGCGGACCACCCCGGTCACGATCGCCGCGGAACTCGTCGTCCGCGCCACGACGGCACCCCCGCCACGCGCTGCCTCCCGGCGGCCGAGAGGCGGACACGGATGAGAACTTTCACGACGCCATGAGGGGGCTTAAGCGCCCGCTGCTTCGGGTTCCCCCGCACCGCCAGAACCAGACGATGGGATGACCATGATCCACATAGACCTGCAGCCAACCAAGATTGCGCTCGGCGCGGCCGCGGCCGCGGCCGGCGCCAAGGCGATCCGCGCCGCCATCGAGGAACGGGGGCACGCCAACATCATCGTTGCCACCGGCATGAGCCAGTTCGAGCTCCTCGCCGCGCTGGTCGCCGAACCAGGGATCGACTGGTCGCGCGTGACGGCCTTCCACCTCGACGAATATATCGGCATGCCGGAGACCCATCCGGCGAGCTTCCGCCGGTATCTCAAGGAACGGTTTGTCTCCCACCTGCCCAACTTGCGCGCCTTCCACTTCGTCAGGGGCGACGCCGCCGACGTCGATGCGGAGATCGAGCGCCTCAACGCTCTGATCGCAGCACACCCGATCGACGTGACCTTCGCCGGCATCGGCGAGAACGGCCACCTCGCCTTCAACGATCCGCCGGCCGACTTTGCCGCGACGGAGGGTTACAAGCGCGTCGAACTCGACGAGGCTTGCCGACGGCAGCAATTCGGCGAGGGCTGGTTCCCGACGTTGGATGACGTTCCGCGCCAGGCAATCTCCATGACCGTGCAGCAGATCATGCGCAGCGCGCTCGTCATCCTGGCGGTGCCCGATGCCCGCAAGGCGGAGGCCGTACGCGCGACGATCGAGGGCGCGGTGACGAACCTCTGCCCGGCCTCGATCCTGCAGCGCCATCCGAACTGCCAGCTGTTCCTCGATCCGCCATCGGCCGGCGAGCTCGCCAGGGCGCCGCGCTCCGCGGCCCGCTGAGGCCCGGCAGGACCCGTTCTTCACGAAGACAAAGGAGAGAACAATGGGGTGGCTTACTCGGAACTTCGTCTGCCGCACCGCCGGCTTCGCCGCGGTGATCGCTTTCGCGGCCGATGGCTGCGCACAATCATCGGCCGCAACGCCCAAGGCGCCGCTCGTCATCAACGTGATGGATGTCGCGGGCGACCTCGAGGTCAGCCAGCCGGCTCTCGAGAAATTCCGCAAGGAGCACCCCGAACTCGTCTCGAAGTTCGTCTTCACCCGAGCGACCGCACCCGAGCTTGCAGGCAAGCTCAAGGCCCAACAGGACGCCGGCAGCGTCGACATCGACTTCGTCCTGACGGGCAACGATGCGCTGGCCGCAGGCATGGACCAGAATCTCTGGCTCGACATCCTTCCGGCTTATCAGAACCGCTTTCCCGACCTCACCCAACTCTATCTGCCGGGTGCCTACGCCATGCAGAAAATGGCGCGTGGCCAGGCCTTCGTGCTCGATTGGTACCCGTCAGGACCGCTGCTCGAATATGCCCCCGACCGCGTGAAGGACATGCCGGATACGGCAGAGGGGCTGCTCGCCTGGTGCAAGGCGCATCCGGGCCGCTTCATGTATGCGCGGCCGTCGAACTCCGGTCCTGGTCGAACCTTCGTGATGGGGTTGCCCTATCTTCTCGGCGACAAGGATCCGCAGGACCCGGTCGCCGGTTGGGATAAGACTTGGAATTACCTGAAAGAGCTCGACAGCTGCATTGAATATTATCCCTCCGGGACGGGCGCAACGATGAAGGAACTGGCCGAGGGTTCGCGCGACGTCATCGCGACCACGACCGGATGGGACATCAACCCGCGCTATCTCGGCATCGTGCCGGCGGACCTCAAGGTCGGCACGTTCAAGGGCTTCCATTGGGTCGGCGACGCCAACTACATGGCCATTCCCAAAGGCGGATCGCCCGAGAAGCGGGACGTCGTCCTCGAGCTGATGGCGTTCCTGCTGAAGCCCGAGCAGCAGGCCTACATGTACGATCACGGCTACATGTATCCGGGACCGGCGATCAAGAACGTGCCGGTTGCCATGGCCCCGGCCGAAAGCCAGGAGACCATCCGGAAGTTCGGCCGGCCGGAATATTCAGGCCTGATCGCCGACAATCCCATCGAACCGCCGCTCGACGCCAAGCCGCTGGTCGCCATGTTCCAAAAATGGGATCGCGAGATCGGCGCCAAGAAGATGAATTGACGCCGGAACCTACATCCGATTCCCGGCCAACAATCTCATTTCCTGGCGCGGCAATCCTCGGGTTCCGTTCCGGCTGGGGCAATGCGGATCAGCAATTGCTGCGACAGGCCTTCAGCGGTCGAGCCGGTGACGAAGTCGCCGACTGCCCGCGCCAGATATGGGTCGAGGGTATTGAGGCTGGCTTCGCGAAAGAGCGCGCGCACCTCATTGCCCTCGCGCTGCCAGACCTCTTCGGTCAGGTTCTGCTCGTCGATTGTGTGGGCGCGGATGGCGCAGGCCATGGTCGGCGGCCCATAGCTTGCCACCAGGAAATCGAAGGCGGCCTTGGCGACCTGGGGCACGGCACCGTGTCGGCCGCGTTCGATCTGGATGCGTTTCAGGCCGTGCGTGTGCTTATCCATCTGGAAGTAAACGATGAAGCGATAGCCGCCGATGTCGTAATCCTTGAGCACGAGGTCGGCATAGGAATCGCCGAAGTCGATCGAGCGATCGAGGCGCGTCGCCGCGGCGCCGAATTGCCGACCCAGCCCATCGGTGCTGTCGCCCCAGTTGGTGCCGAGCCACCCGGTCGCGGCGGCATCGACGGGCTGCGGCAAAGCGACGGCAATCAGCGCCGCCAACAATATAGGGTGCCTAGGCATGGTTGGAACGGCACATGGCGATCAGCTCCGGTCGGGTGAACCATACCAGATCGCCGTGCCGGCAAGCGACGCGGCCGGACGCCGCTTTAGATCAGTCCCCGGCCACGCCCGGAATTAAAAAAGACGGAGCACGGACGCCTCACCGTTTCCCATCGGCGCTCGAATTCACGAGGCGGCGAGGGTTCTTCGCAGGCGCGTGATCGCGCCGGGCAGGCCGCGCACCGTGATGATCCGACCGGTGGCGTCATAGTCCTCGGAGAGCACGCGCGCGTGCTCATACACGTCGCTGAGCAGCCGCTGCTTCGCATAGGGCAGCACCAGTTGCTCCTCCACCATCGCATCCTCGAAAAACGCGATGATCGTCTCGCGCAGTGCCGCCACGTCCTCGGGGGCCTTGGCGGAGAGAAGGATCGCGCCGGGGTGCTTGGCGAGGATGGCGGCGCGCGCCGCCTCGCTCACGCGATCGATCTTGTTGAAGACCAGGCGCGAGGGGACGTCCCTGGCACCGATCTCGCGCAGCACGGTGCGGCTCACCTCGAGTTGTGGCTCGCACGTCGGATCGGACGCGTCGACGATGCACAGCAGCAGCGACGCCTCAAGCGCTTCGGCGAGCGTGGATCGGAACGAGGCGACAAGATCATGCGGCAGCTTCTTGATGAAGCCGACCATGTCCGAGACGAGCACGCGCGGCACCGTCTCGGGCTGCAGCGCGCACCGTCGTGTCGAGCGTCGCGAACAGCTTGTCCGCGACCAGGACCTCGCTGCCCGTGAGCGCGCGCATGAGCGACGACTTGCCTGCGTTCGTGTAGCCGACCAGTGCGACCCGGGGGTGATCCCGACGCGCGGACCGACGCTGGTCGTCGTCTCGCTCGATATCCTTCAGCTGCTCTTTCAGCTCGGCGAGGCGATCGCGGATCCTGCGGCGATCGAGCTCGAGATCGGACTCGCCCGCGCCAGGACCCTGCTGCCGCCCACCGCCCGTCAGCGATTCCCGCAGGCGCGACGAGACACACTTCAACCGCGCGATCTCAACCTGCAGCTTCGCCTCGCGGCTGTGCGCATGGCGATGGAAGATCTCGACGATCACGCCGGTCCGATCGAGGACTTGCGCGCCGGTTGCACGCTCAAGGTTGCGGGCCTGGGCCGGCGAGAGATCATGATCGACGATCACGAACTCCGGCTTTGGCGACGCCTCCAGATCGGGCTCGCCCCGCGGGACAATCGGCTTCGTCACGTCGGCAGCTTCAAAGCGCTGGCGTGCCTTCGACTTCCGGACGGTCACCAGCGAGCCGGCGACGCCCGTCCCGCCGGTAATCGCCGCGAGCCCCTCGAGCCGCCCCTTGCCGAGCACTGTCGCACCGTCGATCTCCTCACGCTAGCGGGCGCAGATCGACCAGCCCGACCGATCGGCCGGGCTGGTCGGTCGCCTGCGTCAGTCGGCGTAAGCGACGCCGCGATAGACCGTGCCGTAGGTCGGCCCGGCGATCGTCCGGAACGTCGCGTGCGTCACCGAGCCGGTCAGGCTCTTGGCCGGCAGATAATCTGTGATCCGCACCACCTTGTTCGGATCGGCGCCATTGTCGCTTGAGGCGCTCGAGGTCGCTGTCGTGGCCCAGAGCGTCACCATGCCGTCCCGACCGACGACGCCGGTCAGGTTGCGCAGACCGACCGTGGTCACGGCCGGATAGGGGCCGGCGGGCCCGTTCAGATTGGTATCGACGACACCGATCAGGCCCTGGGTCAGTACATAGTCAAGCTGCCAGACGCCATTGACCAGGCTCCATTTCTGAAGGCCGCCATGATTAGCCACGTCGGTCGCGTTGCCGGAGCCTTCATCCGTGACGTACATCGTGGTGTCGTTCGCGAAGAACACGGCAAACGGCGTGAAGTTGCCGCCGGTCACCCTGGCCGAATCCGTCGGAAAGCCCGGCACGACCGAGATCTGAGCCTCGGCCGCGCCCGCGATCGTCGGAAGCGAGCTGACGGTATAGACCGTGTCGATGCCATTGCTGCCGCTGCCCTTGGTGAAGTAGAGCGCACCGCGATGTTCGGTCACGCCGCGGAAATTGTCGTCCTTGCCGGGTTTGTCGAGCTTGCCGTTGGACACCATCTGCAACAGCGGATCGACTTCGGCCGACGAGGACGGCGGGATCGCCACATAGAGCGTCGGCGCGTCGAGCGGAATAACGGCTTCGAGGCCCGTCGTCTCGGTGACGTCGGGATTCGTGCCGTTGCTGGCGCCGAAGGTCGTCGCATTGCCGTTATTGGCATTGCCGACCGAATAATACAGGCCGTTTGAACCGAGCAGCGCGGCGCGACCGTTATTGCCGCCGTAATTGATCGTCGGCGTGTAGGCAAAGTTGCCGTGCTTGTCCATCGAAACGATTGTGCGGGGGAACGCGTACTTCAGCCCGAACGCGAAGGTGACCGGGTTCGTCGGATCCTGCCCCGGGACCGCGTCCGAGTTCGACGCGTCGATCGCACCGACGCCGGCCCCGGCGTAACCGACGAATACGAGACGGCGCTCGTCCTGATCTTGGGTAAGATGGAGGGCCAGCTCAGACTTCGAAGAAAAGCTGGTGACGACTGCCTCCTCCGGCACGCCGATCGTGTGCAAGACGCGACCGCTGGATGCATCGAGATCGGTCAACAGGATTGGCGAGGTGACGCCGAACGAGGCATCGACCGACTCATTGCTCCAGACGGTCACATAATTGTTGCCGGAGATGGCCGTGGTTGTCGCCTTTGCCGTGTTCGGCAATACCGAGCCGGGCCTTAATCCAGCGACCGCACCCCGCGTCGGGTCGTAGGTGCTGCTGCTGATCACCAGCGAGTCATGCTCGATCTTGAAATGGTCTCTGTCGTCGTGATCGTGGTCCTTGGCCTGGGCGGTCCCGGCCAGCAGCCCGAGCGCAAAAACACAGCATCCGGTGAGCAGTCGAACGCGATTGGTCGTCATATTGTCGGTGCGCATGGTACCTCGGAATGACTCTATGGGTGGAATCTGTTCGAGAAAAGTGAATGGAAAATATTCCGTTAATATTTCAACTCTGCGACCGGTGAGCTGTCGTTCCGTGACGGCGGGAGAGAGATCCCGGCGGATTGAAGCCGGGCACGGGCGAGATTACTTGCTGTAACGCAATTCGTCCCTTTGAGGGGATGGCACGCGCTGGAGAAATGCCAGTCCGCTGCGGTTCAGCAGCCAGAGTTTTTGCCGCTTCACTGTTTATAGTGGAGTTTTCGATCGATACCGCCGCGCGCCCGGAAAGAGTAGACGTATCCAATGAGGCACGCATTCGCCAGGGGGCGAGTGCTATCAATCTGGATCATCCGTGTCCGGCGAAGAGGGGTGGAGTGTTGGATCAGAGCATTGAAGCAGCCGAGTTGGGCGCTCTGCCACCCAGCCGCTTTTCGGCTCGAACGGGCCGAAACCGGAATGGCCGCCTCGGAGAACCAACTAGCGATAGCGGACACCGGGTGACAACCTTGCGGAGGTCGGAGCCGAAGGGCAGAACGGCCAGCCCAATGTAGAGCAAGCACGGGGCGAAACCAGCCGAGCACTAGAAAGTTCGAGCGGCATTGACCCGGACAGCTTGAGGTCGGCCGTCAAGCGGCCGACTGGCGGACTTGCAGCGTCGTGCCCTCTCAGCAGAGTGTGGACCGACCGCATAGCGCGATCGGCCACCAGGTGCCTAGGGCGCTTCATCGGTCGGCCTGCAACCCCGGCCAGATGGCCGCCCGATGAAGCCACAGCGTTCCGGCCGAGGCCGGTCCAAGCTCGGGGGCAAGCTCAACGTTGGGTCGGACTCTAACTCCATCTGGAGGAAATTACGGGGGTCAGGTCAACATGGACGATCAGCTCGCCACGAACGGGATATCGGGAAGGCTATCGGGGAATGCCGGAAGGGGATTGCTCATCCATTTCGGATAGATCCTCGCCAGTTCACCGTTCGCCCGGATCTTGTCGATGAAGCTGTTGAGGGAGGCGTTGATCTCCCTCTCGCCTAGGCGTGTGCAGGCGCCGTTGTAGAGCTTCGTGAATTCGAGCTTGTTCTCATAGGTATCCGGCTTTGCTTCGTTGAGGCGCGGCACATAGAAGATATTGCCGCCCACCGCTTCGACCTGACCGGACAGCAAGGCCTGGATCGTCGGCGCATCGCCGTCGAAGCGACGGATGGTCGTGCCGGCAGGCGCGTTCTTCGTCACCTCGGTGTCCTGCACGCTGCCGCGCGCGACGCCGACCACGTATTTGCTGAGGTCCGCGGCCGTTTTGATCTCGACACCCTTCGACGCCACCATGGTGATGATGTTTGCCGCATAGGGCTTGCTGAACTGCACGGCTTTGGCGCGCTCGGGCAGCATCGCCATGGTGGCGAACAGCAGGTCGACGCGCCCTGAGGTCAGCGCGGGGATGCGGTTGGCGATGGTCAGCTGGACATATTCGAGCGGAACGCCCAGCTCCTTGGCGAAGAGCTCGGACATGTCTGAATCCAGTCCCTGCTGCTTGCCGCTGGAGTCGACGTAACCCCAGGGCGGATTGTCGCCTTGGATGCCGATGATTACTTTGCCGCGGCGCTTGATCTCGTCCGGCGTGACGGCGAATACCGGCGCAGTGATAACGGCGGGTGAAGCCAACAGCACGGCGCCACCCACCAGAAAGCGGCGTCGATCGAACAGCGTCGTCATGGAGCGCGTCATTCTTGTCCTCCCCTATTGAGGTACCGCCGTTCAGGTCATCGCGCCGCCACGGCGAGCCGGCGCTCCAGCCATGTCCCGTAGAGGGACAGCGGCCAGCAGATGGTGAAATAGAGGGCGCCCACGACGCCGAAGACGAGCAGGGGCTTGAAGATCTGGTTGGAGACCATGGTTCCGGCGCGGGCGAGCTCGGTGAAGCCGACGATCGCGGCGAGCGAGGTTCCCTTGGTGAGCTGCACGAGGAACCCGATCGTCGCCGGCAGCGAGATGCGAAGGGCCTGCGGCAGGATGACGAGCCGCATCCGTGCAACGTAGCCGAGGCTGAGCGCCTTCGCGGCCTCGGTCTGTCCCCTCGGTATCGCCTGGATCGAGCCGCGCCAGATCTCGCCGAGGAAAGCGCTCGCATGCAGCGTGAAGCCGATGGCGACCGCTTGCCAGGCATCGAGCTTCAGGCCGATCAGGGCCAGCCCGTAGTAGACCATGAAGAGCTGCATCAGGAGCGGCGTGCCCTGAAACAGGGCGATGTAACCGGCCATGCAGCGTTCGAGCGGATGCAGTCCGGATGTGCGGGCGAGCGCCACGCCGAGCCCCCCGATCGCACCGAAGACAAAGCCGATCGCCGAAAGGGCGATGGTCCATTTGAGGCCATCGAGCAGGAAAAGGAGTTCGCTTGCGTTCATGGCGCGCCCCTCATTTCACGGGGTAGCTGAAATAGCGGGCTTCGATAAGGGCAAACATCCGCATCAACATCCACGACATCGCGAAGTAGAGGATGGTGATCGCTCCGTAGACCTCGAAGCTGCGGAAGGAATTGTTCTCGATGTTCTGTGCGACCGAGGTCAGCTCATAGGCGGAAATGGCGGAGGCGATGCTCGTCGTCAGCGTGAGAAGGATGAATTGGCTGGTCAGCGAGGGAAAGATCGCGCGCAGGGCCGGCCGCAGGACGACGAGCCGAAACACCAGAGCCTTGCGAAGGCCCAGGGCCAGGCCGGCCTCGACCTGCCCCGCGCTGATCGATTTCACCCCGCCTCTGATGATCTCGATCGCATAGGCGCCGCCGTTCACGCCCAGGGCAATGATCGCGGTCGGCGTCGGATCGAGCCGGAGCCCCAGGAGCGGCAGCGCGAAGAAGATGAAGTAGATTTGCACCAGGAACGGCGTGTTGCGGATCAGCTCGACGAAGGAGACGACGAGCCAGCGCAGGCCGCGGTAGCTGGAGCCGCGCAGCACGACCCCGCCGATGCCGATCACGAGCGCCAGCAGCATGCCGCTCAGCGCGAGGCCCAGCGTGCCGAGGCAGCCCCACAAGAGGTCGGGCAGGCCGTCGATGACGGCGCCGAAATCAAGCTTGTAGTTCAAGGCGCTTCCCCTCTGCTTCGGCGGAACCTTCTTGCGGGTCCGATCTTGGGTGTCGTGCGGACTTCTATCCTCGTGTTGCGGCTTCTCCCCATTGCCCCCGCAGGGTCACAAGGCTTCGCGACCTTGATGATCGAGGGGGGCCGAAGCCTGCGCCAAAAGCGCCTCGTAGCGGCCGCGCAGATCGATCCGCGCCCCTGTCGCCGCCGCTTCGGTGACGGCGAGCGTCGCGATCAGCGTCTTCGTGCCGTCCTCGACGCTCTGCACCGAGGCTGCCACGCCCCGGACCACATCGCGGAAATGATCCAGCTGGGCGATATAAGGGTCGATCGTGGGGGCGTGAATGCGTTGGGCCTGGATCGGCCGATTCCAATCCTGCGCGCCATCGGCTTGCGACCATTGGACGATATTGGGGAATTCCAGCGCGCCGCGGGTTCCCATGAACCGGTAGCTGCTTTCGCCGCTGAACGGGAATTCCGCCGATTCGCCCACGCCTTGCTCGGTGGTCCACGGCGAGACGGCGCTGTCGCTGGCAAAGAAGGAACCGAGCGCCCCGGTGTCGAACTCGATCAGCGCGCTCATCGTGTCCTCGACGGCGAAGCCGCGCTGGCGATCGGAGGTGATGGCGCCGACGGCGACGATCTCTCCGACGGTGAAGCGCAGGAAATCGATCTCATGAATGAGGTTGATCAGGATCGGTCCGCCGCCCGGCTGCGTCCGCCATGGCCCGGCCGCGAAATAGGTGTCTGGCTTGTAGGTGGCCCAGATCGCCGAGACGCCCACCAGGCTGCCGATCCGCTGATCCCGCAGCAGAGCCCGCAACGTCTTGACCTGCCGGTGATGACGGCGGTGGTGGCCGACCAGCGTCCTGATGCCGGCCTTGCGGACTTCCGCGATGAGCTGGGCCGCCGTCTCGAGCGTGTCGGTGACGGGCTTTTCGACGAGGATGTCGATGCCGCACCGCGCGCAGTCGATGCCGATCTGGGCATGATGCTGATTGGGTGAGGCGATGATCACCGCATCGGGCCGGACCTCATCGAGCAGACGGCGATGATCGGAGAAGACGGGGGCTTGCGGATTGAGCGCGGCGGCCGCGTCGACATTGACGTCGGCGATCCCTGCCAGGTCGAAGTCCGGATGCTCGGCGATCTTCTGGAGATGCTTGCGTCCGATCAGGCCCGTGCCGATGACGCCGATTGCGATATTGCTCATGTTTCTCTCGGTCCCGATGGGCTGCGTGTGGGGAACGTGGCGCTTTCCCGGGCGCGGTCTGCCGTTCCCTGCGATCGGATCGCCAGCACGCGCCGCGTCGCATCGAAGGCCCTCGCCAGACGCGATCGGACCTCGAGGCCGGGGAAAGGCATCTCGACGCTGAGGTTGACGTCGCCCGGCAGAGCCTCGAGCAGCTCGGCGAGCGGCAGGACGCCTTCGCCCGGCGGCAGTCGCCCTTCCCTGGCCTCGGCGATCACTTCGGCCTCGGTCTGCGGGATATTCGCCCCGGCGTCGCACAATTGAGCCGCGCGCAAGGCGCTTGCCGAGAGAGGTGCGAGGTCGGCCGGCTTTCCGCCGGACCGATGGAGATGGAGCGCGTCGAGCAGGATGGCGCCGTTGGATTTGCCCGCCCGGCGCAAGACGGTTTCGGCCTGCGCCAGGGTGCCGACCTCGCGCCAGCGCATGAATTCCAGATCGACGCGAAGCCCGAACGGTCGGGCGAGATCGCACAGATCGGCGAAACGGGCGGCCAGCCGGATGCCATC
>Ga0070730_10004164_pt1 | contig 12808 bp, 14 predicted proteins | sample Coa_R1_3_FD_66447 | JGI IMG/M metagenome (GOLD analysis project Ga0070730, IMG submission 66447) | Surface soil microbial communities from Centralia Pennsylvania, which are recovering from an underground coalmine fire - Coalmine... | ecosystem: Environmental > Terrestrial > Soil > Unclassified ...
TTGGTGGTGGGGAATTCGAGGCCCTGCAGCAGGCCGAGGCACGCGTGGGTGCGTCGCAGCGCGGCGATCTCCGGTGTTGTCACGAGCATCGCCAGCTCGGCGACGTCCAGCGCGGCGGCGGTGAGCTCGGTGAGGCCGACAGGTGTGTCGACCAGGACGAACTGATAGAGCGACGCCAGTCGCGAGAGCAAACGGCCCACCCGCAGGCTGTCAAGCGAGGTCGCGTCGGCAGGCGCGAGCGGCGAGGAAAGCACATGCACCCCCTGGGACGTGCGCACGAGCATCTTTTGCAGCCGCTCCGTATCGTCGAGTGCCGACTCATCAAGGGCGTCCAAAATATCTTGCTCAGGCTGAATATCGAGCAAGAGCGCTACGTCCCCGAACGGCACGTCGAGATCAACCAGAGCGACGCTCGCCGATGTCTCCTGGGCCAGGGACACCGCCAGATTGGTGGCCAGCGTCGTCTTGCCAACGCCGCCCTTGACGCCAAAGACGGTGATGATGCTGCCCGTGGGCGCGGTTGGATCGTGCCCCGTGGCCACGATCCGCAGCGCGTCGGCGTTGTGCGCCTGGATGAGAGAATCGTGCAGGTCGCTGGGTGACGAGCTGCGGAGCAGCACGTCCCGCGCGCCCGCGAGCACCGTGCGGCGGAAGACTTCGCGGTCGAACTGACTGACCAGCCCGACGACCGTCCAGCGTGGATTGCCGCGGGTCAGCGACTGGATCGTGGCCAGCGATCTACTCAGCGGTTCTTCGACAGAAACGACGATAATCGCGGGTTCCAGCGTGTGTGCCCAGGTCGCGGCCACCGGCCCGAATCCCGCATCGCCGACCACTTCGAAATTGCCAAATGCATTCAGGGCACGCCGAAGTCCGGCAACCGCGTTGGGATGCTGGTCGACGATCAGAATTTTTAAGGATTCGGGCATGGCAGGGTCTTGCTTCCTATGATTTAGCGGGCAGCCGTGACAATCCAGCCGGCGGCGACCCAGCCTTCGCGCTGGTCGGGCAGTTTGATCTTGAACCAGTCGGCGCTCTGCCCCACGATCTGCAGCTCGGTTCCATATTTGACCTGGTCGATGACACTCGAAGCGATCGACGGCCCACTGCGCACGTTGGCCGCGTCGACGGCCACGATGGCGAGATTTTCGGGCAGCGATGTTACAAGAGTCATCCCCACGCCAGTCTGGACAATCGTGCTCGGTTCATTAACGAGCGCGGCCCAGAAGTTCGTCGTTTTGAAGTCCTGCGTGATCTTCACATGGCCGGTCACGGTCGTCGTCGCGCCAGGGGCGAGGTCGCCGCCCAGGCCCCAGCGATACGGCATCTCGGTCGCGTCGAGCCCAGCGGACCCGAGCGCGACGCGCCACTTGCCAGGATCGGAGGCGAACTGCTGGGTGAAGTACGTCTGCCCCTGAACATACGTGAAGCCCGGCTCCGGGCCCATCGTCTGGAGCGGCTTGTCAGACGTGTTCTTGACCGTAATGCTGATATCGAGGGTGTCGCCCACCTTGGTATTTGTCGGCGAGATTTCAGTGGCGATGATCTGGCCGGAGGCGACTTGAATGGGACTGGCGAGCGTGGTCAGGTCGGCGGGCAACACCGCGGACTGATTGCGTTCATTGCCAGGTCGCACGATGTAGCGTAAGCGGCCGTAGTCCTCAGCCAGCGCCAGGCGTTCGGCCGCCTCGGGATCAACGGCGAGGGTCACGGTGCGGGTTTGCGCGGGGGCGTACGGCACGTTGGCTGGCGTTGGCTGCGGCAGGGGGACGGTCGCGCCAGCGCGGTTCGGCAAGGGTGGACTCGCGTTTTGAGCTGCGGCACCGGCCTGTCTGGGCAACTGGTCGACGGAGGTGTCCTGCGCCACGGCCAGCACCAGGATGTCCTGCAACAGGATCATCGATTGATCCTTGCCAAGGGTGTTGGCGTTGAAGACGCCGATGACGTCGACGTGATCGCCGGGCGCGATCAGGCCACCGGCCGTGGTCAGCTCCGTGAACTGCACGGACATGGCGCGTTTGCCGGCTGGAACGAGGTCGGCAAACTTGTTGATGACGGGCTGGTCCGGGCTGCCGAGTCGGTAGCTGACGATCTGCTCGCCCTGAACGACGGGGACGGTCAGGGCCTTGCCAACGACATCGGACAGCGCGGTGGCCGCGTTGGGCTGCAAGGCATCGGCGGACGTGTCGCGGAGCTCGACGTTGTCAGGCGAGAGCGCGGTCCCGGCGGCCAGGCTGACTTTGGCGACGACGACCTGCGTGCGGGTCGTGACCGCGGCCGTGGCCTGCTGAGCAGCGAGGCGCGCGCTGACCTGGGCCTGTTGCTGGACCGAGTTGACGTACATGTACACGCCCGCCGCCGCCGCGGCGCCGAGCGCAATAGCCAGCAACAGACGCGGTCCTCTTCGACCTGGCCTGGGGCTCGGGTTCATCATGCTCAACCTGATGCCTCCAACGATCTATTCAATGAGTCGCGCAATGTAGCCACATGGCGCCGATGCAAATGGGGTGAGATTCGATATATCACCGCCATTTGAGAGTGGCGGGTTGGTGTTGCAAAGGGGCGAATTGTTTGCGCTCCGGTTTCCCAGCGCCGCCGCCGCGCTCGCCCACAGCGTCCTGGAACTCAAGTTGAGAATCCGCCCGAACGTATAGCCCGCATCGCATTTGACAGTCACGACGATCGTGTTGACCCTGGCCGGCTTGATCAGCGTCGTGCCAGTCGCCACGATCGCACGGATCGGCCCGATACAGAGTTGACTGACGGTCTTGGCGTTCGCCAACGCCACGTCACAAGCTGGAAAGCCAGGTGTCCCCGGGCAGTCGACGCATGAGGGATTGGCGCCGACTGGCGAGGGCGGCGAAACACAGTTCGGCGGTGTGCCCACCACGGTTCCGACCGGCGTGGGCGCAGCCGGTGACGCTATGCATGGTGGACTGTAGAGCGCGTTGCCAGGACAAATGGGATCGTGCCAGGCGCCAGCTAACGCACCGGCGTCCGCCGCCGTCTGAAACTGTCGCTGTATCAGAAAGAACATTCCCCCGTCGATGACAATCGCCAGCCCACCCACCATAGCGACCATGGCCACTGCAGCGAAGACGAATGTTTGAGCGCGCTGGCGGTATCCGGCTGCGCGCGGCATCAGAACTCAGCGCCCTCGAAACGCATGATTGCAACGCTCCTGATTGGCACGTAGCAAGGCGTGGTACCGGGGCAGTTAAACACTGGCGGCAGGCCGAAGAACGACGATCGTAGTAGAGGAGTAATCACCTGTGCGCCCTGCGCAATAAGTGTGACTCTGATCATGTCATCGCTTTTCGGCTCAAGACAGCCCGAGCCCGAGCACGCGCCGCCGTAGTAGACGTCCGAAACTGATCCGGGGAGCAGTGCAGAGCACCCCGGACCGGGCATGCAGGTGAAGTACTCGACAGTGAGGTACAGGGCGTTGCCGGACCCGCAGCACCAACCACCCCCGTATTGTGGGTCGACCGACGGTACTGCTAGAGCCTTGGCTTGGCTCGTGAGGAACGCTGCCGGCTTGCCCACCGATGCGCTGCGCGCGATCTCGCGTGTGCCTGTGCTGACGGTAACCCAGGTATTGAGCAACAACCCAAAGTCGATCATGGCAAACAGTAAGCCCACAAAGAGAAGCGCGATGAGGCCGAACTCCACAATTGCCTGGCTGGGTTGTCTTTGTCTAGCTCGCATGGTCAACACCAAAAACAGTCAGCGGATCACACTGGGCAGCAGCGTGGACAGGTAGACCCCGCACGCGATCGCGACGCTGTACGGTGCCGTTGCCCCGCTACGCGTCAGGTTCGTCGGTCGACTCACGATTTCAGCCAGGGCGAACTGCAGTCTGCCGCGCCGGGCGAGCATGACGACAGAAATTGCCCCGCCGACGATCGCGGCGTAGATGACGACCGAGACCATCGCCTGCGGTCCGAGCAGCGCCCCCAGACCAGCCATCAGTTTGACGTCCCCCGCGCCGATGGCCTTGATGACGTAGAACGGCAGCAGCACCCCCAGGCCGATGGCCGCGCCGCCAAGCGCCTCGGGCAACCCGGCAATCCCGGCGCGCCAGACCTGCCAGCTCAGGCCGCCGAGCAGGGCTGAAAAGGTCAGCCAGTTCGGGATCTTCCGCCAGCGCAGGTCGCACCCGGCAGCCACAGTCGCAACCACCACTGGGATCAAAACGCCAAGCATGCCCACCTCGCCTCGTGCCGTGTACGCCGCCGCTCCGTGATGGCGGGGTGCCAGATTCTCAGGTGTTCGTCGTAATGCGGTTGGCCAGAACCTTGAACCAGGCCTGAATGTCCTGACCGAAGATATTGATCCCGACCAGCACGACAATTGCGATGGTTGCGATCAACAACCCGTACTCGACAACGTCCTGACCATCTTCCTCGCGAATGAACTCTCGAATCCCACTCATGCCGGATACCCCCGAGTGTTACTGATGCGTCGTGGCCTGAAGTCAAAAATGCGTAAGTGTCGGTTCCGTCATTGCTGATCGTCACCGCCCTGCACGGGGGCACCCTTCGGCCGCCCGGAGCCTGACCATAGTCCAGCCGCGTTGACAAGCAGGCCCGCGATGTGAAGGGCCAGTTGAGAATCCGTTGAGCCCACGAGCAGCAGATGTCTCAGGTGTTGGTCGTGATGCGATTGGCCAGGGTTTGGAACCACGCCTGGATGTCCTGGCCGAAGATATTGATCCCGACCAGCACGACAATTGCGATGGTTGCGATCAACAACCCGTACTCGACAACGTCCTGACCGTTTTCTTCGCGAATGAACTGACGAATCGCATTCATGCGCCGGAAACCCCCGGGAGAAGTGGAAGGTCGTCTGCTTGCAAATTGACACGGTCGATGACAGCCGGCACGGACCTCTCTGTGGCGTGCCCGGTACGAGACCATAATCCAACCATGTTGACGTCCGCGGCCCCAGTGTAAAGGCCCGGTTGAGAATCGGTTGAGTTCGACAGGGTACGCTTCCTGCCGCTCTGCTTACCAGGCGCGAGAGGGTTCCGCTCGCCCTGACGTGCCTTGTCAACTTCTCTCAACGGTGATCTCCGCCCGGCCACGCGCCGCGGGCTGCTGTGGAGTGGCTGGTTGCCCATCACCGATCAGCCGCGGATCGAGTTGAACCTGCACCTGTTCTTCCCGGTCACGCTGGTGGCCGTTACATTGCTGCTGGCCCTGGCGCTCTTGCCGACACTCTTCCCGGGGTGGCAGGCCGCCGGGTACTGGCTGGTCGCCGCGGCCGTGGCCGCGCTGGATGCAGTGGCGGGTCTGGTCCACGAGCTCGGCCACGCGGTCGTGGCCGTCTTGCGCGGGACCGGCGTGTCGCGCATCACGTTGTACGGTCTGGCGGCGGTGCGCCGCTCGAGCGTCACGACGTGCTCGAAGGACCAGGTGTTGATCGCGATGGCAGGTCCGCTGAGCCATCTGGTGCTGGCGGCGGCGCTCTGGGCTGCCTGGAACATGCTGCCGTACGATAACGAGCCGCTGCGCGTGGCGGTAGGTTTTCCGGCGCTGACCAACTTTGTCGCGGGCGTCTTCAACCTGCTGCCCGTCTCGCAGCTGGACGGCCGCCGGGCCGCGCGGGCCCTGAGGCTGGCCTTTGCGCGCGTGGGGCCCCCTGCCGTTGACGCGCTACCGCGCTCGGGCTAGCTGGGGTCGCCTTTCAGCGGCGTCATCAATTCGCGGAGCCGATCCGAGTCGTACCCGCCCGGCGTGTTCGGGGCGGCGCCGTTGCACTTGAGGCCCGCCTCGTACTCCTGGCGCGTCAGCCGCTTCAATTCACTCATCTGTTCGGCCGCGGCCCGGGCGCCGTCGATCGCTCGCTGGGCGTGTTCGCGCAGGTCCTCAGGCATGCGGGGATCGGTCACCAGAAACTCGGCGTACCCCACGGTCAGTGACAATTTGTTGGCGATGCGGTCTTGCATCGCGCTGGCGGTCATGCGTGCGCCTTCGAGCCGTGCCGCTTCGGATTCACTGGCTCGGCGGGCGTCCTCGGCTCGCAGATACACCGTGACATGCATCACGACCGCCCAGCTGGCTACGAGAATAACCGCCAGCGCTAATCGGACACTCAGTTGCTGGGGCAACTCCTGGTTGCCTTCGAGCGTCCCAACCAGTGCCACGCAGGCGACCAGGGCAAACCAGATCAATCGCTTGACCCGTCGCAGCACGTATGGCGTGGCGGTGTACTGAGCGGAAGCCCCCGCTGGGCGGCTCAGAAACGATGCCGCAGTCAGAATACGGTCCACCTTCCCCTTTCGGAGGGGGGACACATCTGAGCGGGGAAGCTCAGCTCGCCCCATCCCTTATCCCACTCTTAGACTGACTCCGAACGGACGCGGCGTCAAGTTATCCGCCCACCGCACGGGAGACAGGTTGTCCGCAGCGGCCACCCGCTGCCCGTCCAGTTTGGGCGCCGAACGTTGAGAACTCGTTGCGGCGGGATTGATCCGGTTGTTGCGCTCGGCGCCCTGAGGCCCGTAGCGCCGGGGTACACTGCGGCCACTTCCAAGCCTGGAGCCTGAGGAACATGACACCAGCAACGATTGGCATCTTGATCATCGCCATACTCGTCGTGATCACGATCCTATCTTCGCTACGCATGTGCAGCGAGTGGGAGCGCAAGGTTGTATTGCGTCTGGGACGTTTTGGCGGCGTCCGCGGACCTGGCATTTTCTTCCTGTTGCCGTATGTCGAGCAGACGCCCTTCACCATCGATACGCGGGTCACCACGACGCCCTTTATGGCCGAGCAGACGTTGACCAAGGACGGCGCCTCGGTGTCTGTCGACGCCATCATGTACTGGCGCATCGTCGATGCGGGTCGGGCGGCGATTCAAGTCGTCAACTTCACGCAGGCGGTCATGGGCGCCGCTCAGGGTGGGCTACGCGACATCATCGGTCGCAACGATCTGTCGACCGTGCTTTCTCAGCGCCGCGAGCTGGACGAACAACTCACCGTCATCCTCGACGAGCAGACCGAGCCGTGGGGCATCAAGGTCCAGTCCGTCCAGTTGCGAGACATCAAGGTCCCCGACAACCTGCAGGATGCGCTCTCGCGGATCGCCCAGGCCGAGCGCGAGCGCCAGGCGCGACTCATTCTCGGTGAGAGCGAAGTGCAGGTCGCCGAGAAGTTCGCCGACGCGGGCGAGCTGTACCGGAACCATCCGACGGCGCTCCACCTGCGCGGCATGAACATGCTGTACGAGACCATGCGGAGCGGGTTGTCCACGGTCATCGTCGTACCGTCGTCGGCGCTCGATTCGATGAACCTGGGCGCTATCGGCGGCATCTCCGCGCTTGGTCAGCTGGCCCCGCCGCCAGATGGAGAGAAACGGCCGGGGCCCGTACCGCCGACCCTGTCACCCTGAGGAAGGCACTTCCGCCAGCGCGCGCCGGAGCAGGCGGGCGTTGACGTGCGAGAGCTGTCGTACTTCGGCCAGCGACACCCAGGCGACCTCGGACACTTCGGCGCTGGCGCGAAACTCAGCCACGCCGTCCAGTAGCTCCGCGTCCATCAGCAGCACGATCGCGAAGCCCGCGCGTTCCACCGCGGACACCCGCCCGACGCGCACGCGCAGGCCAGTCTCTTCGAGCAGCTCGCGTTCGAGCGCGCTCTCGATCGGCTCGTTCCCTTCGAGCCAGCCGCCGGGCAAGGCCCACGGCTCATCGCGGCTGTAGGTTCGGTGGACCAGCAGGATGCGCCCGCGGTCGTCGCGGATGAGCGCCGCCACCCCCACGCCATGCCAGCCGTACCGCAGCCGGAGATAGGCCAGCTTGAGTGGCCCGGGCAGTGGTCGCCAGATGCGCAGCAACCAGCGCAGCATCGTTGACCAGCATGACACATTCTGGTGTGCGCATTCGACGTATACAGCTTGTCTACGGCAGTCGCTCCAGAAACCGGATATAGCGCTCGGCCGAGCGATCGACGGCGTCTTTTCCGCCCGAGCTCACCCGGCGACCGTCCCACGCGCCATAGATGCGTTCGAACGCGAACGGCCGCACGCTCTCGGCGATGCGGCGAACCGAGGCGGCGGGCAATGGAATGAGGTTCGGATAGCTGTACATGAAGCTGAGATACCGCCGGTCCATGACGACCGTGAGCGAGTCGCCGACCAGCAGTAGGCCGTCGCCGCCGTCGCGACCCGTCCAGTGCAGCGCGGTCGACCCTTCGAAGTGGCCGCCAGTATTGATGAGCGTCACGCCCGGCAGGATCTCGCGGGTTTCGCCACGCCACAAATTCAGGCCCGGTGTCGGGTACTGGACCCATTCAGCGTCGGCGGCGTGGATATAGACCGGGCAATCTCCGAACGCCGCGCTCCAGGTGGCCATGCTGGCGTAAAAGTGGGGGTGGGAGATGGCGATGGCGCTCAGCCCACCGCGCGCCGTCAACGCTTCGATCGACGCGTCGTCGACCATGCTGATGCAGTCCCACATCACGTTGCCCGCGGGCGTCTGGACGATCAGCGCGCGCTGGCCGATGGCGACCGCTGGACGGGTGCTGACGTGCAACAGCCCCGGTTCCAACTCTTCGACGGTGTTGCGGCGACCCTCGGCTGCCAGTTCGGCGAGCGTCGTCCACTGCTGACCGTTCCAGCCGACGTACTGGCGTTCGTCTTCGCAGATCGGGCACCGTTCGGGGGGGCGATCGCCGGGCGCGTACTGGACGCCGCATGTCCGACAGAGAAAAGCGGTCTGGCTCACAGCGGCCAGCTTACCTTTACACCTGGGCAACCGGTAATTGATACGGCTTTAATAAACCTGCGCGACACTGGTGGTCGGGAAGGCTCGTTAAGACTGATATGAAGCGTTTTTCGGCAAGACTGTTCCTGGTCGTGGGGTTGCTCGCCACCATCGTGCCTGCCACGGTCGTCGACGCGGCCGATCAGGGCACCAACGCGGCGATCCAACAGGTCATCCAGCGGAGCAACGACGAGCAGGTCCAGGCGATCGCGGCGCACGATGCGTCGCTCATGGCCGACACGCTCACCGCCGACCATTTCCAGGAGCTCGTGCAGATCAACCAGGACCTGCTGAGCCACGGCGTGGTCAGCATCAAGCTGGTGAAGTTGGATTGGGGCGCGGTCGCAGTCGACGGCGCGACGGCCTCGGCCACGACGTACGAGACGTGGTCGACGACGCTGGCCGACGGTTCCACCGATGTCTCGCGCGATCGCAACGACTACAGCCTGGTGCTCGACAGCGGCGTCTGGAAGATCAAGTCCGACGCCCATCCGGACCAGACGGAGGTCACCGGGCGGCCAGGTCCGAGCCTGGTGACGCCGCCGCCCGTGCTGCCGTTCCCGGACGATCAGGGCACGTCACACAACTGGTCGGGCTACGCGGCGACCGGCGGGACGTATACCTCGGTGACGGGCACCTGGACGGTGCCGCAATTCACCGCCGACGGGACGTTCGGGATCGACGCCGCCTGGGTTGGGATCGGCGGCGTGGACAGCCACGACCTGATTCAGGCGGGCACGCAGCAGACGGTCAACGGCTCGGGAAGCACGCAGTACGAGGCGTGGATAGAAATGCTGCCGCGTACGTCGCGCCCGGTGCCGCTGCGTGTCCACGCCGGCGATTCAGTGACGGTCTCGATCGCCGAACAGTCGCCCGATCAGTGGCTGATCAGCTTCACCAACAACACAACCGGGCAGCCCTATCAGACGACGCAGCACTACGTGTCGTCGCGCTCGTCGGCTGACTGGGTTGAAGAGGCGCCCAGCGGCGGCCGAGGGAACCTGTTGCCGCTGGACAACTTCGGCACTATCGCGTTCAGCAACGGCACCGCCGTCAAGGATGGTCAGACGGTCACGATCGCCGGCGCAAATGCGCACTCGATCACCATGCTCGGGGACACGAATCAAGCGCTGGCCGTGCCATCCAGCCTGAGCGACGACGGCACCAGCTTCACCGTCGCCCGCACCGACGTCCCCGCCGCCACCCCCCGCCGCCAGACCGGCCGCGGCCTGTTCCCAGGCATCCCAAGCATCATCCCCTTCCCTGGCGACTAGCCCGCGGTCGTGCCCGCGGGGCAAATCGCGTGCTACCGTACGTCGGCCATGGACGACGCCGAGCGGCTGGAGGTCGCGATACGCGCGGCGCGCGCTGGCGGGGCGGTGGCGCTGGCGCATCTTGGGAACCCGCTGTACTTCAAGTTGAAGGATCGGCGCGACCTGCTGGTGGGCGCGGCACTTGTCGTCCAGGACACCATTCGCCAGAGCCTGCTCGCGGCGTGCCCGGACGACGCGTTCCTCGGCGAAGAAGGGCCTGACGACGAGGCACTGCCAGTCAACGCAGAGCGGCTCTGGATCGTCGACCCCATCGACGGCTCGATCAACTTCTTCCGTGGTCTGCCGAACTTTGCCGTCAGCATCGGCTTCCGGGACGCCCACGGCTTTCGCGTCGGCGTGGTGTACGACCCGTCGCGCGACGAGCTGTTCTCAGCGCGCTTCACGGACGGCGCCCGGCTCAACGGCGAGCGCATCTACGTCCACGTGCCCGGCGAGGGCGAGGATGCCTACGAACAGAGTCTGATCGGGACGGACCTCCACGGCGGCACCGAGGAGCGGGTGCGGGGCTTGCGCGCCGCGACGCACGTCGGCAACCGGATGCTCGGGGTGGTCATGCTGGGCTCGCCGGCGCTCGGGCTGTGCTATGTGGCCGCGGGCCGGACCCACGCCTACTTTCACTTGAAGCTGCACCTCTGGGACGTCGCCGCCGCGGCCGTCATCCTCCAGGAATCCGGCGCCGTCTTCACCAACGGCACCGGCGGCTCCTGGCTGTACTCGGACGGCAGCTACCTGGCCACCAACGGCCGACTGCACGGCGGCATGCTGCGCCTGCTGCGCGCCGCCGTACCCGAGCTCGGCTCGCCCGCCCGCCCAGGCGTAAGTCGCCGCCCGCATCGCTGCGCTCGCTCACAAAGAGCGATTCAAGGAACGTAGCAGCAGCTCAGTTCCCCGGCATGCAGCGAGCGTTGTGACGGCTGGGAACTCCAGTTCCCGACAGGCACTGAGGGCTGTGAGGGCTGGGAACTCAGTGCCCGACAGGCAGCAAGCGCTGTGGGGCTGGGATCTCAGCGCCGACACGTAGCCAGCGTTGTGACGCTTGCGCCAGCGCCGGCGGGGGCGACCAATACGATCTACCCGGCCCTCCGAGCGGTACGCGCGGAAACGAGGCGCGAAGCGCCCCTCGCGGGGGGTCGCCGCGGGAAGGAGCGCGCAGCGAGCTTGCGAGCGGAGCAGCGACTGGCGGCGGGGGGCCCGCAGGGCTCCCCCGACCCGTACCAGTAACAGATCGGGACTACCCGAGCGCTTGCAGGAGCGTCCGTTCGATCAAATTTTGCGCGATGTCGACCTTGTAGGCGTTCAGCGACATCGGTCGCGCGACGGTGCGGATCTGCGCGGCGGCGGCTTTGGCGGCGGTTTTGACGTCCTGGCCCTTGAGCGCCGTCTCGACGACGGCGGCCCGATACGGCACCGGCGCCACGCCACCGAGCACGATCCGGCCGTCCGCCCACTTCCCGGTGCCGTCCACGCTGAACGCGACGGCCACCGACACCACCGCGAAGTCGTAGACCTGGCGGTCCTTGAGCTTGGTCCAGGCCATCTTCGTGCCTGCGGCGGGCGTCGGAATCAAAACCTCGGTCAGCAACTCGTTCGGCTTGAGCACGTTTTCGGTGAGCACGTCCTCGCGCGGTCCGTGGAAGTAGCTGTCGAAGGCGACCATGCGTTCGCCACTCGGGCCCACCACCCTGGCTGAGGCGTTCAACGCCAGCAAAGCGGTCGAGGTATCCGAAGGGTGGACGATGTAGCACAGCTCGCCGCCGATGATGGCGTGGTACGTGTTGTCACCGGTGACCGAGTAGCAGAAGTCGCCACCCTTCTTGTAGCAGTTGAAGTCCTCACCCCTGAAGAACCAGCAGCGCGGCCGCTGGTTGATGTTGCCGCCGAGCGTGCCGAAGTTGCGGATCAGCGGCGACGCGATCGTTTTGCAGGCATCCGATAGGAGCGGCACCATCTTCTGGACGTCGGCCGACTCGATGAGCTCACTCAGGGTGGTCGCCGCGCCCACCGTGATCCCGGCCGAGTCCGGTTTGATGCCCTTCAAGTCGGGGATCGCCGTGATATCGACCAGGGCCGACGGCAGGGGCATGCCCTTGCCGGTGACCCAGTCCTTGAGGATGCCGCCAACGATGTCGCTACCGCCGGCCAGGACCTTGCCGCCAGGTCCAAGTTGATCGAGCAAGCCCACCGCCTGCGGAACGGTGGTGGGTTCGTGCAGATCGAAGCCTTTCATCAGATCTCCCTGGTCACGCCTTCTTGAGGGCCGCGAGGACCCGGGCTCTGGTCAATGGAATGTCCTCCACCCACACGCCCACGGCGTTGTACACCGCATTGATCATCGCCGAGGCAGGTGTGGCAATCGGCGGCTCGCCGATCCCGTGGGCACCGAAGGCACCATAGTTCTTGGGTTTCTCGACGATCACCACTTCGACCGGCGGCACGTCTTTGATCGACATGACCTTGTAGTCGAGCAGGTTCGGGTTCAACGGCACCCCGGTGGCGGTATCGCGCATCAACGTCTCGGTCAGGGCCTGGCCGATGCCCATGATCACCCCACCTTCGATCTGTTGTTTGACCCCCAGCGGGTTGATCGCGCGGCCCACGTCGTGTGCGGCGGTGTACTTGAGCACTTTGATGCTGCCGGTACCCGTATCGACCTCGACTTCGGCCACGCCAGCCGCCCAGGCCATGCGCTGCCAGGTGGTCTCGTGAA
>Ga0070730_10004166_pt1 | contig 12806 bp, 17 predicted proteins | sample Coa_R1_3_FD_66447 | JGI IMG/M metagenome (GOLD analysis project Ga0070730, IMG submission 66447) | Surface soil microbial communities from Centralia Pennsylvania, which are recovering from an underground coalmine fire - Coalmine... | ecosystem: Environmental > Terrestrial > Soil > Unclassified ...
GCGGAGACCCTGCAGGCGCCGCGGCGACGATACGGCATGGCCGCCCGGGTTCTGTTCGTGCTGCTCGACGTGCTGTACGGCAAGGCCCGCACGCTGGGCAAGTTCAAGGTTCTCACGCTGGTAGCCGGGGTGCCGCGGCTCCACCTTCACAAGCGGGTGGCGGCCATCCTTATCGTCTTCGGCGTGGTCTTTGCCATCGACGCCTTCCTGAAGTAGCGGTCCCGGCTTCGCCGGCAGCTTCCTCAGCCAGGTCACCGCCGCCGCCCAGGGGCAGCCTGGCTGGCTGCTGCCCTGGTTCCACTTCTGGGCGCACTTGATCGCCTGTCCCCTTTGCCTACCTGAGCGCCATCGTGGAGTCCCTGGCTGCGCTGGCTCTGCTGTTCGGCCTGGCCCGGCAGGTCACTTACTTCGCGGCCGCAGCTTACACCCTTTTCCTCTGGGCTATTCCGGAGGGCTTCGGAGGCCCCTACACGGGGGGCAACCGACATCGGGGACCGGCATCATCTACGTGATCGTGTTCCTCGCGCTGTACCCGGCTCGACACGCTCTCTGACGAGAGCCATGGTCGCTGGACCCGGTAATCGAACGCCGGTTCCCCGGTGGCGGATACTGTCCGAGCCGTCCCTGCGCGTCAAGGGCGGCGGCGCCGGGGGCCCCAGGTGAATCCCCCCGCCACGCGGCACCGTGCCCGCGTGCTCCCGCCGCCTGGCCCCCGGTCACCTGGCCTGCGCGATGATGATCCGGCTGGTGAGCGCCAGCCGGGGCCGGCCGGTGACCACTGCGCCGCAGCAGATGATGCGCTCCCGCAGGATGACAGCGGTGGGCGCTGAGCGGAATGCTGACCTGGTCCTGTCATTTGGCCAGCCCAGACACGAGGTTGATCAACGTCGCGATGATCACAGCACCCAGGGGAACGACAGCCACGCGTGCCGCAGCGCGGTGCGCCGGATCTGCTTGGACCCGATGTTGGTGTCGGAGACCTGGAACGTCATGCCAATGGTGAAAGACAGGTAGGCGAAGTCGCTGTATTGCGGTGCCCCTGGCTCGTTGAAATCGATCCCCCGCCCTCACCGGAGTAGTAGAGGCGCGCATATTTCAGGGTGAACGCCGTATGAATGAGGGTCCAGGACAAGAATACGGACATAAGCGCGAGACCAGCCTGCAGGTACTTCAGGTTCCCGCTGGCATTACCGGCTCCGAACAGCACGACCCCGACGGCGATCAGGCTGGCGACCGCCGCGCAGAGCAGCACCAGGTCCGCCAAGTCGCGGCTGGGGTTCTCCCGCTGGGCGTGGCTCGCTGTCAACTCCGCGTCCAGCCGCCATACGGTGGACCACACCCATCCGCAGAACACCAGCGCCAGGATGTCCCAGCCGATCAAGGGTGCTGCCCGGCCCGCCCCCAGCGCCGCCGCAGCCGCGCCGGCCAGGACTGCCGCGCCGAGGGAGACCAGCAGATGCGTCCGGGCCGATGCGGATGCCCGGCGGACAGCGTCCTGGTCCCCAGATTCAGGTTGCATGACCCCAGGCTGACAGCCCATCGCATTCCCCGCCGGGATTCCGGCCCCGACTGGCCGCAAGCCCGCGCCTCCTCTGGGGCCCGGGCTTGCGGGCGCTGGCGTAAAAGGACGTTACTGCGCCACCGGCCGGACCGGCACCAGCTCATCGCGTCCGGCAACGACGCGCTCTCGAACCGCACGCCAAGCCGGGTTGCCCTTCGCTGGCGTGACGGGCGGTTTGGGAGCGCCCCGGTACTGCCTCGGCTGGGCCTGCACCGGCTGCCATCCGGCGAATTCGCCTGCTCCGCGGCCTAGCCCTCATCCTGGCCGCCTACGACGGCGCCGCCGAGCCCGAACACGGTCTCGACACCCCCTCACCGGCCTGACCCGCAGCCAACCCAACAGGTGTAGGCAGTCACCAGGCGCAGACCGCCCGCTGTCCGGGCCTGCCTTTCTCGCCAGCTCGGCGAGCGTGGCATTGTCCAGCTCGTCTTGCTGCTATGTACCGGCGCGAGACAATGACGTTTGCCGGTCACGGCCTGCGCCATGAGCCGGGCCGGGGCGGAGGCTGTACCTGCCCGGCGGCTGGCTGCCGTGCCCCGGCTGCTGTGTGGCCGGTGAGGGGTTCGGTCCCGTCGATGACGGCCTGGGCCAGGTCGGCCAGGCGGAGGTTGCGGTTACGGGCGGTGGTGCGCAGGATGCCGAATGCCTGGGCCATGTCGATACCGAGCCGCTCGGCGAGCTTGCCCTTGGCCTGCTCGATGATGACCCGGCTGTTCAGCGCGGTCTGCAGCTGCTCATTCAGGGTGTCGCTGTGGCGCATGCTGCGCTCGTGCAGCAGGCTGATCGTGGCCACGTCCGCCAGGGCCTGCCCGACGCGCACGTTCGCGGGGTCAAAGGCGCCCGGGGCGGCGCGGAACAGGTTCAGCGCGCCGATGACCTGCTCGCGCAGCCGCATCGGCAGCGCCTGCACCGCGGCGAAGCCGGCGTGGCGGGCGGCGGCGGAGAACCGGGGCCAGCGCTGCGCTTCGGCGCCCAGGTCGGCGGCCGTGACGGGCTGCCCAGCCCGGAAGCAGTCCAGGCAGGGACCCTGGTCGTTCTGCAGCTGGAACAGCTCCAGCAGCCGGGCCGCTTCACTGGAGGCCGCCACCACGCGCAGCTCACCGCGCGGGTCAGCCAGCAGCAGCCCGGCGGCGGAGACGTCCAGCAACTGCACGCTGCGGTCGGTCAGCACGTGCAGGAAGTCGATCACGTCGAAGTCAGCGACCATGGTGTCAGTCAGCTCGACGAACGTTTCCGACAGCAACTGTCCGTCCATCCCCGCTCACCCTCCAAGGAAACGCTGCAAGACCGGCTGCGGGCACCCGTGCAAGGCGGCATGTGCGCTGGCGCCGGGCGGTTGCATCACGCCTCACCATCCGGGGACGGACCGCTGTCAGGGTACAGCCGCAAGCGGCGGGCGACGATGTCACGGGCAACATCGCCCAGCCGGAGATCGTTGCCATAAGCATAGGCCCGCAATCGTATAAAGGCCTCCGCGATGCCCGTTCCGAGTTGCACGGTGAGCATCCCGGTGGCCTGGTCGATCTCGGCCCGGCGCAGCGCCAGGCCCGCAGGCTGGCCACCAGGGGCGGTCCCCGCCGCCCCGTCCCCCGGCGTGTCATCGTGGCCGCCGAGCAGCAGCAGGGTAGCGGTGTCGGCGAAGACCAGCGCGTCACCCAGCTGGAATGCGCTCAGCGGGCCGGGCCGGGTCCGGTACATGCCGAGCACGCCGGCCCGGATCGTGCCGATCCGCAGCGGGAACGCGAAGACCGCCCCGGCCCCGGCCTGACGTGCCGCATGGGCGAAGCCCGGCCAGCGGCGCCCGGCCTCCGCGGTGCCCAGATCCGAGGCCAGAACGGGGCCGCCGAAGGCGGACACATCCAGCGATGGTCCCTCTCCCAGGGTCAGCTGCAGCTCGGCGAGCTGCTCGCTGACCGCATCGGTGACCTGCATCAGGTGACCGGCTTCCCCGTCGCTGGCCGCCGTCAGCCAGCCGCCCGTGACCTTCACTGCGACCACAGCCGCCGCGCACGCATCTGCGGCGGACACACGCCCACCCCGGCGGGCCGCCCGGACGGCGACCAGGCCCCAGATCCTTCCCGCCCGGCTGCCAGTCATCCGCGCAACCAGCCCAGCACGCCCGTGCCGCAGTGCCCAGCCCGGCCCGGCCGCGTGGCGCGCACCGGGCCGGGAAAGTCAGCCCATCCAAGATGACCGGCGGCCATCATGACCGGTGGCCACGTGGCGCGGAAGCGGCAAAGCTCCCGCCCCTTCGGCCCCGCCTTCCCAGGCAACGATGCTCCCCTCCCCGTTCGCTTCCTGACCGCGTGGCGGCCCCGCCAGCGCATACCGCCGAGCCACCGCTACAGCACTGGCTCAGCCGGCCATCCGGAGCGCTCGCCGCTGTTGCCCCCATGGCCAAATCAGCGTTCCGCGCATCGCCGCGCTTCCCGCGGAACGGGCATCTGCCAACGGGACTCGCCGGTAATTGCCGTGCTCGAGGCGATAACAACGCCATGGCGGACAAAAAGGCCCGGATATGACGGCAGCCTCGCATCGCCGCGCCAAGCCCCCAGGGGCGCTTCCCCCGTTATGGAGCCATGGGCGGTGGCGCAGCGGTCGCCAGGCTGTCACGACTCAGTAGTAATGCCTCCGGCCGCGGAAGGCATGGCCGGTCATCCCGAGCAAAGCCAGGATGGCGCCGACCACCACGACGATAATGCCGATCGTCCAGATGATGGCGACCTTCGCAACGAACCCGATGATGAGCAAGATGACGCCGAGAATGATCACGTTCAGCTCCTAGCAGTAATGGCAGTCCTCTTGCCAGGAGCCCTCTGGCAGCATTCCGTGCAGCCGAGGAAAAAACTAGCTCCGGACCTCCTGCCGTGCGGCCGGGGTCCAGAGCAACATTTCTTATGCTACGCCCTGGGGCACCTGCAGGCATAGGGCAAGACGCCCAGACCGAGAAGGCGGCACAAGCCGCGGCACGCCGCGGCGATCATGAAAATGAATTGCGCGCCGGGGATGCCGGGCCGCCCTGCCCCGACCGCGAGGACCCACCTGGACCGGCAAGCTGTCACCATCCATGCCTCGATGATGCCTGCCCGGCTGCTGGAGCTGACCGTCACGCCGGGGTCGCATGCCCGCAGGGCGGGCAGACCTCTGCCGGCGATCTCACCCCGGGCGCGTCCGGGATCGGATTGCGGCAGATCCGGGGTGCTGTCGGGCACGGTCCCGTCCGGGACGGCGTCGTTCAGCTACTCGGTCACCGCCGCCAGCCTGCCGGGACGGCGACCGCCGGCCCGTTCACGGTGACCGTCTCATCCGCGCCCCGGGGCGGGCTGGCCTGCCGGCCCGGCTGTCCTGTCCCGCATCGGTCCGGTCCGGCGCGCCGGGCACCTGCGCGTTGACCGTCAGCAACGCCGGGCCGGGCGCGGCTAGCAACACGCTGGTGGCGCTGGCGCTGCCCCCAGCCTGGTCAAGACCTCCGTAACCCCCGGCTGCACACGCACGGCAACGTGCTGGCCTGGGAACTGGGCACGCTGGGCCCCGGCGCGTCGGCCGAGGCGACGGTCACCTTCACCGCGGGCCGCCCCGGCAGCACAGTGGTGCTGGGCATCGCGGCCTCCCGCACCCTCGACCCCGGCCGTTCAACAACCTCGCCCTAGCCGTGATCACCGTCAAACGCTGACCCCGGTCCCAGTGCCCGGCAGCGCATGGTGGCGAGGCGGGTGCAGGCCCAGCTTTGTCCATCATCCCCTCGGACTCGTCCAGGCCAGGGCCGCCGAACCAGCCGAATAGCTTCTGCGTGCCATGCCCGACGAACAACCCCCAATGATCACTCGGATCAGCAAGCGGCCGATCATCCGGCTTCCGCCGGTAAAGGCCGGATAATCCGGCACGGTGACCGAGGCCGGCCACCACCCCGGCCGCCAGTGCCACCTGAGGTTGCCGGAGCCAGTATCAGCTTCCGGACGTGCAGTTCTGCGGACACGCCTGGCCGGCGCAGAGGGGTAGGTGCATCACAATCCGGCGACCGGGATGACTGTGGCTACGGCCAAGGCAGGCACCTGAGGCCAGCCCGGTGCGCAGCAGTCAGTGCCTGAAGGCATCCTTGGTCTTCGCCCCGGCCTGTTTGAGGTTGCCCTTGGCCTGGTCACTTCGTCCTTCGGCGCGCAGCCGCCGGCTACCAGTGAATCGGCCAGCTCTCTTCTTGGCGCCGCCTTTGAGCGCTTCGGCCTTATGGGCGATCTTCTTGAAAATACTCACGACGGGCTGCCCTTCACTGCTTATTCCGGTGGGGCGGACGTGCCGGCGGGCACGTCACCGGCGGGGACGCCGACGGCGGGCTGGCCGTTTACCACTTGCGCCGGCGGGGAGGCGGGCCGGCGCCCGAACGGGTGCCGCATGCTGCGCTGTCCGCCGCCGTCTTCGCGAGGGTGGCGATCACCGCCGGCCAGGCCGCCACCCAGCGTGCTGGCAGTGTAGGCGCGGGCGGTGTCGCGCTGGCCGATGAGGTCGTCGCGGTCCTGGCTGACGGCGGCGGTCTCGCGGCGGGACTGCCGCAGCCCGCGGCGGGCCTCGTGTCCGCGGCGGGAGGTGCGGCGCGCGCCGGCCAGCAGCAGGCTCAGCCCGAGCAGGGCTAGCGCCCCGACCACGATGCCGTACAGGAACAAGGTGCCGGTCGAGCCGGTCACGTGATAGCCGAACACCGCGAAGGGATGGGTAAGCGCGTGCCCGCTGCCGCCGTTGGACAGCACGCCGGCCACTCCGGCAACCACCGCCGCGACCAGGATGACGAGCCCGATAATTATGATCATGACGCACTCCGGGAATCTGGTTTGTGAGTTGCAGGCCTGCACGGGACCGTGGCATCTGGCCGGCGCCGGCCAGCGCGCGGGCAAAAAAAGACCCCGGTCCTGCTGCCGCATCCGCAAGTATCGGGCGGGTGCGGCTGCCGGGGTCCGGAGCAACACTTTGATACTACGCTTCCCTGACCGCCACGCATAGGCAGCTGGGCTCCTTCGCCCGCATCGCGCTGGTCTTCAAGGTGCTGTGCGCCGCGCTGCTGTCCTATCTGGTCGTGGCAGTCCTGGTCACCCACCGGGGGGCAGCGTCCTGAGCCACACGCCCATCCCCCATGTCGAGCTGACGAACCCGAGGGCGGCGCAAGGGCACAACCGCTCAAGCGGCAGCGCCCGAACGGGCCAAGCGCAAGAAGGCCACCAGCCGCTTGGACGTCTTCACCGGCATGACATTCTCCAACCTCGTCATGTTCGCCATCATCGTGGCACCGCCCAGACCCTGCACGCTCACGGCAGGGGAACCAGCATTCAAAGCGCCGCCCAGCCGCGCAGGCGCTCAAGCCCTTCGCCGGCCCGTGTGCCAGCGTTCCGCCTACCTTACGGTCAGCGAGATCTTCCCGATGGAGACCCGCGCGCTGGCGATCGCGTTCTTCTACGCCCTCGGCACCGCCGCCGGGGGCATCTCCGGGCCGCTGCTGTTCGGCGTCCTGATCGCATCGGGAAACGCGCAGAGCTGGCCATCGGCTACCTCATCGGCTCGGCCTTGATGATCGCCGCCGGGCTGGTCGAAGTCTGGCTGGGCGTCAACGCCGAACAGAAACCGCTGGAGGAGATCGCCACCCCGCTGACCGCCGAAGACGCCGGCCCACACCCCGCGGCCGCCGCCGGCGCGGGCACACGGGCTGCGGCCGGAACAAAGCAGCAGCGCCCGCGCCGCCGGGCCGAGTCGGCTATCACCCCGCAGGTGAACTACCGGCACTGGTCGCCGATGCACCCTCCCTACGCCGCTCCGCTCATCGACACCGCCCGGGACCGAGAGGTCGAGGAGATAGCCGCAGCGCTGGCCGGCGCCGGGTCGCTCGAACGGTGGCAGCTAGCCCAGCAGGTACACGCCAGCCTGTGGGGCCAGGCCGGTTCTCTCCCGCCCTGCATGAGGCAGTAGCGCAAGGGAAGGTCCGCCGGACGAGCCGGGGCCTGTACGCGCTCGTGCCCGGCGCTCCGGACCCCGGCGGCGGCGTGCCTGCTGATGACGCCCAGCACGGTCACGGCACCGGGCAGCGGCGCCGTCGGCACAGCCCTTTACGCCGCCAGGAAACGGGCCGGGACCGTGTCTGCCAGGCACCCGGCAGCCCGGAAGAACTGAAGACTCCCCCGCCGGACCCCACCGGCAGCCTAACCCCGGGGATTCCCGCCCTGAGCCTTCCCGTCCAGGGACCCATCACATCCCAGCCCGGGCACCGCCTACCCGAAATGAAGAGGAACAGGGACCTCTCACCGGCCGGAGAGCCCGTCCATGGCATCGCGGGGTGGGCCGGGAGTTCATGCTGGCCTGGCCGGGCCTCCCCGGCTGGCCGAATCGAAGTCCCCGGTGCCATCTGGCTGGCCCTCGCCGGGACGCGGGTATCCCCTTGTTCCTCCTACCGGCACGTTTCCGGGGTGCCCGTGGCCCTGGGAAAGCTGCCTGATTTTCAGGTAGCGCCTGATGTCCGGCCATACGCTGGCGATGAGCGAAGCCAGGGCTGCCGGAACCAGCAACAGCCGCGTTTTACGGATCACTGCGTACCTTTCTCTTTGAGCACATCGGCATCGACACGGCTATTTCCCACGGGCAACTGCATGCCGCATCGGCGGGGTGACAGCTGCCAGCGGCGAGCTGGCGGCCGGCCGCGTGTGTGAGGGCGCCGTGAGCGGCGGCGGCCGGGTAGGACGGCGGCGGGGACGACGCGGCGAGCGCGGCGGCGGCGCCCCTGAACACCGGGATGCGCCCGGCGATGCCCAACAGATCCAGCAGCCAGCGCAGATGGCTGGGCGGGGCGGCCACGCAGACGGCCACGCCGGGCTGGCCGCGCGGCGCTGCACTGCCAGCAGCCCCTCCAGCCCGGTGCTCCCGATGAAATGGGTGCTCGTCATGTCTATGACCGTCCTCGGCCGCTGCGCCGTCGCCCAGCATGAGGGTCGCCAAGCCGGGCACCTGCGCCGCAGTGCGGTGATACAGCTCAGCGACCGCGCCCTGGCCGCCGCGGGCGACCAGGGCCAGCAGCCCGGTGTCGGCACCGGCGGGCCGCCGTGCCGTCGGCAGCGGGCCTGCCGGCGGGGGGCGCGCTCATCCCGGCCCGGCTGGCAGGGCCAGGGGGCGGCGCCGCTGGCGGCGCGCGGGCCAGCGTTCTTCGGCGGTGGTCCCGCCCCAGATGCCGTTGTCCTGCCTAGTTACCAGGGCGTAGGACAGGCAGTCCGGCTGCACCGGGCAGCGGCCGCAGACGGCCTTCGCCGAGCGGACCTGCGCCAGCGCCGGACCCGTCATCGTAACGGGAAAGAAAAGCTCAGGATCCTCGCCGCGGCAGGCGCCGTGCGACATCCAGCCAGGGGAACCAGCGCGGACTGCCTGCAGCGCGGCGGGCATGGCACCAGCCCGGCGGTTTGACGCGAGGCCGGGCACCGGCTGCGGGCCGGGACCGGGGGGCTGGCGGTCCAGGTCATGCACTGTCATGATGGCTCCCGGCGGCGGAGGGAAGGCCACCGGGGTCCGGAGCGGCAGAGACTTTGATAATGAGACTAAGCCACCGCGGGATCGCGGGCAATAGGGTGCCCACGCCGGACACCTGCGCTCTGGGGTGCCCGCCGGGGCGCGGCCACCCGGCAGCTGCCGCGGCCTCCTCCGCGCTGGCCCGCACGGTGAAGACGCCGGCCAGCCCGGTCAGCGCCAGGATGCGCCGCACCTGGCGGCGCGGCGCGGCCAGCAGCAGGTCACCGCCGGCCTGGCGGGCCTGCACCCGGACCCGGACCGGCACGCCCAGGGCGCAGCAGTCGATGAACTCCAGCGCGGCCAGATCGGCGATGACCCGCGGATTGCCCGCCACGACCACAGCGAGCGCGGCGGCGAGACGCGCGGCATCGGCTACGTCCACTTCCCCGCGCAGCGTAATGACCAGGTAACCGCCGTCCTCGCGGATGCCCAGGCCGGTACTGATCATGGCGGCGCCTTCCTGCTCCGGCAGCAAGGCGAGGTCTGGACCCGGCGGCGAACTCGATCGGCTTCAGCGCCGATGCTACGCCCCGTTCCGGCGCACGTCCCGTCCGGCAGGCCACCGGGTGGGCTGGCGCCGCTGAAGCGCTCGCGTGGTCAAGGGTTCATCTTCCGCTAGCAAGAAGGACGACATCCTCCACTGACGTGACCGCGATCGGCCTCTGGGGCAGTGCCGGGGCCATGGCAGAGCCAGTCGCCGCGGCTGGTGTGGGTGATGGAATCTGAGGGAGACTCGCGGGCTGGGTAGTGGCGAGGGTCCGGCGGAGGGCCAGGACGGGCTTGGCGGCAGGCGCAACGTGCTGCGGGCCGGGGTGCTGGGGGTCAATGACGGGCTGGTGTCCACCGCGGGGCTGGTGATCGGCGTCGCCGGGGCGACGAATTCGACGAAGGCATTGCTGACCGCGGGCCTGGCTGGGCTGCTGGCCGGGTCTTCGTCGCTGGCTGCCGGGGAGTATGTGTCGGTCAGTTCGCACTGTGATTCCGAGCGTGCTGCCCTGGATCAGGAGCGCCGTCAGCTCACCGATGCGCCCAAAGATGAGTTCGCCGAGCTCGCGGGCCTGTACCAGGCGAGGGGGCTGCCCGCGGAGCTGGCGCGGGAGGTGGCCGTGCATCTGACCGCGTATGATGCGCTCGGCGCCCACGCGGAGGCGGAGCTGGGCATCGATCCTGATGAGATGGCCAGCCCCGTGGCACGCGGCGTAGGAACCCAGGTCAGCGGCGAGATGCCCTGATCGCCTGGTACTGACTGCGGGAAAGGCGGCCCGGCGTGACTTCAGCGGGCGCGGGTCCGTCCGCCGGGCCATGCCGCCCGCAAGGCACGGGACTCGGTGATCTGCGCGCGGTCACCCGCCTGACCGGCGCGGCCCGCCCGGTCAGGCATCGTCGCCCGCCAAAGAATGCAGCACAATGACCCCATGGCCGTTCGTTGATGACCAGGTTCTCGACAAACCAGATCGTTACCGAGCGGCCGCCCCATACGCGGCCTCTTGCGGAATCAGAATCACCAAGACACGTGAATCCGGGCACCAGGGGACAAGGCGGGTGCTTGCTCCCGGACCCGCCCGGCGTAGACGGCCGTGGTTATCAGCATCGTCTGTGACTTGATCGGCCCGCTGGTCTGGGTGATGTTGCCGGTGACTCGGTGGTGTTCAGTCGTCTCCTGAGTCTCCCTTACTGGGGAAGATGAGCCCGCACACTTCGAGGTAGAGCTGTTCGGGGTAGGGCAGGTGGTCGACCACGCGGAGGGCCTGCTCCTGGCCGGCGGATTCCAGGATGAAGGTGCCGTATCCCAGCAGCCGTCCTTGCGCGTTGCGCTGGAAGCTCATGTCGGTGACTTTGACTAGGGGCATCATGGCTACCTTGCGGGTGGCCATGCCGCTGATCAGCATCATCCGCTGGCTGGTGACTATGAAGTAGCTGTCTGTCCACTCGATCACGGCCACGATGAGATAGCCGAGGGGGATTAGCCACAGCAGCCAGATGATGAGGACGGCGGTGCCGTTGTGCCGGGCGAAGCCGGTCAGTACCGCGGCGAGGATCAGGCCGGTCACGGTGAAGATGACGGGGCGGAGCAGGATGGCCAGGTGCTTGCGCACCGTGATGACCTGATGCTCATGGGGCAGCAGGTATTTGTTGATAGAGGCTGGCGCGGTCGTGCCGGTGGTAATCAGGCGCATATTCCCTGCCGGGACAGTCGGGACAGTGAGGTCACCAAGCGGGCGGGCCGCTGGTGTCGTGCAGCCTTCTCGGTTTGGTCACGTGCACAGGCACTATCGAGGGCCCGCGCCTGGCCATGCCGCGGCCTGGCCAGTCGCCTAGCGATGCACTGGCGAGCAAGGGACGCTCAGAGGTCACGGGAGAAATCTTCGAGGCGGTTCCAGAAGGTGCGGTAACGCTGGACCGCGGTGCGTATCTCCTCGGTTCCCGGGTCATCGCCTTGTCCTGTCTGCCAGGTGTGCAGCAGTAATTGCTGCTGTGCCCTGAGGGACACGACGAGTGCTCGACGCTGTCGTCGACGAGACCGGCTGCCAGTTCAAGGCAGGAGCGCGGATCGTCGACGAACATTGCCTGGATCTCGGGCCAGCGTGTGCCCGGCCTTGCGCTGTCTGCGGCGGCAGGCGCCGCGGGGGCCGTCCCGAGCCCGGCGGCGGGGGACGGTGAGGAGGTGACGGGTGCCTCGGCGTCAGCCCGGCCGGTGGCGCCTGGTTCCTCCGCGGTGCTGCCCACGGCGGTAACGTCCGGGTGCCAGCTGAGCCTGGGCACATTCTGGTCGTTCTCCGGCACTATCTGTTGATCGCTTGCCGTCTCGGTTGGTGAGGTCATTTCGTCAGCTCCCCGGCGTTGGATCCATTGAGATGCGGGCGGGCGGCGATGGGATCGCCGGCCATGGCGTGCTGAGCGGCGGCAGCCTGCGGATCAGCGCCCCGGGGATTCGTGTCATCCGCCACCCCGGTTTGCGCGGGCCCGCTGGCTGCTGATCCGGATTCCGCATCTGCGGGCTCGCCGAGGAGGTCGCCGAAGAGGGCACGGTAGTGGATCATGGCTTGCCGCAGGTCCTCGGTGGAGGCCGTGTCCGCGGTGGCTCTGTGGCTGATGTCCTCTGCCGCCCGGTAGTGGTCAAGAGTGGCTGAGTGCTCGACGGACAGGTCGGCAAGAACCTGATCTTGATGTTCGGTGGGGTAGCCGCGTTCGGTCATCACGGCGGCGACGAGCAGTTGCGAGCCTGCGACAGCGTCCTCTGGCGCGTCGACGAACCGTTCCTGGATGCCTGCCCACTGGGCCGCGTAGTTTGCCCGTGCCGAGTCCGTGAGCGGCTGGATGTCAAGATCGCGGACCCGACGCTCGCGCTCCGCCAGCTCCGATTCCGCCTTGAGCTTGCTGTCGCGCTCACCGGCCACCCGGTCGTATTCCGGGCCGAAACGCCGCTGAAGCCGGCGGCGGCGCCTGACCACCATCACGCCGATCACCAGGGCGGTGACCACGATGACGGCCACCACGATGGCCACGGTGATTCCGGTTGACATGAAAGTACCTGCTTTCTCGATAGACAGTGGCGTGCCGCCGGCCAGGCGGCCGGACGGCGTTGCGCTGGTGCGTGCCAGGAACGTGCCGAAGCTGAACGTGGCGCTGTGCCTACGCTGATCCCGCTCACGCAGTGCCAGCTCCGGTCGCGGACCTGGCGGGGCCCGGGCGCGCAGCCGCGCCCCGGGTGGTG
>Ga0070730_10004167_pt1 | contig 12800 bp, 11 predicted proteins | sample Coa_R1_3_FD_66447 | JGI IMG/M metagenome (GOLD analysis project Ga0070730, IMG submission 66447) | Surface soil microbial communities from Centralia Pennsylvania, which are recovering from an underground coalmine fire - Coalmine... | ecosystem: Environmental > Terrestrial > Soil > Unclassified ...
AAAAAGATTCCCGGCGTGAGTAGCATAGACGTCGTGGTTATCAACGACGGCTGCTCCGATGCAACCGTGCGCGTCGCCCAAGCGCACGGCGTCAAACATATCGTCCACCACGCCGGCACCCAGGGCTTGGCGCGCAGCTTCCGCGACGGGCTTATGGCGTCGCTGGATCTGGGGGCGGACATTATTGTTAACACCGACGGCGATAACCAATATCCCGGCACATACATCCCCGCGCTTATCCAGCCAATTATTGAACATCGGGCAGATATGGTAATCGCCGACCGCCAGATTGACCGCATCGATCACTTTTCGCGCACCAAAAAATTCCTCCAACGAGTAGGCACCCGCGTGCTGAACGCTGCCGCCGGCACCAGCGTCCCCGATGCGCCGAGCGGCTTTCGGGCATACTCGCGCGAAGCGGCAATCCGGCTCAACATCGTCACCAGTTTTAGTTACACCCTGGAAACGCTCATCCAAGCCGGGCGCAAAGGCCTAACGGTTGGTCACGTACCGATTACGGTCAACCCGAAAACGCGCGAATCGCGGCTGTTTCGCTCCACCCCCACCTACCTGGCGAGATCGGGCGTGGCTATTAGCCGCGCGTTTATCATGTACCGTCCGTACGTTGTCTTTATCAGCCTTGGCGCGTTGCTGTTTGCGGCAGGCATGGTGCCGTTCGTGCGCTACCTGTACTTTTTCTTTGCCGACCACGTGCATGGCCTGCGTCACATTCAATCGCTGCTCGTCGGCAGCGTGCTGCTCACGGCCTCGTTTATTTCCTTTACGCTGGGAATTGTGGCCGATCTTATCCGCATCAACCGGGTGCTTATTGAAGAATCATTGGAACAAGAAAAACGCCTGCGCTTTGTGCGCTCGGCTGCCAAACGATAACGCTAAAAATAGGTGCCGCCCTGGAACACGATCGGGCTCGTGATATCGTGCGCCACGCGGTTGGCCTGCAGAAGAACCTTATTCGGCCAGTACCACGATGGGTCGCTGCGCACCCAAAAACTGATAATGCCGCCGCCCTGCAAAAAGAGCAGGCAAGCGGCAATGGCGAGCGCAGCTTTCAGCCGAGGCAAAGGTCTGAGCACTATGCCCAGTGCCCGCCCGATCAAAATACCGGCGGGCAACAAAAGCGGCAGCAGATACCGGCCATTAACCGCCAGCACCGCACCCGCGGTATGATACTCCTTAAAATTATCAGCCCACAGCGCGCCCGTATACAGCACGGTCGCCAGGGCCAAAAATACCAAAAAACTATTTTCGCGCACCAGACGGTAGCCAGCAAGCAGCAACGCCACTACGCCGGCTATGACAATAAACACGAATGCAGCCGCCGGCAAGGGCAAAGGCGGATAATTTTCGTAATCGTTCGCTGGACCGCTAATCATAAAGAACAGGCGGTAATGCAAACCTTCGAGCCACTCGCCCGTGTAGGTCACCGCGTTAAGCGGGAGTGGTTGCGGCGTGGCGGCGCGGTAGGCTTTGTAGGCAAAATCGCGGGCCCATGGGCCGTAGCTGAAACATTCATCCTGGCTGAGCACCGCGGCGCAGTCCGGAATCACTTGGTGGTACGACTTAATATTTGTGGCGTAGCGCTGGGCAAATAAACCGGCGGCCAGCACAATGCCCGCAGCCAGGCCAGCAAGCACTTTTACCGGCAGCCCGCGCCACGATTGCAGCAGCGCTCGCGCCAGCGTGCGGCCCTGCGTCTTAAAAGCCCACGCGCATTCCCATGCCACAAACAGCCAGCTGGCCGCGAAAAGCGGCAGAAAAGCGTACTTAACCAAACTCGTCAGCAGGCAAACGATAAGCAGCACCGCAAGCGTGGCCAGCGGTATTCGTTTCTGGCGCAGCTGTTCGCGCACCTCCCAAACGAGCAGACACGTCCAGGCGACGAGCGGAAAGAGCAGGTTATCGTAGTTTATTTGCCCGGCGACGAGCGGCACGATAGGCAAGAGCACGAACAAGGCGAGCATCAGGTTGGCGAGCGCCGGCGAAATCTTCGTTCGCCGCAGCAATCGATAAAACAACACTTGCCCGCTGCCGAACAGCAGCACATTTATCAGCCGCAGCACCACGATTTGCAGCGTTTGGCTGTGGGTGCCGAGCGTCAGCAGCCGGTACGGAAAACTCATCAAATAGTGGTACAAATATGACGGATCGCGTGCCACAGCCCCGAAGCTGCTCGAATTGGCCGGCTGCCCGCTTAAAAACGGCAGCCAGTGATGGCTATATATTTTGATAATGCCGAAGTGAAAATCTTCGTCAAAGGCCATCGGATACCGTGCCGACAGCGCCACCCACACACTTTCGAACACAAAAAAGGCCAGCACGACATACAGAAACCGGCGTGACGCAAGAATGCGGGCAACAGCTTGGACGAACAAATTCATAGCAAGTGCTTCCAATTATACAGCTCAAACTGAAGCGCCGCTGCATAACCCGGGAATGCTATACTTTGCTTTATGAAGCAACGCATCCGCCGCGTGCTAGCGCCGGTGATTATCGCGGCGACCATTGCCGCTTTTGGTTACTACTTGCACGGCCACCCGGCAACGGTGCACAGCTTGGGGCGCGTGCCGCTGAGCACGCTCGCTGTGCTGCTGGGCTTATACGTTTTGTTTTTTGTCGCCCTGGCGCTTATGACGCGGGCCAGCCTTAAAGTGTACCAAAAAACCATGACCGTCCCGGAAAACTTGCTGTTTAACATCTATTCGTCACTGATTAACTTTTTCGGGCCGGGACAGAGCGGGCCGGTGTTCCGCGGGGCGTACCTTAAAAAGCGGCACAATATTACCGTAAAGCAGTATATGTTCACCACGCTGCTGTATTACGGTTTTTTTGCGGTCATCAGCGCGCTGTTCATGTGCGTGGGATCGCGGCCGTGGTGGCAAACGACGCTGGTTGTCGTGGCAGCAGCAGTGGGGAGCATGCTCATCATCGCGCGGTACCGGCGCCGCGCTGAACTGGGCAAATCGGCGGGGATACATTGGCCGAGCGTCGGGTGGATTTTTGGGGCCACAGCACTGCAGCTTGGCCTGCAAGCCGTCATTTATATGGTCGAGCTACACGGCGTCGGCGCCCACGCCTCGTTCGGCCAAGTGCTGGCCTATACCGGAGTAGCCAACTTCGCCTTATTTGTATCGCTCACACCCGGCGCCATAGGCATCCGGGAGTCGTTTTTGGTGTTCAGTCAGCACCTGCACCATATTTCCAGCGGCTCCATCGTGGCAGCCAACCTTTTGGACCGCGGCACCTACCTTTTGCTGCTCGTCATTCTGGGTTGTATTGCGCTCGGCCTCCACGCGCGGGAGCGGCTCGGCGTCGGCAACCTCAAGGAAAAGCAGTAAGATGGATGCTATCATACATATATGAACTGGCTGGACGCTTTACTCCTGCTGTTTTTGCTGGTCACGCTGGTACGTGGGACAGAGGTGGGGTTTGTACGACAATTTTTCTCTACCGTCGGGTTGTTTGGCGGCTTGTTTCTGGGCGCATGGCTGAGCGGCAAACTGAGCCCCTTGGCGCATAGCGTTAATGACCGGGCGATGATTGCCATATTTATTACCGCCGCTTGCGCGCTCGCCGCTATGATGGTGGGCGAATACGCTGGCTGGCGAATTAAATTTAAGCTCAGCGAAGCCAACATCATCGATAGAATCGACCGCATTTTAGGCGCGGCGCTTGCTGGCGTTACGCTGCTGGCCATGGTATGGCTGTCGACGGCGATTGTCCGCAACTTGCCGGACGGCGTGCTTGAACGGCAAATCCGTACCTCGCACATTGTGAGCGCACTCAACCAAGAGCTGCCCTCGGCGCCAGACGTACTTACTAGCCTTGGCCATCTTATTGAGCCCAACGGCTTCCCGCAGGTATTTACCGGCCTTGAGCCGGCGCCGCGCACCAATATCCAGGTCCCGAATATTGGCGATCTTACCGCGGCCGTCCGCGCCGACGCTGCCTCGGTTGTAAAGGTTGAAGGGCAGGGCTGCGGCGGCATCGTAGAGGGCTCCGGCTTTGTGGCGGCAGCGGATGAAATCATCACCAATGCCCACGTAGTGGCTGGCGTGAGTCACCCGTTTGTCATTGATGGCAATGGCGCCCACCACGCCACGGTGGTCTTCTTTGACCCCAACCTCGACATGGCCGTGCTGCGCGCCAGCGGTTTGGCCGGCAAGCCGTTGGCTATGAGCACACAAACAGCGGAAGACGGCGCACCGGTCGCCATCGTGGGGTATCCGGGCGGCGGCGATTTCAGCGCCAAGCCAGCGGCGATTCTCCAGACGTTCACTGCCACCGGCCGCAATATCTACAACCAGGGGCACACCGACCGCCAGGTGTACTCGCTAAAAGGTGACGTCGAGCAGGGCAATTCCGGCGGCCCGCTCATTGATAAAGACGGTTCGGTAGTAGGCGTGGTATTTGCGCGTTCCACCAGTTACGATAACGTCGGCTACGCACTCACCGCCGACCACGTTGCCCAAGAATTTGCCGCCAACCAGTCGAACACCGCCGCGGTGAGTACCGGCTCGTGCGCAGAGTAGGGTATACTAGCCTCATGGGTAAAACTCCTGCCAAAACGAAATCGACCGCCACGAAGCCGGCAGCCCCACCGGCCGCACAAAAGCTGCCATCATTCCAAAAGGTGTTGCCGTGGATACTCGTTGTTGGCGGCATTATTGGCCTCATCTGCTCGTTTATTATCGCGTTCGACGAGTTCAAACTGCTGCAAAACCCCACGTTCCGTCCCAACTGCGATCTCAACCCCATCATCAGCTGCGGTTCGGTCATGCAATCCAAACAAGCGCACGCCTTCGGATTCCCCAACCCATGGATCGGCCTGATGGCGTTCCCGGTGCTCATATGCGTCGGTGCGGTGCTGCTCTCCGGCGTCAGAATTACCAAACGCTGGTTTTGGCTCGGGCTGGAAGCCGGCACTGTTTTCGGCCTGGCCTTTGTGCACTGGCTCTTTTTTGAGACGGTGTACCGCATCCATGCACTTTGCCCATACTGCATGGTGGTTTGGGTAGTAACGATTACTACATTTTGGTATGTCACGCTTTGCAATATTGAAGCAGGGAACGGCAAGCTTACGGGCGGGGTTGCGAAGCTCGGCAATTTTGTGCGCCGACATCACCTTGACATTCTCGTGCTATGGTTTTTGGTTATCGCCGCGCTCATTCTTAAACACTTCTGGTACTATTACGGCCGTAATTTTCATATATAGCTCACCGCACCGGGCCGTTCGCTAGACCGCTTATGGTTTTCTGTTACAATGAAATGTAACGATGGCAACGCCACAGCATAAATTTATTACGCGGACTGCCGAAGCTCCGGCTGCGGCCTTAGGTCGGGCGGTGCTGATGACTCAGGTAGTGCGCGATGCCAGCCTCAACAACAAGGTCATTCAAAAAACAAAAGATTACTGGCTGATGCTGGGTCCGGGCTTAACCACGGGCGCTTCCGACGACGACCCGTCGGGCATTGCCACTTACAGCCAGACCGGGGCGCAATTTGGCTTCGGCTTGCTTTGGCTGGCGCCGTGGACCTTCCCACTCATGGCCATCGTGCAAGAAATGTGTGCCCGCATCGGCCTGGTGACCGGCCGGGGGCTGGCTGGCAACATCCGCGTCATTTACAGCAAGCATATTTTGTATGCTTGCACGCTGCTGCTGTTTGCCGCCAACGCTTTTAACATCGGTGCCGACCTCGGCGCCATGGCCAAGGCGGTGCAACTGCTCAATCCGCACTTCAGCTTTGGGTGGCTGGTGGTGGGACTCACGCTGCTCAGCCTGCTGCTACAAATTTTCACGCCCTACGCGCGCTATGCCAAGTACCTCAAGTGGCTGGCGCTTATTTTGCTGTCGTATATTGTGTCGGCGGTGCTGGCTCACCCAAATTGGGGGCAAGTGCTGCACCATACGCTCGTGCCGCACCTCGCGTTTAACAAAGAACAAATTTTGCTGGTGACCGCTATTTTGGGTACTACTATTTCGCCGTACCTGTTCTTTTGGCAGACCAGCCAAGAAGTAGAAGAGCAGGTGCTGGAAGGCAAGCTCACCGTTAAAGAACGGCGGAATGCCGACGCGCACGACGTAAAATCGATGCGCATCGATGTGTGGTCCGGTATGCTGCTGTCTAACCTGGTGATGTTCTTTATTATTGCTGCAGCCGGCGGCATTTTATTCCCGCACGGTATTACGCACATCCAAACCGCGGCCCAGGCTGCCGAGGCGCTCCGGCCGTTTGCCGGCAATGCGACGTACTTTTTGTTTGCCATCGGTATTATCGGCACCGGGTTGCTGGCGATTCCGGTATTGGCCGGCTCCAGCAGCTACGCCATTGCCGAAAGCCTACGCTGGAAGGAGGGGCTGTACCGCGACCTGGGCCAGGCCAAAGCCTTTTACGGCGTCATTATTATTTCTATGCTCGTAGGCCTGGGCATGAATTTTGTCGGCCTCGACCCGATAAAAGCACTTATTTACGCCGCGGTCGCCAACGCAATTGTGGCGCCGGTGGTTATTTTCTTTATCGTGCGCATCAGCGGCAGCAAAAAATTCATGGGCGGCTGGGCCAACAAAAAGTACGTCACCGCCATAGGCTGGGTCATTTTCGCCCTCATGCTCCTAACAGCCGTCGCCGCCATCGTCAGCTTGTTTTAGCCAACTACAGCTATTCGTGGCGCAGAGCTTCAATAGGGTCTTTGCGGGCGGCCTTCAGGGCGGGGGCAGTGCCAAACAGCACGCCAATCGCTACCGACACAATGGCCGCCGCAAGCATGGCATGCCACGAAAATACCGGCTTGATATCGGTGTACATATATAATATCCCTTCCACGACGAGCGACAGCGCCACACCAATCACGCCGCCCACCATGCTGAGCACCGTCGCCTCCAGCATAAACTGCGAAAGGATTTGCCGCGAGGTAGCGCCCAGCGCCTTGCGCACGCCAATCTCGTGCATCCGCTCGGTGACGCTCAGCAGCATAATGTTCATGATACCCACGCCGCCCATCAACAGGGAAATAATCGCCACGGCAGTAACCCATTCGGTAAGCAGCTGCACCGTACCGCTGCCGAGCGCCTCAGTTTGCTGGGGGCTGAGCACGGTAAAATCTTGCTGACCGCCGTGCGCGGTGCGCAAATGGTCGGTCACGCTGGCAATAACGGCCGCCACGTGCTTCGGGCTGTCCGGTTTAGCGAGCAGCACATACACGTTGGCATTGTTTTGGGTGAGCAGGGCGGCCGTCTGGTAGGGTATGAAAATGGCGTCGTCAAAACTGGCCGTAGGTGAGAATGGCACCTGCTTAAAGCTGGAAAATACACCGCGCACCGTAAAGGTCTGACCCCGCCAGGTAAAGGTCTGACCGAGCGGCACCGGCTCGCCAAACAAATCGACCGCTGCGCGCGGGCCAATAACCGCGACATTGGCGTTCTCCTCGCTGGAGTCCCAAAAGCCACCCTGCGCCACCGGCTGGTTCAGAATATGGGGCAGATCGGCATCGGTAGAAACGAGCAGCGCGTTCTGCGGCTTCTGCCCGTTGGCCTGCACCATACCCGACGCCAAACCGAGCGGCGCCGTGAGCGCCACACCCGGCGTTTGCCGCACGGCGTCTACGTCTGCCACTGTAAGGCCGGGCACACCTAACCCAAACAGCATATCGTTCGTGGCCGTGCCTACAGTGCCGGTTTTGCCGACGGCTCCTGGCCGCACGGTAATAAGATCTTTGCCAAAATGAGTCAACTGCCCGGCGACCTGGTGTTTCACCCCTTCGCCAATACCCACCACCGTCACCACGGCCACCACCCCGACAATGACACCCAACATCGTGAGCACACTGCGCCACTTGGCCGCGCGGACGCCAGAAAGCGCCATGCGCACGTTGCCACGCATGATGGCGCTCACTTTTTGCCCCTTGCAGCCGCACGCCTGGTTCGCGGTTTCGCCGCTTTCTTAGCCGGCTTTTTAGCGACCGGCTGAGTGCGCAGTTGTTTGCCTTCGGGCACCGCCTTCATCAGCGTAGACACACCGGCGAGCATGTCTTCTTCGGTAGTGGTGTGGAGGCTGTACATGCTGCGTTTCGCCGTCTTGGCAATTTCGCCTATGGCCGTCCGCTCGTCCTCAACCACCGCGCCGTCGTGCATATAGACCACACGCGTGGCGTAGCGGGTAAGTTCGGGGTTGTGAGTCACGAACAGAATGGTGTTGCCGGTTTTGTGAATTTCGCTCAGCAATTCCATAACCAGACGCGAGCTGGCGCTGTCCAAGTTGCCGGTGGGCTCGTCGGCAATAATAATTGTAGGGTCGTTAATGAGCGCCCGGGCAATCGCCACGCACTGCGCTTGGCCGCCGCTCAAATGGCGCGGATAAAAGAACTCCCGGCTGGTGAGGCCGACACGCTCCAGCATATCCATGGCCCGTTTCACCCGGGTGCGCGCACCAATGCCTTTGTAGGCCAGCGGCAAAGCAACATTTTCCAGCACGGTCAGGCGCGGCAACAGGTTAAAAAACTGAAACACGAAGCCGATGGTGTCGCGCCGGATTTTCGCCCGCCGGCTTGGCCGCAGCCGCTCCACGGCACGCCCGTGCAAACGGTACGCACCGTGCGTCGGCCGGTCGAGCAGACCGATAACGTTCATCAGCGTCGACTTCCCGCAGCCGGACGGGCCCATAACCGCCACAAATTCGCCCTCGTCAATCTCCAAGTTAACTTCGTCCAGCGCCACCGTTGTCGCGTCTCCGAAGCCGTACAATTTACTAACGTCCTGCAGCTTGATGATTGCCATTATCCCTAGTGTACCTTCGCCATTACACCGTCTGCAAGGTGTTTTTGTTGCAGTTTTTGCGATATAATGACCGCTGGACGGTGGGTTTGCGTGGGGAGTGGCATCGGTGCAAGAAGTAAGGAGAGGTCGCATAGCTGGTCTAGTGCGCTCGCTTGGAAGGCGAGTACAGGGGCAACTCTGTCGAGGGTTCGAATCCCTCCCTCTCCGCCAACCTAAAAAAGCCTGCTTTGTAGTAGGCTTCTTTAGTTGTTGAAACAGACCCCACCTCCCCAGTCATGAAAAAAGATTGACGCTGCGTCAATCTTTTTTCATGGGGCAATAGTAGGATATACTTGTTCTAAACGGGATAAGAACGGAGATACTGATGGGAAGCTCTGCGATTTTAACGAATATTGCGATCAAGAATTTCAAACTATTTCGCTCATCCGAATCATTCGAGCTTGCTCAAGGTACGTACTTCATAGGTACTAATAATTCCGGTAAAACGACCGCTCTGCAAGCGATAAGGTATTTTTTTGATGACAACCTATACGAATCAGGTGACTTTCTCAATAGAACGGAAGCAAATAGTCGCAAGACCAACTCGCGCACATCAGAAATCAGTGTAAGCTTTGATCTCGGAGGGGTTAATAAAAAACGCCTTCGCGAAACTCTTGTTAAAAAGTATGGCAAATCCCTGACGGTTGCAAAACTTGTCAAGCAAACAGATACCGGAGTTCTGGAGTATCGCTATCGACTAAATCTCGTCGAGACAGACTGGGATAATCTCCCGCCCGACGTTAGAGAACTCATTCAAAGCATAAAAGTGAACTATCTCCACCCGCAGAGAGGCGCCGAATTGCTTGAGGATGCTCAAATAAAATTGCGAAGAAGACTACTTGACAACTGGGGTCGTGCTCGTGCAGTAACACAGAGCATGCGTGACCTAGAGGAGCAGTGGGATTCGTTCCGAACAACTGCAACACAATATCTATCCGACAGCCTACAGGCAAACATACAAAGAGTTTGGCCAGACGGACAAGTCAGTATTGACTTACCTCGTGACATAAAGGACATATTAGCAATATCAGACATAAGTTTCTCTGGGTACAAAGGAGCCCCTTCGGTAGATCTACTTAACCAAGGGTCGGGCGCACAGTCATTGATTCTATATTTTACGCATTACATGCTTGATATTGACCGTACAGCACATCGAGCTGCAGAACATCATCCGATATGGTTACTCGAGGAACCTGAATCATTTATGCATCCAGATCTTATTTCCCAGTTTGGAACTGAAATCAACTCCAGTGCATGGACGGATAACATACCTTTGGTTGTTTCAACCCATTCATCAATCCTTCTAAGTCGGAGCAGGATGCTCGGCAAAGACTCTTTTTGGCACTCGTTGTCGCAGGAACGTGGCAGCGTCTCGAAGTCTTCTGACCAATGGACAAATGCAGAAATCGACGATATTGGCAAATTGATGGGAGACAGTAACTTTAAGTTTTACTTTGAGGCGGCTAAAAGTAACACAACGATTTACTCGGAAGACGAAAGAAGAGAAACCCTTGATGGCCTCATCCGATCCGGCATCAATGTTACTAAGAGTGTGAAAGGTATAACGAAGTTCAAGCAAATGGTGAATACTTTACTTGCCTTGGACAAAAACATTTTGCGCTCAAGAATGATTGTGTTAGTAGACAATGACGATGGCTTCCGAGAAATCGAAAATATTATAGAAACGAGGGAGATTGCATCACGCTCACAATTTAAACTATTTCAGGTTAAGGAGTTGCAGGGTGCATTCGTAATAGTCCTACCGGATAATTACGCTGCAGAGGATTTATACACAGAACTCGCTTCGCGGCTTGACGTGGTGGCTAACGAAGTGTTCGATGCGAATCTGAAACTCAAAGGTTCACAATCGATGGACCTTAGTAGTCTTGTAACTAAATTCAGACACAACAATCCACGTAATCGAGAGGAAGCCCTAAGAATCATCCGTAAGCACGATGAGTTCAAATTACGGTTTTGGCGGACTGTCGATGATAAGGGGTGGAAAGTTGCGCCAGAGAACGTCGAAGCCATACTTAAACTCATAAGCGAAGCTGAAAAGCATTAGCGCCCCACACGTAGGAATTATAGTTCGAATCCTTTACATCCAGAGCATGGCTAATCTAGTGATTGTGAAAAATCATACACGTTTAGTGGTCGAGCCGGCGTAGTGTAAAAGCATGGCTGCTACGACCGCTATGTATGAGGTGCTCGACGAAGCGGGCCACAAAACCGGCAAGATTCTCGACCGCGAAACGGTGCACAAGCAACAATTGTGGCACGAAGTGGTGAACATTTGGATTATGAACCACAAGGGCGAGGTGCTGTTACAGCTGCGCTCGCCGGAGGTAGAATTATCGCCCAATGTGTGGGACGTGGCCGTGGGCACGCATTTGCGGCCGCACGAGGATCCAGCGGCAGCCGCCCAGCGCGGGCTTTCCACCGAGCTCGGCCTGAGTGTCGCGCCAACCGAACTCAGGCATTTATTTAACATCCAGGCCGCCAACCCGATGCCTAATGGCACGAAGCACCGTGTGCTCGGGCACGTCTTTTTGTTGCAGCAGGAACTCGACCCCGCAAATATAACCTTCAACCCGAATAAAATTGCCCAGCTCGCCTGGAAACCGCTCGAACAAATCGTGGCCGATATTGGCGACAGCGACACAGCCCGGCACTACTTCCCGCGCGAAGGCACGTATTATCCGCAACTATTCGACGCGCTCATGGCCGCCGCCCCACCCGAACTCGGGCAGTAGCACCCTAGTTGTTGCGTAACAGGCGTATACTAGACAAATGATCGACAGCAACCAACAAACCATCCAAGCCTACGAAGCGCACGTCAAAGAATACATGGAAGGAACGCCGCAGGACGTTTCCGATGCCGAAAAGGAATGGTTTAGCCGTATGCTGTCTGGCTTACCGAAAAACGCGAGCATACTGGAAATCGGCAGTGCCACTGGCCGGGATGCGGCCTATGTAGAAAGTCTTGGCTACACGGTAGAACCAAGCGATGCGACTCGAGCTTTTGTACGTCTGCTCACCCAGGCAGGGCATACTGCGCGCCTGCTCAATATTCTTACTGATGAACTTACCGGACCATACGACCTGATTTTTGCAAAGGCTGTACTGCTTCACTTTACCCCAAGCGAAGTAAGTCAAGTGATACGCAAGGTGTGGGCGGCATTAGCTCCACGCGGCAGGTTCGCATTTACAGTAAAAGAAGGGGTCGGCGAGGCTTGGTCTGCGGAAAAGCTTGGCGTTCCACGATATTATTGTTATTGGACAATGGAGGCTATAGAAAAAGTCGTGCGCGACGCCGGCTTCACAAAGACCCAGCTGGCAGGCGACCGGGTAAACGCCAAAACCTCCTGGGTGCAGGTGATCGCGAGTAAAGAGTAATGGAAGATGTATTTCACCTCGGCGTTAAAGCACTCATAGCGAATGAAAAGGGCGAGGTGCTGCTTCTCAAAGCCAATCCTGCGCATATCCATGGCGCAAACGAAGGCAAAGAATATTGGGATTTGCCCGGCGGGCGCATCAAAAAAGGTGAAACGGTAGAGGCGACGCTCCGACGGGAAGTCGCCGAAGAAACCGGCATCACTCGCCTTTCGCACATTAAGCCGCTGGGCATGGTGTTATCGAACCTGCGCCTGCACCTGCCCGACAGCAAAGACACCGTGGGCCTGGTTCTGGCAATCTACACTTGTACCATTCCCAAGGATGCCTCGCTCGTACTTTCGGAAGAGCACGACGGCCTGGCTTGGCTGCCCAAAAAACGCGCCGCCGAATTGCTGCGGGTAAAATTTTCGCCCGAGTTTTGCGACCTGCTGACCCGAATGTAATTTTTGTAACACCTCCGGCTGCGAACAAGCGCTATACTGTACCCATATGAAGCTCACGAAATACAATCACGCGTGCATTGTACTAGAAGAGCGGGGCGACAAACTGGTTATTGACCCCGGCGTATTTACG
>Ga0070730_10004168_pt1 | contig 12796 bp, 8 predicted proteins | sample Coa_R1_3_FD_66447 | JGI IMG/M metagenome (GOLD analysis project Ga0070730, IMG submission 66447) | Surface soil microbial communities from Centralia Pennsylvania, which are recovering from an underground coalmine fire - Coalmine... | ecosystem: Environmental > Terrestrial > Soil > Unclassified ...
AACCGGCGCTCGCCACATTTATTTTATTTACTCTGAGTATTGGTTGGGCAGCTATTTCAACACCATTAACAAATACATTGAATGCGATAGGCAAAATTGGGATTACGTTGAAACTCATGGTAATGTGGACAATTTTGACGTGGGTCGTGACGCCAATTTGCATGTACTTTTTCGGATTTAATGGCGTTGCTTTGGCGGCATTTTTGATTTCTTTTACATCCGTTTTGCCGATTTACTATGTCCGCAAAATTGTGCCAATCCGCATTTGGGAAAGTGTGTGGCGACAGTTGCTCGCGGCGTTGGTGATGGCTGGTGTTTCCGTTTTCGGTCTGTCGCTATGGTCAAAGAATTTCGAATGGATGCTGTTAGGAATGATGCTCGCTGGGTTGTCTTATGCCGTCACCTTGTTACTTGTTGGCCGCCAAAAAGTTTTTGCGGAAGTAAGGAGTTTGAGATCCAGCCGGGGATCAAAGGTTTTAAAGTGATTCATACAATGTGATACAATCCGATAGATTGAGAAAGAAATAGGAGAAACTATGCAAACTGTCGATACAAATATTAGTCAGGGATTAAATGTCGCCATCATTGAGAATAATGCTTATAGAGATGGGTGGGCCCACGAGCGGGCAGAAAAAATTTTAAGAGAGTTAGGATACGCCGTGATTCCGTTTTCAGTCAACTTAGAACAAGTTCTAAATGAAGTGATTCCACAACTAGAATCATTAGAAGTCTGTTTTGCTTTGATTGATAGTTTTAGAAATGTATCTACTAGAGAAAAATTGGCACTGGATGAAAGCAACGACACCAAAATAGCTGATCGAATGAGAGAGCAGGCGCCTTCAGTAACAACAATAGGATTTGCTCGGGAGTCTAAGCAAAACAATGTGGATGTGAGAATGGGGTCATTGTATTTCAATAAAGGCATTTTGAGAGAAGCAATGGAACAGGCAATGAAAATTGCGTCCAGTTAAAGTTTTCAGAACAGATTTGCAGCCGCTTTAATTAATTTCTAATTGGAAACGAGTTATCTTGAATGGTATAGTGTTTCCATGCTTCTTTCCGTTGTCATCAACACCAAAAACATGGCTGGGACTTTGGGGAATGCTTTGGAGAGCGTCAAAGATTTCGCCAATGAAGTTATTGTTGTGGACATGAAAAGCACCGACGACACGGTGAAGATTGCGAAAAAATATGGTGCGAAAGTTTTTCCGTATGAAAAAGATTTGAGATTCGCTGATCCCGCACGCAACTTTGCGTTGAGCAAAGCGAGTGGTGATTGGATTTTGGTTCTGGATGCTGACGAAGAAGTTTCGCCAAGTCTCAAAAAGCTGCTTCAACAAATTATATCTGGAGATGTTAACGAAAAGTTGCAAGCAAACTGCTACTTCATTCCCCGCAGAAATGAAATTTTTGGAAAGTGGTTAAACAATACAGGTTGGTGGCCGGATTACCAACTGCGTTTCTTCAAAAAAGATATGGCTAGTTGGACAGACAAAATTCACACAGCACCAATGGCAAAAGGAAAAGTTGCTTACATCCCAGCCGAGATGGATCTGGCCCTTCTGCACCACAACTACCAATCTGTTTCGCAGTTTTTGGAGAGGCTTAATCGTTATACCGACTTAGAAGGATCTGAACAATTTGCCTCACATAAACGAGAGACGCAGTTTTCGACAACTTTAATTACGGAAAGTTTCAGCTCAGAATTTTTCCGTCGTTTTTTTGTCCAAAAGGGATTCGAAGATGGCATTCAGGGTTTAAGTCTGTCTTTTCTGCAAGCAATGTATCAAATGATCGTCGCATTGAAACAGTGGGAGCAAGAAGGTTTCCCGGAAAGTGGAGAACATAACTCAGAAAAAGACTTGACCTCGTTAGAAAAATTCCAGCAAGAACTTGCGTATTGGATAGCTGACTGGAAAGTACAACATACTTCAGGTATAGAAAGTTTTTTTTGGAAAATCAGACGCAAACTGAAAGTTTAAAGTTCGCGTTTTCCCCAAAATAAGAACCCTTTAATTGTTGTACAATACACATCTATATGCCGCATGTTGCGATCCTGATTGTGCATTACAACGCAGAGGCCGAGACGCGAGCGTGTTTACAATCGCTGCGAAAGATTCACAAAACGAATTTCACCGCTTCAATCGTCGTTGTCGATAATGGTTCTAAAGAACCGCTCCAAGTTCCAGAAAAGGAACGACCACCGAAAACAACTATTTTGCGCAGCGATGCAAATTTAGGTTTTACTGACGGCAATAATTTGGCGCTCAAGTTTGCCTTAGAACACAACAACCCCGATTATATTTTACTTCTGAACAATGACACAACTGTTGCGCCAGATTTTTTGGAAGAGTTGGTGAAGTGCGCTGAAGCGAATCCTCATGCCGGCATCATCACGCCAAAAATCTTTTTTTCTGCTGGCAAAGAGTTCCACCACCAAAGTTACACGAATGATCAGCGCGGAAAAGTTTTTTGGTATGCGGGTGGAAGTATTGATTGGCCGCATTTTGATGCATTCCACCGTGGTGTTGATGAGGTCGATCGCGGCCACTTTGATAACCAAAAGAATAGCGAGTTTGCCACTGGTTGCTGTGCGCTTATCCCCAAAAAAGTTATTGAGAAGGTTGGTTTATTTGACTCGAAATATTTTTTGTATTTAGAAGATGTTGATTTGAGTTTACGCGTCCAACAGGCTGGGTTTACGATTGCATTTTGCCCTAACGCACATGTTTGGCATGACAATGCTGGTTCCAGTGGTGGTTCGGGTTCTACTTTGCACCAATACTACCAAACGCGAAATAGATTGTTTTTCTTCAACAAGTACCATGGTCCAGAAACAGGGGTTTTAAAAATAGTCATGTCGCGACTTCATTTATATAAATACTCTCTCCATCTATTGCTGAGCGGATCTCAAACCGAGAAACAAGCCGTACTAGACTGGGCCATTGGTCGGATGGGAAAATGGACAATGTAAAGTTGTCCGACATATATGAAACCAAGTTTAGCTGCAATTATCATCACAAAGAACGAAGAAAAAATGATCGCGAATTGTTTGGAGGCGTTGTCGTGGTGTGATGAGATCATTGTTTTAGATACCGGTTCTGAGGATCGGACACTAAACATTGCGGAAAGTTTTGATGGCGTCAAAATTGTCGTCCAAAAAACCCAATCGTTTGCTGAGGCGCGCAATGCAGCACTGACAGAAACAAAATCAGACTGGGTCTTGTACATTGATGCTGATGAACGCATCATCCCCAAACTTTCCAAAGAAATTTTGGTGCAAATTGAGACCACTTCCCAGAACGCACTTGCATTTCATCGCCAAAACATGATGTATGGAAAGTACTTTACGTACGGTGGCTGGTCAGAAAATGTGGTGCGTGTGTTTCGCAAAACGAATTTTGGTGGCTGGACCGGCGACATTCATGAGAGTCCAGTTTTTGAGGGCGAAGCGGTCCTTTTGCATACGCCACTCATTCATTTAACACATCGATCGACGGTTGAAGGCTTGGCAAAAACGATCAGCTGGACACCAATAGAAGCTCGTTTGCTGGCCGAAGCGGATACTCCTCCAGTAAAAATAATGACACTTTTCCGCAAAGGCTTCATGGAATTTTTTCGCCGTGGAATTCTGAAAAAAGGATATAAAGATGGCCAAGAAGGATTGATTGAGGCGGTGGTGCAGGGTATCAATCGTATGCTCGTGTACATCCAAGTTTGGGAGCTCCAACAAAAAACTTCTTTAGCTGAAAAGTACCAAAAACAGGAACTGGAAATCGCGGAACTTTGGAAACAAGAACAAAAAAATGAGGCAAAACCGAAATGAAGATTTGTCTCTATTCGCCATACGTTCCGAAACATATCGGTGGAGGCGAGAAATATTTTTTTGACGTCGCAAAAGTATTGGCGGATGAAGGGCATCAGGTTCTTGTAGGAGTACATGAAACTGATTTGGATCCAGAGAAAATTCGTGCAAAGTATGAGAGGTTTTTGGGTTACTCATTGAGCGCTGTGCAGTTTATTTCTACTCCAATTGGTACGTCAGCAGGTTTCCTCAAGAAACTTTTTTGGACAAGACAGTTTGATGTTTTATACTACGCAACTGATGGGAGCTTGTTTTTTAGTTTAGCCAAAAAAAATATTGTTCATATTCAAATTCCGTTTACACAGCCAAAAAAAGGTTTTGTGGAACGTTTAAAACTGGCCAATTGGTTAGTCAAAAATACTAACTCTGCATTTACAAAAAAAGTTATTGAAGAGCACTGGCAAACACAAGTCCAATACGTTCATTACCCAATGGTAACTATTGGCAATTCTTCGCCAAAAATAGAAAAAAAAGAAAAAATCATTTTACATGTGGGCCGATTTTTTACGTACCAACACTCAAAACGGCAGGATGTCTTGGTCGAAATCTTTCGTGAGCTGCGAAAAAAATATCCAAAAGAATTAGAAGGTTGGCAACTTGTTTTGATCGGCTCTGTTGAAGATCAAAAGTATGCGGCAAGAGTCGCTGAAAAAGCAAAAGGTTTGCCAATAAAAATTATTCATGAACTCAACCGCGCTGAACTTTTGGAGTGGTATGCAAAAAGCGCAATTTACTGGCACGCCACTGGTTTTGGTATTGATGAGGAAAAACATCCGGAATGCACAGAACACTTCGGAATTAGCACAGTTGAGGCAATGCTCAGTCTGTGTGTCCCGATTGTTTTAGGAAAAGGTGGCCAACTTGAAGTTTTGGGTGACGCACTGAAAGAACTTCTGTGGCAAACACCTGATGAATGCATAAAAAAAACGCTTACAATCATTGAGGATAAAAAGGCTCAAAAAATGTATGCACTAAAAGCGGCAGAACAGGCGAAACAATTTAATTCTAGCCGTTTCCGTGAAACATTAGATAAGATGATCGCTGCGTAAATATTCATGAAAAAACAAGTAACTTCTCAGCCAGTCTCAGTCATCATTCCAAATTATAACGGGCAGAAGTTGCTGGAAAAAAATCTACCAGCAGTACTAAAAATGTTACGCAAGGGTGACGAGTTAATTATCATTGACGATGCGAGTAGCGACGACAGCTGGAGTTGGTTGACAAAACAATTCGGTAAGATGAATTCTGTCCAACTTTTGCGCAATGAAACAAATTTGCGGTTTGGGGGAACGTGCAACCGCGCCGTGCAACACGCGAAACACAACCTTGTTTTTTTGATAAACAATGACGTAAGTCCACATAAGGACGTTTTAGATTTTCTCGCTCCGCATTTTTCCGACCCCACCGTTTTTGCAGTCGCATGTTTGGAAAAAGAGAAACACAGTGATCAACTAGTACTGGGTGGCAAGAAAAAGTTATGGTTTGCAAAAGGCATGTTTATGCATTCTCGAGCGAGCGAATTTGAAAGCGGTGATACAGACTGGTTGAGCGGTGGCAGTTCTTTATTTGATAAGCAAAAATGGCTGGCTCTGGGAGGCTTTGACGCCGATTACGCACCAGCATACTGGGAAGATGTAGACTTGTCCTACCGAGCGAAAAAAAGAGGTTGGAAAGTATTGTTTGAAAAAAGTGCGGTCGTTGACCATAACCACGAATCCACAAATACTGAAGTTTTTGGCCAAGAAAAAATTGCCTCGATGAGTTGGAAAAATTCACTCGTATTTTTAGAAAAAAACGCGACTTTTTGGCAAAAAATCCAACATTTTTTATGGCTGCCATATTGGCTTTGGCAACTGAAGCGGGAACGCCCTTCTTTCGAAACAACTTCCAATGAGAAAAAATTATTTTTTATTTGGGGTATTCTCGCCATCACGATCATTGCAACTTTCTTGCGCTTTTACAAACTTGGCGAAGTTCCGCACGGAATGACTTGGGACGAAGCCGCGATTGGTTACAACGGTTTTGCGATTTTCACTACTCGTCGCGACGAATGGTTGCAGAAACTGCCAGTTTCATTTCGCTCTTTTGGTGACTACAAAGCACCGCTCGCGATTTACTTGAATGGGTTTTTCACTTTTCTTTTCGGCCTTAATCTCTGGGCGGTTCGGTTGCCTTTCGCGATAACAGGAGTTTTTGGTGTGATTGGTTTCATGTTACTGACTGAACAATTACTGCGCCCATCTTTTTCCCAAACAAAACGGTATTGTCTGGCTTTATTTGCGGGCTCACTTATTACACTCTCACCTTGGCACCAACATTTTTCCCGTATCGCATTTGAAAGCGGTTTATCATTAAGTTTTTTGATTTGGGGACTTTATTGCGCGACTAAGTTTAAAGATCAGCAGAAATCGGTGGCCAAGAACTCAATAATTTGGGGAGCAAGTGCTGCATTTTTCCTTGCTGCTTCGCTGTATGCCTACCACAGCGCAAAAGTCGTGGTTCCCCTTCTATTGGTGGCACTCGCCGGCATTTTTTGGAAGCAACTTTGGCCAAAGTGGAAGTGGGTTTTCGGTTTTGGTGCACTTACTATTGTGTTACTTTTGCCGGTCATTAAAGATATGCTGTTTGCAAATGGGAGCGAGCGCTACGACCAAATCTCAATTTTCACACTTCATTTACCGCTACAAAAAGAGTTAATTTTATTTTTACAAAATTTTGTCAGCCATTTTACATTGAACTACCTTATTTGGGGAAAAGTCACCACTCTCCGCCACGGAGACGGACACTGGGGAGTTTTGTTACCAACAACTTTCTTGTTGGTCCTCTGCGCTTTAATCCTTTTCTTTTACAAAAAACTCCGTAAAGCGCAGATTGATAGAGCGCTCTCCCAAAGGATTGCTTTTTACATTTTGTGGATTGTCATCGGTGTGCTGCCAGCGGCGATTGGTCGGTCTGTGCCTCACGGAAATCGGGCCCTTCTAAGTTTGCCAGCGTATTTGTTATTGGCCGTTGAAGGCTTGCCACTGTTGATCGAGTATCTCAAACACACGAAACTCAATGAACAGGTGAGCGGCTCAAAGGGCGAAAAAAATTTATTAGTAAAGTCCGTGATTGGAATGATTTTTTTATTGTATGGCTTAGCCGCTATACGATACATGAATGATTACTACACCACGTATGCTCGTAATTCCGCACCAGCCTTTCAGGATGGGTACATCGAAGCACTTGAATATCTGCAGACTCACCAGCGCGGAGTAGATAAAATTCTTATTACCAACACATATCAGCAGCCATACATTTTTGTTTTATTTGTAAATAAAATGAACCCAATTGTGTACCAAGGTGGTGGACTGGCAAACTATGAGTTTAAAGACAATATTAATGTGGGAGATTTATCACGTAAGAATACTCTGATTGTCGCAACTCCGAAAGAAATTGATCCGAAACTTGGTCAAAAACTTATATGGGGTTCAAATGGAAAAATTCGTTTTGTCATTGTGAGAACCACAGATTAACATATGGCGCAAAAGAAAACTCAAAAACACCCAAGATGGTTTTGGCCAATATTTCTCTCTATTTTGTTCGTGGCGATTTTCGTTCGTTTTTTCCAAGTGACGAAATTTCCACCTTCACTTTATGACGAAGAAATTGCTTTGGGTTACGATGCGTATTCTATTCTGAAAACGGGGAAGGATCACTTGGGCAACCCACCACCACTCGTTGCATTTGAATCGTATGGTGACTACAAACCAGCGCTCTATTTCTATTTGATCGTTCCCACTATTGCGGTTTTTGGCCTAAATGAGTTTGCAGTACGTTTACCGGCAATGATTGTGGGAGTCCTCATTGTGGTTGGTGTGGGTTTGATTGCGAGAGAAGTTACTGGTGCCGAAAAAAGAAAAGCACTTATCATGCAGCTCATCGCCATGGGTGTAACCACAATTTCGCCATGGGCGATCATGTTTTCGCGGGCAGGATGGGAGGCAAATATAGCGACATGTTTTGTTGTATGGGGAGTAGTTTTCGGCTTGTTTCATCTCCGTACGCAAAAATGGTGGTGGGCTGCGGTAACTTTTTTGAGTTTTGCATTATCGATGTATACCTATCACTCTGCGCGAGTTATTGCACCTTTTTTAGCGCTCGCTATGCTCCTATGGTGGATTGCTGAGAAAAAACTCCTGCAGCTCAAACTCAAAAAAAACCTGCTCCAGTATTTTTTTGCTGGCCTCTTTTTCTTATTTCTGACAGCTCCGATTGTACTTTCTCTCACGAACAAAACAACTCAGGAACGTTTTGCCGAAACCAACATTTTTGCCGACGGACACGTTGTGCTGATGAGTAACCATTACCAAGAAATGGCCGATCATGCGTGGTGGGCGCGGTTCCTTTATCATCGTTACGTTTTTTACACCAAAGAATTTTTGGCAAACTATCTCAAACACTTTAGTGTAGATTTTTTGTTTGTTCACGGCGACACAAATCTGCGACATTCAGTTCAATTTTTTGGCCAGTTGTACTTGACCGAAGCAGTGTTTGTCTTTTTGGGTCTCGTCTTCTTTTTGAAAAACTGGCGAAAACCATTTGCCTACCTTCTTTTTTGGTTGCTGATCGGTATCACACCAGCAGCTTTAACGACTGCTGCACCGCATGCACTGCGCACACTTCCGGTGATGCCGGTGTTTTTAATTCTCATTAGTTTTGGTGTTTGGGAGAGTGTTATGGAGGCGAAAGGTTTTATCGAAAAGAATCTCCCTCGTTTGAAAAAATGGGCAGTCGTGTTGCCCGCAATTTTGGTTGTCGGGAGCTATGCATTGCAGTTTGTTGGCTTTTGGCATTTTTATTCGACTGTTTATCCAAAACGTTATTCAGGGGGTTGGCAGTATGGGTATCAACAAATTGTTGAAGAAGTCAATCGTCGTCGCGCGAATTTCCAGCATGTATACATCACGCGTGAAATGGATCGGCCGGCAATGGCATACTTCTTTTTCTCCCAAACCGATCCGCGAAAGGTGCAAAAGATCGACAAGACTTTGCAACAGGACCATGGAGCACCTTTACCATTCGAAAACATTTCTTTTATCAACTTTGCCGAAAACGCCGAGAGCGGTTTGGTGGCCTCGACCATTGGAAGCATGCATCACCTTCAACAGTTAGGTCGAAGCATTGACCAAATCACCGAAATTGACGATCCTGCGGGCAAACCAATTTGGGCAGTGTACAAATTGGACTGAATTATTTATTGAGAAATCTTTAAAACAATGGTTTCATTATTTTCATATAATGTCTTTAAGAAGGGTTGATTGGTGGAGAAGTGGAGCTTTTCGTCATCGTCATTTTTGCGCAAATATAAGTACTGAATATTGAGCTCCTTCATCGCTGCATAGAAAGTATCGGGCTCTTTGTACGAAAAAGCTTTTTCCAACTTTTGTCTTTTTTCCGCGAATGGCTGGTTGTGACTATCGAGAGAACTTATACCTGTTAAAAAAGTTTGGTGGTTGGTAAAAAAAGCAACATACGGTGTTTGTCGACTCTCATTGTTGTAGGGATGTGCTTGAATGACTGCATCCTTTGGTAAGGATTTTTTGATGAATTGAAACGCTTCAAGTTCAGCGTTATCAACGACATAGTCATAGTGATTCGTAGCGTACAGTGAAAGTAAGTCGAAAACTTCATGTATCGGACGTGGCAATGTGAGGACAATCACCAAAACGAGAAGTATTTTTGTCCATTTTTCACGACGTTCCTGTAGTTCTCCCATCACAAAGGCGGCAAAAAGCGCAAATACAACCGTGCTTACCGCAAAGAAATTGAAAACGTTAAAAAGTCCAGAATTTTGCAATGTATACAAACCAAGAAAAATAAACAAAATACTTGGTGGCCAAAGAAAAGCGATGTGCTCCCAACCAAGACTACGAATAAGTTTACGAGGCGGGAATAAACCCACCAAACGTGTTCCGTACACGGAAACCAAACAAATAAAAATAGCGATCAAATCAAAGAGAACAATTTCCGGAATGTTGTTCGCTGCTTCGTAAATCATTTTTCGTTGCCACCACACTTCCCAGTCAATGTTGTCTTTACCAAGGAAAATTTTGGGCCATTCAAGTGGAGAATAAAAAAGTCCGCCAGCGCCCTTATTTACAGGGAAATAAATGAGCGCGCTCATCACCACAAATACTCCAACCATAAGAAAGAAAAACTTTTCTTCATGCCAAATTTTGCCGAACACTGTTTTCCAGTGAAAAGATTTTCTAGCAGTCCAAACATGCTTGCCAATTTTGGCAAAAGTCAAAAATACTAGGCCAAGTCCTGCAAAAATGCCAAAGTACACTTTAAACCCAACTAGGCAACCGAACAAAACGGTGGTTAAAACCCCCCAAGATTTTTTGTGAGTTTCTAACCATTTTTGAAAAGGGAAAAGTGCGGTGCAAAAAACGAGTTTGGCAAACGTGTGTGGTGTGTTCAAAAACTGTGTCATGCCGTTATCAATTGCGGCAGTTTGAAAACCAAACTGATGGTGAAAGAAAAGCATAAAAAGATAGGCTGCATCGCTGCCAAAGTAGAGAAAGAAAAGCGCCCACAGACCCACCGTTCGCGAACCTTTCCAAGAACGGGCGACTACGTACACAGCGACACCAGTGAAAATCGAAATAAAAATAGGGATAAACTGGAAAAAAAGATGACTAATTGGAAGTTGCCACACTCGCGCAAGATCAGCCAACACGAGGTCTGACCAAAAGTGGTAGTGGTTTATTTTCAAACCAAACTCACCTGGTTCATTCGGTGGAAAATGCTGGGCTATTTCTTGAATGTAGCTTAGGTGAAGGATGCCATCAACCGAGTTCGCGCGAAAAAACTCGACGCCTTTTGTATAACGCAGACCAGAACCAAAGACGCTGAAAAGTTGCAGAAAAGAACCGAAAAGAATGAATGCGGCAACAAAACGATCGGACGCTCGTATTTCCTGCCAGAGCTGGGTGAAAATTTTTTTCTCGCTTTGCCAATTCACGATAAGGAGCAAAATGCAACGCAACACATAGATGTAACTGAGCCAGCGAACGTGCAGAAAACCGAAAACCCAACCTTGAATTCCCCACATCACCATTCCAAGAACTGCGGCCAGCAAAACATGGACGATGGCAGATCTCACATGAAAGAAACGGCGAATCATGCTCGAACCAGCCGCATAAAATGTGACAAATAAAGCAATTCCAGTCAGAACTGCGAAAAACCAAAATTGCCAACTAAGGAAACTATAGATATTTGCCATATCGTTCTAGAGCGAGAGTATAACAGGTGTGTGCCCACATGAGAAAGCACATGATATGATTAAAGCCATGTGGTTATCTTTTACTCAATCCGCAAAAACGAAATTTTTTTGGGCACTTTTTATTGCAATACCTCTTCTCGCAACTGTGCTCCGTCTTTACCAGCTTGGAAGAGTGCCCGTCGGTTTATATTGGGATGAGGCGGCCATGCTTGTTGACGTAAAATCGGTCATTCAAACCGGTCGCGACATGTTTGGCAATCCCTGGTACCAAACAATTTATGCCTCTTATGGTGACTTTAAGTTGCCGGTATATATTTGGTTGGCATCTGCTGCGGCGAAGTTTTTTGGTCTCAGTGAGTGGTCGTTTCGGCTGCCTAGCGTCCTCGCGGGCTTAGGAACGATTATTATTGGCGGATATTTGGCCAAAGAATTGAGTAAATCCAGACTCCTTCAACTTTTCACCATGCTCGTTTTGAGTGTTTCACCCTGGGCGATCATGTTTTCGCGCACTGGTTTCGAGGCGAATGTGGGACAATTTTTTCTTGCTCTTTCGGTTTTATGTCTGCTGGTTTCGCGCCGGCGAGGCCAGTTTTGGTGGGTGTTTTTGGCAGCAGTTTTTGGCGCAGCAGCAACATACTCATATTTCTCAGTGCGTTTTGTGTGGCCTGTTGTTTTTCTTGTTGTCCAACTTCTTTTTACAAAAAACCTTCGGCAAAAACTCCTGCAAAACGTTTTCCTGAGAATAGTTTTGCCATGTATTTTGTTTGGTTTGTTGTTGATACCGATGTGGCGCTCGCCATTCTATGGCGATATGAATCGTTTCCGTTTAGGGACGGATTCAGTTTTAAACTCTATTGATTACCCCGTTGAATCAAATATTTATCGGGAACAGGCAGGAAACTCACGTTTTGACCGCATTTTATTTAGTAGTCAGTGGCTGATGGCTCGTGAGCTACTCAAAAACTACTCGGAGAATGTATCACTGAACTTCCTTTTTATTTTTGGTGATCCAAACTACCGTCATGGTACACAACGTGCTGGACTTTTTTTCCTTTTTTTCCTGCCATTTTTTTTGTTTGGGTGGTACGAACTGTATGTAAAAAACAAAAAAATATTTTGGCTCCTTTTGATTTGGTGGTTGGTGGCATTATTACCGGCGTCTGTTCCGAGCGATGTACCTCATGCTTTGCGCTCACTGAATGCGTTGGTTCCATTGGCAATAGTCATCAGTTATGGAATGTATTCCTTTTGGACAGCCGTCAATGCAGCTAAAAAAGAAAAAAACATTCGCATTCTAACTGCCACACTATTTTTTATCTGTTTTGTGGTCTCAATCGGAAGTTTCCTTGTTCAGTATTTTCTTTTTTACCCCCGAGAGTCAGCGAGCGACTGGCAAGATGGGTATAAACAGTTGGCGCTGGCGATTGAGAAAGAAAAGCAGCCGAATGAAAAAGTGTGGATTGTTTCTTTTGACGATCGTTTTTATCTGTGGCTCATGGCCTACGGGCCATATACTGGTAAAGATTTTCAGTCGTGGCAAAGTGAGGGATACCACTTTACCAACTTTGACAATATTTCTTTTCGCGGGATAGATCATGAGAAGATTAACACAGAGAAGAATATTTTAGTAGCAGGCCAACCGAAACGAATGCAAGAAGAAT
>Ga0070730_10004169_pt1 | contig 12788 bp, 10 predicted proteins | sample Coa_R1_3_FD_66447 | JGI IMG/M metagenome (GOLD analysis project Ga0070730, IMG submission 66447) | Surface soil microbial communities from Centralia Pennsylvania, which are recovering from an underground coalmine fire - Coalmine... | ecosystem: Environmental > Terrestrial > Soil > Unclassified ...
AGCGCGCTTCAGTGCTGTACGAGACATTGCCGCACTCAACATACGATATATCGCGTTTACCGAAAGTCAACATGGCCGTGGTCCCGCCGGGATTCAGTCGTCGTCAGTGGTCGCGGCCAGCCAGCCGGCGAGCCGGTCGATCGCCGGCTCGAACTCGGGATTCAGGTCGACGAACTCCCGCAGGCGGTCGGCCAGCCAGGCCAGGCTGACCTCTTCGTCCCCCCGCTGGTCCTCGAGTTCTTCTATGCCACGATCGGTGAAGTACATCTCATCCACCCGCCCATTCTCGGCAGGCTCCAGGCTACGCGCCGGCGTTCTGGCCGGGCAGCAGGGCCGCCTCTACCAGCGCCTGGTGCTCGGTCCGGTGCTTGGTGGCCGAGCCCGCGGCCGGTGCGGAGCTCGGTGGCAGCGACATGCAGCCGATGGGCCGGCCAAGGTGCTCGGGGAGCTTCAGTGCCATCCGCGGCCACGCGCCCATGTTGGCCGGTTCCTCCTGCACCCAGATCAGCTCCGCGTCCTGCGGGTACCTGGACAGCTCGGCCCGCAGTTCGGCCAGCGGAAGCGGGTAGAGCCGCTCCATCCGCACCAGCGCGGTCGGCGAGGCCGTGGCCTGCTGACGCTCGGCGAGGTCGTAGTAGATCTTGCCGGTGCACAACACCACCCGGCGCACGGCGCGGGCCGCGTCGCCGCCGGTCAGCCGGTCCCCGATCACCGGCTGGAAGGCCCCGGTGGTGAAGTCCGCCGACGCGGATGTCGCAGTCTTCAGCCTCAGCATGGACTTGGGCGTGAAGACGATCAGCGGCTTGTGCCGGCCGGACAGCGCCTGCCAGCGGAGCAGGTGGAAGTAGTTGGCCGGCGTGGTGGGGATCGCCACCGTCATGTTGTCCTGCGCGCACAGCCCGAGGAAACGCTCCACCCGCCCGGATGAGTGGTCGGGTCCCTGGCCCTCATAGCCGTGCGGCAGCAGCAGGACCACGCTGGAGCGCTGACCCCACTTCTGCTCGCCCGAGCTGATGAACTCATCGACGATCGACTGGGCGCCGTTGACGAAGTCGCCGAACTGCGCCTCCCAGCAGACCAGGTCGTCGGGCCGGACCACCGAGTACCCGTACTCGAAGCCGACGGCGGCGAACTCCGACAGCAGGGAGTCGTGCACGTGGAACTTCGCGTTGCCCGTGTTGAACTGCCTGAGCGGGGTGTACTCGGCACCGGTCGTCCGGTCCACCAGCACGGCGTGCCGCTGGCCGAACGTGCCGCGCCGGGTGTCCTGCCCGACCAGCCTGACCCCGTGCCCGTCCATCAGCAGCGAGCCGAACGCCAGCATCTCGCCGGTCGCCCAGTCGATCGTGTCCCCGGCGACCATGGTGGCCCGGCGCTGCAGCAGCGGCTGCAGCCGCGGGTGCGGGGTGAAACCGTCGGGCAGGTTGAGCTGGGTGTCGACGATCCGCTTGATGATCTCCTCGTTGATCGCCGTCGGCACCGCGCCGTGGTCGATGGACTCGTCCGCCTCGGCCGGCGCCTTGAGCACGGCCCCGGGGTCGGCGGGCCTGCTCGTCGCCTCCCGCGTCTCGGTGAAGACCCGTTCGAGCTGCTGCTGGTAGTCGCGCAGCGCGTGCTCCGCCTCTTCCAGCGTGATGTCGCCGCGGCCGATCAGCGCCTCGGTGTAGAGCTTGCGGACCGACCGCCGCGCGTCGATCAGGTCGTACATCAGCGGCTGGGTGAACGAGGGGTTGTCCGCCTCGTTGTGCCCCCGGCGCCGGTAGCAGATCATGTCGATGACGACGTCCTTGCGGAACGCCTGCCGGTAGGCGAAGGCGAGCCTGCCGACCCGCACCACGGCCTCCGGGTCGTCGCCGTTCACATGGAAGATCGGCGCCTGGATCATCCTGGCCACATCGGTGGCGTACACGCTGGAGCGGGAGTACTCGGGCGCGGTGGTGAAGCCGACCTGGTTGTTCACCACGATGTGCACGGTGCCGCCGGTCCGGTACCCGCGAAGCTGGGACAGGTTGAGCGTCTCGGCCACCACGCCCTGGCCGGCGAACGCGGCGTCGCCATGGATCAGCACGGGCAGCACGGTGAACCCGGGCTCGCCCTTGTCGATCAGGTCCTGCTTGGCCCGCACCACGCCCTCCAGCACCGGGTCGACCGCCTCCAGATGGCTGGGGTTGGCGACCAGCGAGGTGCTGATCGAAGAACCGTCGGTGCCGGTGTAGGTGCCCTCGGCGCCCAGGTGGTACTTCACGTCGCCGGAGCCGTGCATGCTGCGCGGATCCAGGTTTCCCTCGAACTCCTGGAAGATCTGCGCGTAGGACTTGCCGACGATGTTGGCCAGCACGTTCAGCCGGCCGCGATGGGCCATACCGATGACGGCCTCGTCCAGCGGCGTGCGGGCCGCCTCGGTCAGCACGGCGTCCATCAGCGGGATCAGCGACTCGGCACCCTCCAGCGAGAACCTGCGCTGCCCGACGAACTTGGTCTGCAGGAACATCTCGAAGGCCTCGGCCACGTTCAGCCGGCTCAGAATGCTGATCTGCTCGTCGTGGCCGGCCGAGTCGTGCGGCCGCTCGACCCGGGCCTGGATCCAGGCGCGTTCGTCCGGCTCCTGGATGTGCATGTACTCGATGCCCACCGTCCGGCAGTAGGAGTCGCGCAGTACACCGAGAATGTCCCGCAGCTTCATCAGCGGCTTGCCGCCGAAGCCACCGGTCGCGAACTCGCGCTCCAGGTCCCACAGGGTGAGACCGTGCTGGTTGATGTCCAGGTCGGGGTGCTTGCGCTGCTTGTACTCCAGCGGGTCGGTGTCGGCCATCAGGTGACCGCGCACCCGGTAGGCATGGATCAGCTCGTGTACCCGGGCCGGCTTGGAGACGTCGTCCTCGTGCCCGGCCGGCAGGTCGCGCACCCAGCGGACCGGCTCGTAGGGCACCCGCAGCGAGCTGAACACCTCGTCGTAGAAGCCGTTCCGGCCGAGCAGCAGCTCGTGGATTACCCGCAGGAACTCACCGGACTGGGCGCCCTGGATGATCCGGTGATCATAGGTCGAGGTGAGCGTGACCGACTTGCTGATCGCCAGCCTGGTCAGGGTTTCCTCCGACGCGCCCTGGTAGGCCGCCGGGTAGTCCATCGCGCCGACGCCGATGATGCAGCCCTGGCCGGGCATCAGCCTGGGCACCGAATGCTCGGTCCCGATCGTGCCCGGGTTGGTCAGGCTGATGGTCACGCCGGCGAAGTCGTCGACCGTGAGCTTGCCGGTGCGCGCCCGGCGGATCAGGTCCTCGTAGGCCATCCAGAACTGGCGGAAGTCCATGGTCTCGGCGGCCTTGATGCCCGGCACCAGCAGCTGGCGCGAGCCGTCGTCCTTACGGACGTCAATGGCCAGGCCGAAGTTCACGTGGGCCGGCCTGATCAGCGTCGGCTTGCCATCCACCTCGGCGAAGGAGTAGTTCATCTCCGGCATCGAGGCGAGCGCCTTGACCACGGCGAAGCCGATCAGATGGGTGAACGAGATCTTGCCGCCCCGGCCCCGGCCCAGGTGGTTGTTGATCACGATGCGGTTGTCGATGAGCAGCTTGGCGGGGATCGCCCGCACGCTGGTCGCCGTCGGGACGCTCAGGCTCGCGGCCATGTTGACCGCCGTCCGTGCCCCGGCGCCGCGCAGCCTGGTCTGCTCCCCGTCGGCCGCAGGGCGCGCCGCGGCCGGCTGTGCCGGTGCGGCCGGCGCCGCCGCGGCCGGGGCAGCGGCGGCCGGGGCAGCGGCGGCCTGCGGCGCAGCGGGGGCGGGGGCGGGGGGCTGTGGCTGCGCCGGGGGAGCGGCGGGCGCCGGTGCGGCCAGCGCGGCGGCGGTCTCCGCCTCCGCTGTCAGCGGCGCCTCGCGGCCGGTGGCCGACGGCTGGTAGTCGGCGAAAAAGTTCCACCAGGCGGGATCCACCGAGGCGGGGTCGGCTTGGTATCTCTGGTACAGCTCGTCGACGAGCCACTCGTTGGGGCCGAAGTCCGTTGCGGTGGTGACGAGGCCGGGGTCGTGGCTGCCGTCCGCTGACCCGGAATCGCCGTTGGCGAGTGGGCCGGCTGCTGACCCGGCAAGGTTCGCGGACGCCCGCCGCGACTCAGGAGACACTGCGGACATCGGCCTCTCCGCTCGAATACCCATCCTGGCTAGCTCAAGGCTACCCGTCGTCAAGGGGGCCAGGTGCGGCGTTCGGCCGCCGCGACGCCGGGTGTTACCAGGATGAGAACAGGTGAATCCGGGAGAGGATTCCCTCGCCGCCGTGCACGTTAGCTGTCCTTCGCGCCGAATTGTCGCTGTATACGCCTGGGTCTGCCGTGCTTAGCTGTGCAAACGGAGGTGGGCTACGTGCGGGAGTTCGGGGAACTCGAAAGCGCGATCATGGACGTGATGTGGGCGGCGGATCGCCCCTATGCCGTCCGCGAGGTGCGCGAGCGGATGAGCTACGCCCGCCCGGTGGCCTACACGACCGTGATGACGGTGATGGACATCCTGCACCGCAAGGGCGTGCTGTGCCGCGACAAGCACGGCCGGGCCTGGCGCTACTGGCCCGCCGAGGCGCGCGAGGAGCACGACGCCCGGCTGATGGCCGAGGTCTTGCGCTCCGGCGGCAACCGGGTCATCACCATGCGGCGCTTCATCGAGCGGGTCAGCGACGACGAGATGGAGAGCCTGCGGCTCGCGGTCAGGGACCTGATCCCGCGCCGCGTCGCCGCCTCCTGAAGCCGTGACTGCGGGCCAGGGCATAAACCCGTCCAGGTCATCGCATGTAACGGGTTAGTGGCGGCCTGGGCAGAGGCAACTGGCTGCCAGGCCATGCCCGGTACGATCGGGGCGGCGGGAGATTATCCCGCGGTATCCGGATACGCATTCCATCACGGGCTGGGGTATTGGAGTGAGTACGACAGGCAACCCGCAGGGCGGTGAGACGGGGCACACCGGCCCTGGCACCGGCCCCGCCGGATCGCCTGACGAGAAGTCCGGCCAGCAACCCGTGGCAGGTCAGGAGGCTGAGGCCGGGGACGCGGGGGGACTTGGGTCCGAGCCACTGGCCGACTACGGCTACGACGGCGGCTACGGTTACGGGCCCGGCTACGGCGACCCGGACGGCGGCGGTGACTACAGCTACGGGCCTGGTTACGGACCGCCCGGGGATTACCCGCCGCCGCAGGCCGATGAGGGGGAAAGCCATGAGCCGCCGGGCGGAGGGCCTGGCGCCGGGCAGCCGGCCGCCACCCTGGCGCCCGGTCCCGGCGCGGGCTCCGGTGCCGCGGGCTATCAGCCGGTCCCGCCGGTGGTCGCCGCCACGCCGGCGTTGCGCGGCTACCCGGGTGGGCCGGGCCTGGGCACCGGCGACGGCGAGCCCGGTAGCCAGACCGGCCGGGAGGCGCGCGGCCTGAGCACCCCGTCGGTCTGGCAGTACGCCCAGAAGGCATGGCGGGAATCGGGGATCGAGTGGCAGCGCCCGGCCGGTGACTGGGAGCCCGCCGAGGCGGAGTGGGATCGCGTCCAGGCCACGCCGGCGGGCAAGCAGCGGGGTGCGGTCCAGGCTCTCACCCGGTCGCCGGGGCGGGCCGGCGCCAGTGCGGCCGGCCGCCTGCCGGCCCGGACCCTCGGTGGCCTTTCCAGCACGGCGCTGCCCGGCGGTTCGCGGGCTGGCGGCCCGCTGGCCAAGGCCGGCGCAGGCCGGCCCGCGGCAGGTGGCGGCTTGCGGCCCGGCCGGCGGGTCTGGCTGACCGTCCTCATCGTCATCGTGGTGGCGGCGCTGGTCGTGGCCGGGCTGTTCGTCTTCGGCCCGCTGCGCGCCAAGCCGCACGACAGGGCCGCCGCCCCGCCGTTCCCGGCCGCGGCGGCGGCCGGGGCCGACTTCGCCACCAGCCCCACCCAGGCGGCCCGTGGCATCTTCCAGTCGGTCAGTTCGGTGGCGGCCTACGGCACGACGGTGGTCGCCGCCGGTTATGAGACCGGCCAGTGGATCCCCCGCGCCCAGTTCCTGGTGTCCACCGACGGCGGCCACAGCTGGCGGCTCGCTCCGGTGAGCACGGCCAGCGGGGCGGCGCCGGCGCCAACGGCCAGGCCGCAACTGATCGCAGGCGGGCCGGGCGGCTGGCTGGCGGTCGGCGCCGGAGTGACCTGGACCAGCCGCAACGGCACGGCGTGGACGCTCACCGGCGACGGCGGGATCGCGCCGGTGCAGCCCGGCGACCAGGTGGTCGCACTGGCCCGGACCAGCACCGACTTTGTCGCCGTCGGGCGCAACGGCCACAGCCCGGTGCTGTGGACGTCGTCGAACGGGGAGATCTGGCAGCGGCTGGGCGCGGCCAAGCTGCACCTGGCCGGCCCCGGGCAGACCGTGCAGGATCTGCGTGGCGTGGCCGCCCACGGCGGCGACGTGATCATCGACGGAGCGGTCACCACCGTCCGTGGCAAGGGAAGGCACCGGACCACCTCGAGTTCGGCCGGCATCTGGCGGAGCACCGACGGCGGCGCGACCTGGGCCGCGGCGACCCCTCCGGTCACCGGCGGCGCGACGTCCTGGGTGGACGGCATCGCCGCGACCGGGTCCGGGTTCGTGGCGATCCGGCCGGGCAGCTCCAGGACGGCCGGATCTGACGGGGTCGTCTACACCTCCGCCGACGGGCGCACCTGGAGCCAGGCGGCCACGCTGACCGCCGGGAAGCGGGCCGGCCTTCACTTCGGCAAGGTCGGCGGCAGCGACCAGGGTGCCGCGGCGGTCGGCCAGCTCGCCAATGGCAGCCGGATCGCGTACGTCAGCACGAACGGCAGCTCATGGAACAGCGTCCCCGGCGTCGGCACCGCGGCGCAGTCGCCCGCACAGGTCACGGTGACCACCGGCGGCACCGTGGTGGTGGGCGGCACCACCACGCCCAGCGCGGTGCAGCAGCAGCCATACCTGGTCGTGGCCGGCCCGGGTGGGCATGTCACCCCGGTGAACCCCGGCGGCGCGGCGCAGCCCTCCCTCGGCGTCTACGGCATCGCGACGGCCACCAGCGGGCAGATCGCCGTCGGCGCCGCGAACGGGTATCCGGCCATCTGGTCGGCCACGGGCCGGCGGTGGTCGCAGGTCAGATCGGCCGCACTCAGCACCCAAGGGCTCGCCGCTCTCACCGGTGTGGCGCACGGCGGAGCGGGCTGGGTCGCGGTCGGTGGTGTGGTCGCTGGCGGGCCCAGCCAGCCGCTGATCCTGACCTCGGCGGACGGGACGAACTGGCAGCCGGTGGCCGGCCAGAGCGCCTTCGCCGGCCAGGGCATCACCGTCCGCCAGGTCGCGGCGGGACCGGCCGGTTACGTCATCATCGGCAGCCAGGTCACCCCGGCGCACACGGTCACCACGACGACCGTCACCCATCACCGCAAGCGGACCGCCAAGAAGACCATCCCGGCGCGGACCGTGGCGGCCGCCTGGTGGTCATCCGGCCTCACCGGCTGGACCCGGGCGGCCGGCCAGCTCACCGGATTCGGCCACCCGCAGATGAACGCGGTGACCGCCGGCGGGCCCGGGTACGTGGTGGCCGGCGCGAACGGCAGCACTCCGGCGGTCTGGACCTCCGCCGACGGCAAGCAGTGGACGCTGACCCAGGTCGGCCCGCCACCGGGGGCGACGTCGGCCGCGCTGCTGACCGTAGCCGCCCACGGCAAGGTGATCGTGGCCACCGGGATGCAGGCCACGGCCAGCGGGGCGGTGCCGTTCGCCGAGTACTCCGCGGACGGCGGCACGCTCTGGCGGCCGGTCAAGCTCGCCGCGCCCGGCGGGCCGGCCGCGGTTACGGCACTGACCGCGACCGGGAAGCGGGGCTTCGTCGCGGTGGGCACCGTGGGCCCGCCGGGTAACCAGCGGGTCGTCTTCTGGACGTCGGCGAACGGGTCAAGCTGGCAGGTGCACGAGCCCACCGGCCCCGGGCTGGACGGGCCGGGCACCCAGCAGATCACCGCGCTCGCCACGACCCGCTCCGGCTTGATCGGGGTCGGGTTCACCGCAACCCCGCTGGCCGAGCAGCCGATCCTGTGGACCGGCACGGCCGGCCAGGCGGTGCCGGCTAAGCCGTGAACACATCCGGCCGGCGGTGCTGCAGGCAGGGCACCTCGGTCCTGACCCTGGCGGTCAGCTCGCGGTCGATCTCGGCGACCCCCACTGCGGGGAACGGGCCGAGGTCGAGCCTGGTCACGCCCATCGGGTCCACCACCAGGCTGCGCCCGACGCCGGTCGGCGCCCGGGTGGGCGGCTCGCCGGGGTCGGGAACCTGGCCCGCGGCCGCCACCCAGACGGTGTTCTCGATCGCCCTGGCCCGGACCAGCGTGACCCAGTGCTCCTCCTTGAACAGGCCCGCCGCCCAGGCCGACGGAAGCACGATCAGCTCGGCCCCCTGGGCGACCAGCGCCCGCGCGTGCTCGGGGAACCGGACGTCGTAGCAGGTGAGGAAGCCGACCCGCAGCCCGGCCAGGTCGGCGACGAGCGGCTGGGCGCCGGGCGCGACCAGGTCGGATTCGCGCTGCCCGAACGAGTCGAACACGTGAATCTTCCGGTAGGCCGCGACCAGCCGACCGGTGGAGTCGAAGGCGACCGTCGTGTTGTGCACCCGGCCGTCGGTGGCGGGCTCGAAGATCCCCGCGACCACGGCGATGCCCAGCTTGCCCGCGGTTTCCCCGAGCTGGCTGCCGAACGCGCCCTGCGGCGGCTCGGCGACCGCACGCAGGTCGCTGCCGAACCGGGCCTGCGTCCCCTCGGGGAACACCGCGAGGTCGGCATACTGCTCGGCCGCATCGGCCAGGGCCACCTGGATGCGGCTCATGTTCACGGCTGGATCGGCGCTGACCGGAATCTGGCATACAGCGACTCGCATGCCCGAAGCGTAGCTCGGCTTCTGGATACTGAGCACGGCATGATGTCATGGCGGGGTGAACCGACCTTTGCTCAATCGCAGGCTCGCCGGGATGGGTACCACGATCTTCGCCGAGATGTCGGCGCTCGCCGTCGAGACGGGCGCGGTCAACCTCGGCCAGGGCTTCCCCGACACCGACGGCCCACGTGAGATCGCCAAGATCGCGTCCGAGGCCATCATGGCCGGCCGCGGCAACCAGTACCCGCCGGGGCCCGGCATCCCCGAGCTGCGGCACGCCATCGCCTGGCACCAGAAGCGCTGGTACGGCCTGGACTACGACCCGGCCACCGAGGTGCTGGTGACGGCGGGCGCCACGGAGGCGGTCGCGGCGGCCCTGCTCGCCCTGGTCGAGCCGGGCGACGAGGTGATCGCGCTGGAGCCGTACTACGACTCCTACGCCGCCTGCATCGCCATGGCCGGCGGGACCCGGGTGCCGGTCACCCTGCGGCCGCCGGATTTCCGGCCGGACACCGGCGCACTGGCGGCGGCGGTCACCCCGCGCACCAGGATCATCCTGCTGAACACCCCGCACAACCCGACCGGCGCCGTGCTCACCCCGGCGGAGCTGGCCGCGGTCGCCGAGCTGGCCCGCAGCCGGGATCTGCTGGTGATCACCGACGAGGTGTACGAGCACCTGGTGTTCGACGGGGAACACGTGCCGATCGCCTCGCTGCCGGGCATGCGCGAGCGCACGGTGTCGATCAGCTCGGCGGGCAAGACCTTCTCCTTCACCGGCTGGAAGATCGGCTGGGTGATGGCCTCCGCCGAGCTGGTGACCGCGGTCAAGACCGCCAAGCAGTTCCTCACGTTCGTCAGCGGCGGCCCGTTCCAGTACGCCATCGCCGAGGCGCTCAGGCTGCCCGACGCCTACTTCACCGGGTTGCGCGATGACCTGCGCCGCAAGCGTGACCTGCTGTGCGAGGGCCTGGCCGGGGCCGGGTTCGAGGTGTACCGGCCGGCCGGCACCTACTTCGTCACCACCGACATCCGCTCGTTCGGCGAGACCGACGGGCTGGCGTTCTGCCGTGAGCTGCCCCGCCGGGCCGGCGTGGTCGCCGTCCCGAGCGGGGTCTTCTACGACGACAAGGAGGCCGGCCGCACCCAGGTCCGGTTCGCCTTCTGCAAGCGGGCCTCGGTGCTCGAAGAGGCCCTCAGCCGCCTGTCCCGGCTGCGCGCCCAGTAGCAAGGCCCCCGGGACAGGCCCCGGGGGCGCAGCGTGACTGGTGGCCGGGGACGGGTCGATCGCTACGGCCCCGGCCCGGTTGCCCAGGCCGGGCGCAGCGTGACTGGTGGCCGGCGACGGGACCTGATCAGCACCCCGGAAGATTCCTTCCAAAATCAATGTTCGCTGACTGACTGCCGAAGGCCAGGAACTGATTTCATGATCATCTTATGATTTTGGAAGGATCCTGGATCCCGTCGCCGGCGCTTTCTTGGCCGGGCTAGACGCCGGCCAGGGTGTCCCACCGGGCCGGCCCGGGCCCCCGAGGTCCGGGCCAGTCGGCGGGAAGGTCGCCGGGGTCCGGCCACGGGGCGGGACCGCCGTCCCGTGGCGTGTGCTGGTCCTGGCCGGGGCTCGTCACGCCGATGGCGTACAGGCCGAGCAGGCGGCGGACGAAGTGGGCGGCCCGGCCCGGAGCCGGGTCCGCCATCGTGAGATAGGCATCCTCTCGCCGGACGGCCCAGGCCACGAGCAGGATGACCGCGGCCACCGCGCCGGCGGCCGCGGCCGCGATGACGATCAGCAGACCGAACATGATGTGCACCTCCCCTGGGTGCTTGGTCCACGCAGAACTGGGGCGGACGGTCCGTCCGGTGAACCCGCCGCCACTCGCGGCGCGGCTCCTGAGGGTTGGGTTCTACATCCCTATATGATGTGTGTCACCTGACTCATACCAATGAGCTCAATGTTTTAAACGACAGAACGAGTGGAATGTTCTAGCCAAGTGGTTAGAACTATGTAGCTCCCTGCCATGAGAGGCATACATGCCGGAGCCCAAGTACCAGCGGATAGCCGACGATCTGCTGCTTCAGATCGAGCGTGGGCAACTGCGGCCCGGTGACCGGCTGCCCAGCGAACCGGAACTGTGCCAGACCTACCAGGCCTCGCGCAACACGGTGCGGCTTGGCATCGCAGCCCTGATGAACAGGGGCCTTGTGGTGCCCAGGCAGGGCCTCGGCACGTTCGTCGCCGACGAGATCATCCCGTACACGGTCCGGCTGTCGGCCGAGAAGGGCTGGCAGAGCGAGGCCGCGCCGGGTGGCGGCAGCGGCTACGTGCACGCGGTGAAGCTGGCCGGCCGGGACCCGCAGACGCTCCGCTTCGTGGTGGAGATTCACCAGGCCGCCGAGGACGTCGCCGCACGTCTTGACATCCAGCCCGGCGACTCGGTGGTGATGCGGCACGCCGAGCGGCTCATCGACGGCAAGCCCTGGTCGATGCTGAGCTCCTTCTACCCGCTGGACATCGCCAGGGGAACGCCGCTGGAACTGGCCGGGAGCATCCGCCAGGGCGTGATCCGGCTGCTGGCCGAGCTGGGCTATGAGCAGGTCAGCTACCGCGACGAGATCACCGCCCGGATGCCGGACGCGGCCGAGCACAACTTCTTCCAGCTCCCGGCCGGGGTCCCGCTGGTGATCGTCGACCGGACCGCCTACGACACGCGGCGCCCGATCAGGTTCACCCGGCACATCTACCCGGCGGACCGCAACCGGCTCGCCTACGACATCGGCGTGCTTCCCGAGCGCTACACCGCCCTGCCGCAGCCGCCCAAGCCGCAGACCGACTCCCAGCCGGCCTCGCAGGCCTCGTTACCGGGCCGGGCGGGATAGGGCCGGGCGGGATAGGACAGAGTCAGGCCTCGATGGGGTTGCCCTCGTTGTCGGTGAGCGACAGCGCCGTCTTGGGACACGACATGACCGCGTGCCGCACCTGGCTTTCCAGCTCCGGCGGAATGTCGGTCACCAGGATGTTCAGGTTGTCCTCGTCGTCCACCTCGAAGACCTGGGGCACGAGCCCCGCGCACACCGCGTTCGACTCACAGAGGTCATAGTCGGCGCGTACTCTCATCCTCGGCTGCCTTTCATCGCGCTTGGCGCCACACTACCGGGAGGGCAGGCAGGGGTGGATGCCGGACTCATCAAGGCGGCGCAGTCGGCCAAGGGGTTCATGCCGGACGACGAGGGCCTGGCGCTGCACGAGACCGCCGCCGGCTATGCCCGGCTCGGGCCGGTCGTGGAGATCGGCACCTACTGCGGCAAGTCCACGATCTACCTGGCCGCGGCCGCCCGTACGGAAGGCCAGTTCGTGATCACGGTGGATCACCACCGCGGTTCGGAGGAGAACCAGCCCGGCTGGGAGTACCACGACACCGAGCTGGTCGATCCCGCGACCGGGCGGCTGGACACGCTGCCGCACTTCCGGTCGAACCTGGCCGCGTCCGGCCTGGAGGACAGCGTCATCGCGATCGTCGGCCGGTCGGCCGACGTGGCCAGGCTGTGGGCCAGCCCGGTCGGGATGCTGTTCATCGACGGCGGCCACACCGACGCCGCCGTGATCGCCGACTATCAGGGCTGGGCCCCGCACCTGGCCCGTGGCGGCGCACTGGCCATTCACGACGTGTTCCCCGATCCTGCCGACGGCGGCCAGGCGCCCTACCGCATCTACCGGCGGGCCCTGGCTTCCGGCGCGTTCACCGAGGTCCGGGTGCAGGGTTCGCTGCGCGTGCTGGAGCGCACCGGCGAAGGGATCGGCTGAGGCGCTAGGAGCGTGATGAATTAGGCCTGTTTCTCAGGGCCTTGCTGAACCTCCCGGGCCTCCGCTGCAGGCAGGCTGCCCGTCAGCCGATGGCGCTTAGGGTCTGGCTCTCCCGGCGACC
>Ga0070730_10004170_pt1 | contig 12788 bp, 9 predicted proteins | sample Coa_R1_3_FD_66447 | JGI IMG/M metagenome (GOLD analysis project Ga0070730, IMG submission 66447) | Surface soil microbial communities from Centralia Pennsylvania, which are recovering from an underground coalmine fire - Coalmine... | ecosystem: Environmental > Terrestrial > Soil > Unclassified ...
CCGTGGTCTCGTCCGGCACTGGCTCCCGCCCCAGATCAATGCCTGCGAACTGTCGCATCACCACCGAGTCGTACAGCGCTTCTTCCACTCCGGGATCCGACAGGTTGAACCACTGCTGCAAGGCGGCCTGAGTATCGAGCGAATGTGCGAGTTGGCGCGCGTCAGCCGTGCTGGATTCTACCGATCGCTGCAGGAGCGGGCATCGGGAGAGGAGGACGTCGAAGTGCGGTCAGCCATACAACGGATCGCGCTGGAGCATCGGCGGCGTTATGGATATCGGCGGGTGACAGCCGAGCTGAGACGCCGCGGGCTGCTGGTAAACCACAAGCGAGTCAGGCGGATGATGCATGAGGACAACCTGCTTGCGGTTCAGCCCCGGGCGTTCGTCAGGAGCACAGATTCCAGTCATGGACTGGAAATCCATCTCAGCCTGGCGCGGCGCATGACGCTGACGGGAATCGATCAGCTCTGGGTGGCTGACATCACTTACATTCGCCTGCGGGCTGAATTCGTTTATCTGGCGGTGATTTTGGACGGTTTCTCCCGCAAGTGGTGGGCTGGAAGCTGGACCGCACGCTGGCGAGTTGTCTGGCAATCGATGCGCTGGCAATGGCGATTGATGCGCGCAAGCCACTGCCCGGGATGGTCCATCATTCGGATCGCGGCATCCAATATGCTTCTGGAGAATACGTTGCGATCCTGAAAAAGCACGCGATTGAGCCGAGCATGAGTCGGCCGGCTAACCCGTACGACAATGCGAGTTGCGAGAGCTTCATCAAGACGCTGAAACGCGAAGAGATTTACGCGAATGAGTACGCGAATCTGGATGATCTGCGCGATCATCTGGAAGAGTTCATCGAGCGTTATTACAACCAGAAACGGCTGCACTCAGCGCTCGGCTACCGCTCGCCGGAAGAGTTCGAGCAGCAGACCGAGTGCGTCGCAGCGCTCTGTAGTGCGACAGTGAGGTTCTTTGCGAGAAAGGACGATAAATCTTCTACAGAGCTTCTGGTGGAAGGGACTCAAACGCCGTCCCTTCCCCCAGACCCCATCCCTGCTGGAGAATCAACAACATGAGTTACAAAAATGATCGAGTGCTTCAAAGTGTAGAATCGGGCTTTGTTTCATGTGAGGGTTCACTTTAAAATCCGATGGCCAGTGTAGACACACGAATTGTCTCAATAAAGGGGTTCACCCCAAGGTCTGTTGCTGAAGATGTATTTGCACCCTGCTGCCGTTAGCGTTAACGGCAGGAGCATTCGCTGCTACCATTATCCAGTTTCCGTTCGGATCTAACATCACAGTGGCCGAGCATTCCACGGCTGCCGTTACAGACAGGGTTCCACTGGCTGCCCGTCCGTAAATAAACAAATCCTGCGGAAATTGCTCTTTGGGCATTGAACTGGCAACAGGCCCCCAAGACTACTCCTGAAAGCAATAATGACCGTCTTCGTATTGCAGGCATCATCACTGTACTGCAAATGCCCGTTACGGATACAGCACCTGTTCCGGAAACATACCGTAACAGGTACTCAATAGATGCAGAGAGATGGCGAGGAGATATATATCCATACAGATCAATGATATTCAATCATCATAGAAACAACTAGATAAAAACTATCTAATAAACCGTTCCTTTTTTGTTAACTATTGTTAATTTAATTTGTATGATAAAAAACAATTGTATTCAAGCTACCTTTGCATCATACTTCTGAGATCACAACACTTTGGCGATTCTTTAAATTGGACCGGGCCTGATGAAAGGTGCTTGGGATGCTTGAACTAATCCGCTCTGCAGTAGCTCCTTTATATTGTCTTCTCGCCCTGCCCTTCAGCGGCATAACAACGGCAAGTAAAACATATCAGCCAGACGCGATTCAGGCAGTAGTCTGTGATGGCGGCGACACAGCAGCCCGCAAGACAGTAATAGCCGTGTGAGGAAAACAGTAATCGCTATGAGCATTTAAATAGGGAAGGCAGACAAATTAAGAGTATTTCTTGTGCACTTGGCTAAGATCCTTCATTAATGTGTTGATTTCTGGTCTGCTTTCCTAATGTGGAGAGAGTTGCTGTGAGGACGGAATGACCGAGGATACTCCCAGTGGAACCCGAGTTCTGATCGTTCAGGTTCAGGCAGGCTCCTGTGCCTTGCCGCTGATGCACGTCACCGAAACCATGCGTGCGCTGCCCATTGAGTCGCTAGCTTGCACCCTGTCTTTTGTGCGGGGCATTTCGATCATACGAGGAGCACCCACCCCAGTAGTTGATTTAGGCGTTCTTCTCGGGACTTCTGATGGCGCCCCTGGCAGGTTCGTTACACTTCGACTTGGAGGAAGGCAGGTTGCACTTTCGGTCAATGTTGTTGAGGGTATTCGCGCATTAGATGCCTTGACGCTCCAAAGCCTGCCACCACTTCTACACGGGGTTTCGCAGGAGATCATCGAGGCGATCGGAACGCTCGATGAACAAATGTTGATCGTTTTGCGATCAGGCTGGCAGTTGCCGGAATCAGTCTGGCAGGCGGTCGCCGCAAGAGAGGTAGCCCAATGACTGCGACGCTTGACCGCGTGGCTGTTGAGCAATTTCGCTCCTTAGTGGCGCAGCGACTGGGGCTCAATTTCGATGATAACAAGCAGGACTTTCTTGAGGATGTCCTGCGGCAGCGAATGGATAGTACCGGATGCCCTCTCTACTGGTTGTATCAACAACTCATTTTTTCATCCGAAAAAGAATTGCGGGCGGTCGCTGAGCAGCTCACCGTTTGTGAGACCTATTTTTTCCGCTACGCCGACCACTTCCGCGTCTTCACCGAGGTAGTGGTCCCGGACCGGATTCGAGAACGAAATGGCCGCCGGGAGCTTCGTATCCTGTCAGCGGGTTGCGCTTCGGGAGAAGAAGCATATTCCCTTGCGATCCTCATTCGAGAGAAGCTGCCGGAACTCGCGTCGTGGAACATCATAATCCGGGGCATCGATGTAAACCCGTCGGCAGTGGCAAAAGCTGTGCGGGCCAAATACACGACTTGGTCCCTGCGAGACACGCCTCCCAATTTCCGGACGACGTATTTTCACAACGAAGGGCGCGACGTGGTGCTCGATGCCGCCGTGCAGTCCATGGTCACGTTCGAAGAGCGAAACCTGGTTGACGAGGATCCCCTATTCTGGCAGCGCGATGCTTTTGACGTGGTTTTTTGCCGGAACGTGACCATGTACTTCACGCTTGAGGCGGCCCGATCGGTCATTGAGCGCATCTCTCAGTCCCTTACTTCCGGGGGCTTTCTCTTCATGGGTCATGCGGAGACCTTGCGCGGCATTTCTCAGGATTTTCATTTGCGACATACGCACGAGACTTTTTATTACCAGCTCCGGGACGCCCAGGAGCCGCGTGGCAACCCTGCTTTCATCCAGGCTTCACCCGTGGACGCTCCAGCGCGTTCACAAATTCCACCGTTGAGTGGGCCGAGTGATTCGTGGTTCGACATCATTCGGCGAGCGTCGGAGCGCATCACGGCACTGACAAACGGAAAGAGCAGCCAGTCTGCCCGGGAACAGAAAGACACCAGTGCGCAACCGACAAAGCCAGAGGTATGGCCGGTTGCCACCTGGGACCAGACCCTGGCTATTGAACTCCTGCGGAGCGAGAAGTTTGGAGAGGCAATCGAGCTTGTGAACGCCCTTCCGCCGGGCCTGAAAGCCGATCCGGACGTGCAATTACTGCTTGCCGTTCTGCTCACCAACCGGGGAGATCTGGCAGAAGCTGAAGGAGTCTGCCTAAGCATTCTCAAGCTGGATGACCTGAATGCCGGAGCTCACTACCTGATGGCGCTTTGCCGGGAGCATACAGGCGACCGGAACGCCGCAGTGGAGCATGACCAGGCCGCGGTCTACCTCGATTCGTCGTTCGCCATGCCTCATCTCCATTTAGGGCTGGTGGCCAAGCGTTCAGCCGATGTGGAGACGGCCCTGCGGGAGTTGGGACAGGCGCTAACACTTCTGGTACGAGAGGATGCATCGAGAATTCTTCTCTTTGGGGGTGGATTTACCCGCGAGGCCTTGTCCGAGTTCTGCCGGGCACAACTTCGCGCATGTGGAGGCCATTCGTGAGAGATCTATCACCCATCGTCCAGACGGTTTCCGAGCTTCGGAATGCCTTCGACCGGTCGTACTCCCTTCCACCTTCGTCCCCAGAGACCGAACAGATCGAAAATATGCTGGCCGTCCGCCTGTCCGGGAACCCTTACGCCATACGGGTCACAGAGATCACTGGTCTGGCCAGCAACAGAAAGACCGTCGCAATCCCCAGCCCCATTCTGGCATTATTAGGAGTAGCTGGTATCCGCGGCAGTCTCGTACCCATATACAGCCTGGCAGAACTCCTCGGTTACACCCGAGACATGGAACCGGCCCGGTGGCTGGCCTTGTGTGGAACCGACGATGAGGTCGGCCTGGGTTTCAGCGACCTGGAAGGTTACATCCGGGTTCCTATGGCACAGGTGTACCCAGCCAGCCAGGAAAACAAGACGCACGAGTACGTTAAAGACGTGGCGCGTGTGGGCGGCCTGGTCCGCCCGGTGATCAGCATCACGTCTCTGGTGGAAATGATCAAGAGACGCTGCGCTGAGAATCGTGTGTCTTCTAAACAGCGATGATACTTAAGGAGCGATGACATGTGGACGTTTGGAAGAAAGATAGCGGCCGGATTCACGCTGGCATTCCTGCTGTTAGTGACAATCGGCGCCGTAGCGTATCGCAGCATCAACTCGCTAACCGACACCAGTAAATCGGTGACCCACACACACGAGGTCCTCGAAAACATCTCCGAGATGGTCAGCCTGATGAAGGATGCGGAAACCGGGCAGCGTGGCTATATCATCACCGGCGACCAGCCCTTCCTCGAACCATATAACAACGCGCTCAACGGCCTTCCAAAAGTAGTCGAGAAACTCCGGACACTGACCGCAGACAACCCCAATCAGCAAAAACGGATTAGCCAGGCAGAGCCGCTTATCAAAGCGAAACTGGAAGAGCTCCAGCAAACCATCGACCTGCGCCGGAAAGGAGACGTAGCACAGGTAACTCAGATTGTACGGGGAGGAGCGGGCAAAAAGTTCATGGACGATCTGCGGGCAGTAGCGGCACAGATGGAACAGGAGGAGCGGGAACTCCTGGCCAAACGCGCCGAGGAAGTGGAGGCAGCGGCCAGCAGTGCACAGAAGACCATCATCTACGGGACCCTGCTCTGCCTTCTGCTTGTCACCGCCGCGGCATTCATGATTACGCGCTCACTCAGCGGCCAGATTGGTTTGGCGGTCCAGCACGTTCAAAGTTCCTCTGTGGAACTGCAATCCACGGCCAATCAACAGGCGTCAGGCGCAAAGGAGTCATCGACGGCCATGAGCGAGATCACCACCACCATCGGCGAATTGCTGGCGACATCGCGTCAGATTGCCGAGAGCGCGCAAAGGGTCGCCCATATTGCCGAAGAAACCTCTAAAGCGGCGCGCTCCGGAGACCAGACAGTTGAGAAAGCCCACGAATCGGTGACCAGCATCAAGCGCCAGGTGGACCTCATCGTCACCCATATGCTTGATCTCGGGAAAAAGTCACAGCAGATTGGCGGCATCCTGGAAATTATCAATGAGCTGGCAGAGCAGACGAATATCCTGGCCATCAACGCGACCATTGAAGCCGCGGGCGCTGGTGATGCCGGAAAGCGATTTGCCGTAGTGGCAGACGAAATTCGCAAACTGGCTGATCGCGTGGCCGGTTCAACCAAGGATATCCGGGTGCTGATCGAGGAGATTCGGGCCGCAGTCAATACCACCGTGATGGCAACTGAGGGCGGAACCAAAGCGGTCGATCTCGGCGCCCGGCAGTTTACCGAAGTGACGACGGCCCTCAAGCAGATCACCAGTTTGCTCGGGACTACGACCGAAGCTGCGAGAGAAATCGAACTCAGCACAAAACAACAGGCCACTGCGGTGGAGCAGGTCAACGTGGCTATCTCCAGCGTTGCTCAGGCCACCAGAGAAACCGAAGCCAGCCTGACCCAGACCCTGCAAACCGCGACCCAACTAACGGGACTGTCGCGCGAACTGACGCGGCTCATCCAGCCGACTGCGAGTGCATGACGAATGGAGCAGAACAAGGACAGGTACAAATATTTCCGGATTGAGGCACGGGAGCTACTGGAAGGGCTTAATCAGGGTGTACTGGAGCTGGAGAGGGGCAGCCGGGGCAAGGACCTGGTTGGCCGGATTCTGCGGCTCGCCCACACGCTCAAAGGCGCCTCTCGGGTGGTAAAGCAGCCGGGAATTGCTGAACTTGCCCATTCCATAGAAGAGGTATTTACAGCGTACCGGGAAAAACCGGAGGGGGTCTCGCAGGAAAGCATCAACCAGGTTCTGGGCCTGCTGGATAAGGCTGCAGGCCAGGTTGCAGTTCTCGATGTGCCCGTCGTCGCCGAAGGAGCGGGAGAAACGCCCGAGCCTGTCGCGGAAGAGTTCTCCGAAACGGTACGGGTGGAAATAGAGGAGGCGGACAGGCTGCTCGAGGGCGTCTCCGAGGCTGCGGTGCAGATCACTGCGCTCCGGCGAGAGGCGGGATCCATCGAACGCGCACGACAGTTGGCTGGCAGCCTGCTCGATACCCTTACGTTGCGACCGGGAATCGAGGTCAATGGAACTGGACTTGTGCCTGCCAGCATGAAAGCCAGAGAGTTGGCGGAAGAGCTTCGCAGTCATCTGGAGCGGCTTGATCGTGGCCTGATGTCAGGAATCGACCAGGTGGGAGCCGAGTTTGCGCAAGTGAGCGATGCCGCCAATCGCCTGCGCCTTCTGCCCGCCTCCACGGTCTTCGCGTCATTGGAGCGCGCGGTCCGTGACGCCGCCCAGTCACTTCAAAAGAACGTTCTATTCGAGTCTTTCGGGGGGGACTCCCGCCTCGACACGCATGTGCTGGCAGCCCTTCGAGACGCCTTGCTCCATGTAGTTCGAAATGCCGTAGCTCATGGCATCGAATCCAGGCCGGAGCGCATTGCAGCCGGGAAGTCCATTCAGGGCCGGGTAGAGTTGCGGGTCGAACGGCGCGGAAACAATGCGTCCTTTATCTGCCGTGATGACGGTCGCGGTATCGATGTGGACGCAGTCCGCCGCGTGGCAGTTCGCCGAGGCTTAGTGGCACCTTCCAATGCTGCTTCCCTGGAACTGGAAGAGGTTGTCCAGATCATGATGAAGGGTGGAGTCTCTACTTCCAGCACAGTCGACGAAGTTTCAGGCCGAGGAATCGGGCTGGATGTTGTCCGCGAAACCGCAGATCGGCTCAAAGGCGAAGTCAAGGTGCGCAGTGAGCGCGGCCACGGTACTTCCGTGGAAATATTGGTCCCTGTCTCTCTTTCGTCTCTCACCGCGCTGCAGGTGGATACCGGAGGTATGGTTGTCTCCTTACCACTGGATGCAGTCCAGCAAATCGTGAGGATTACCGATCATGACATTGTCCGTTCGGCAGAGAAGGAATCGGTTGTCCATCACGGCAAAGTACTTCCTTTCATGACGCTGACGAGGGCCTTGCGCATGAAAACAGATGTGGAACGAAGGCGGCAGGCATGGTCGGCCATTGTTCTTGTAGCCTCCTCTGGTACGGCTGCCATCGGCGTCGACCGGCTGCTTGGCGCCTCCAGCCTGGTCGTACGGCCACTGCCTGCGCTGGTCAAAGCGGAACCGGTAGTGGCAGGTGCGTCGCTGGATGCTGAAGGCAATCCACAGTTGATGCTCGATCCTGAAGGGCTGGTGGCAACAGCCTGCCTCGGGAAAGGGCCGGTCCTCGAGAGGGATTCTGAGAAACGCGCTTCGGTCCTGGTCATCGATGATTCGTTGACGACACGGATGCTGGAGCAGACCATTCTCGAATCGGCCGGCTACGAAGTGGATTTGGCGACTTCAGGTGAGGAGGCCCTCGTCAAAGCTCGGGAAAAACAATACGGCCTCTTTCTGGTAGACGTGGAGATGCCAGGGATAAATGGTTTTGAATTTGTGTCCCGTACCCAGACCGACACGGTCCTTCGTACTGTTCCTTCGATCATGGTGACATCACGCAACGCCGTGGAAGACCGCAGGCGCGGAGAACAGGCGGGAGCGCGCGCCTACATCGTGAAGGGAGAGTTTGACCAGGGGCATCTGCTGCAGACGATTCGTGAATTGATTGGATAGAAAATGGCTGATCCGAAGACACGCGTACTCGTAGTTGAAGACTCGCTCACGACGCGCCGGTACCTCGTCGAAGTACTGAGTGCCTGTCCCGAGTTTGAAGTAATCGGAGAGGCTGAGGACGGCAGACGAGCTATTGAATTGTGCCAGAGTCTGCGTCCCGATGTGATCACGCTCGATATGATGATGCCCGTCATGAGCGGAGTAGCGGTCACTGAATATGTCATGGCTTTCTGCCCTACGCCCATACTCGTGGTCTCAGCATCGACCAACCGCGGAGAGATATACAAAACTTACGACGCGCTGGCAGCTGGCGCACTGGACGTGCTCGAAAAGCCGAACGGCGTTGACCCGGATGGCGCCTGGGAAAGCAGGCTGGTGTCGGCCGTCAAAATCGCCGCTCGCGTAAAAGTCATCACCCATATCCGCGCAAAGATTGGTTCGTTTGGGAGAACTCCGGCAAGTCCCGCAACATTTGCACCGTCGAACGGCGCAGCTGGCGGGCGCATCATTGCCATAGGAGGGTCAACCGGCGGTCCGGCCGCGATTGTGGAGATTCTCCGGCGACTGCCGGTCGACTTCGTGGTTCCCATCCTGCTGGTCATCCACATCAGCGAACCCTTCGGCGCCTCATTCGCAGATTGGCTCGATGGTCAGACAACGATGCCCGTGCGGTTTGCAAAAGACGGGGAGCTATTGCCGGCGCTGGGGAAAGCGGGTGTTGTTATGGCTCCGCCCGGTCTTCACCTCCTTGTACAGCAGGGAAAGCTCAGGCTCAGTTCCGAGCCGGAGCGAAACTCCTGCAGGCCTTCTGTGGATGTACTCTTCGAATCTCTTGCCCGGGAGCTTGGTAATCATGTTACGGCTTGCTTGCTGACAGGCATGGGCAGGGACGGCGCGGCTGGCCTGCTTGCCTTGCGGCGCGCAGGCGCTCTGACATTGGCCCAGGACGAAGCAACAGCGGTCGTTTTTGGCATGCCCAAAGAGGCCATCCATCGGCGCCGTTCAACAGGTCCTTGCGCTTGACCAAATTGCGCCAACACTGACCGCTCAGAGAGTGGACCTGAGGAGGAAGGAATGAATCCGGACGTCCTCATCATTGATGACAGCCTTACCGTCCGTATGGACCTGGGTGAAGCCTTCGAACTGGCGGGTTTTACGACCACCTTGTGTTCCAGCGTGGAGGAAGCGCGTAATGCTCTTTCCATGATGTCTTTCGCGCTGATCGTGCTTGATGTTGTTCTGGCAGACGCAGACGGCATTGAATATCTGGGAGAGATTAAGAACAGCGCAGCCACAGCCGAGATTCCGGTCATGCTGTTGTCTTCCGAGTCGGAAGTGCGGGACCGCATCCGGGGACTCAAAACAGGCGCGGATGAATATGTGGGGAAACCATATGATCAGTTTTACGTGGTGGCCAGGGCCCGGGAACTTGTGCGGAAAGAAGAATCGGGAAACGGAAAACCAAAATCAACGACCATCCTTATCATCGACGATAGTCCGACTTTTCGTGAAGAGTTGAAATCTGCGCTTGAGTCTTCCGGATACGTGGTCATCACTGCCCCAACCGGAGAGGATGGCCTGAGGGTGGCGGTGGATGAACGTCCTGCGGCCATCGTGGTTGACGGCATACTTCCTGGAATTGACGGCGCTACCGTTATCCGCCGAATCAGGGACGACGCCGTGCTGCGGCGTACACCGTGCATTTTACTGACTGCATCAGAGGAGGCAAGCGGCGAGATTAAGGCCCTGGATGCCGGGGCTGACGACTATGTCCGCAAAGGTGAAGAGGTTGGGGTCGTTCTGGCCCGAGTGGCCGCGGTCCTTCGCACTGGCGGATCTCCCACTGTAGTCCGCTCCACTTCAAGTCTGCTCGGACCCAAGAGAGTTCTCGCGGTAGATGACAGCCTTACATATCTTCAGGAAATCGCGACCCAGCTTCGGCAGGAGGGTTATGAGGTGGTCTCTGCCCACTCTGGGGAGGAGGCGGTCGAGTTGTTGTCGGTCCAGCAGGTGGATTGCATCCTGCTCGACTTGGTGATGCCAGGCTGGTCCGGTCAGGAGACCTGCCGCCGGATCAAGAGTTCTATTGCATGGCGCGACATTCCATTGATTCTGCACACCGCCCTGGAAGAACAAGACGCGATGATCGAGGGCATCAATGCGGGCGCTGACGACTACATTGCCAAATCAAGCGACATCGGGGTTCTGCGCGCGCGGGTGCGAGCTCAGCTTCGCAGGAAACAGTTTGAGGATGAGCACCGCAACATTCGCGAGCAACTCCTTCAAAAGGAACTGGAGGTAGCTGCAGCGAATGCCGCTCGACAACTCGCGGAGGCCCGGGCTGCCTTTTCTGAAGAGTTGGAACGCAAGAACAAAGAACTTGAGGCTTTTAGCTATTCAGTTTCCCACGATCTGCGCGCTCCACTCCGGGCTATCTCTGGGTTCAGTCACATTCTTGCTGAAGAACATCAGGACAAACTGAATGCAGAGGCAAAAGAATTGCTTCACAAAGTTCGAGAATCCGCGAGGCGAATGGGGCAGTTGATTGAAGACTTGTTGAAACTCGCACAAACAGGTCGTCGTGCTCTGGCTCGCGAAACGGTCGATCTGAGCGGTCTGGCAGGGGAAATTGTGTCCCGATTGCAAGCGTCAGAACAGGGGCGCAAAGCATCCTTTGTCATCGCCCCCAACCTCGTGGCGAATGCAGATCGAGGACTGTTAGAAGTTGTGTTAGAAAATCTTCTCGGAAATGCGTGGAAATTTACATCCAAACACCCGAATGCCAGGATCGAACTTGGCGTCCAGCACCATGCGAAGCCAGCAATTTACTTTGTGCGCGACAACGGTGCCGGATTCGATATGAAATATGCCGATAAGCTGTTCAGCGCCTTCCAGCGCCTTCACTATGAAAGCGATTTTCCAGGCACCGGAATCGGATTGGCAACCGTCCAACAGATCATTCATCGCCATGGCGGCCGAGTCTGGGCAGAATCCGAAGTGGGACGAGGAGCAACATTTTACTTCGTTTTGGAGCGAGTCTCTAGCGAACGTCTTTCTGCCTAAATGCCTGGCGAGATCAGGCGTCCCTGAATACAGTCCGTTTGCCTGCTCCAGTCTACTCGCCGACATTGTCCGGAGTACCGGTACTTTTTATCTTTGCACCCCATATACCTGTTGTTTTGATTGATGCACGGGATGCCACGTTTAATCACTCCAGAATAAAACATCCCCCCCGCAAGGCCACAAAGCCGGATCTTAAATTTATACAGGTTAGTTATCTGATCTTAATAAGTACTTTTCTATTCAATAGTCATAAAAGGCTATTTTATATAGCAGCATTAGATATATCTAATCGTGGGTAGCTAGCGACTACACTTAAGTTTTCTTTTCAAATGATCCCGTGATCGCCCTGAGAAAATCGGATAAAATCACAAACAAGCGGGTGAATTTTGATGGCTGCCCATGCGTTGGAAAAACCGTCACTGCGCGTACTCTATTTGGAAGACAGGGATTCAGATTTTGATCTCTGTCTGCAGGTCCTCCGGACAAGTGGCTTGGACATTGCAGCTGATCGCGTGATCAATCAGGAAGAGTTCCGTAAGCAATTGGAAAAGGCGGAGTACGATGTTGTTCTTGCCGACTACGGGGTGCCTGGATGGACAGGATTGGCGGCGTTCCAGCTTCTTCAGTCCATGCAGATGGATATTCCATTTATCCTGGTGACTGGATCACTCGGAGATGAACTGGCCGCTGACTGCATAAAGCAGGGTATATCTGATTACATCCTGAAGGACAGACTGACTCGTTTGCCCAGTGCTGTCGCACAGGCAATTCAGCGCAAGCAAGCGGCTCAGGCCTTGCGGCGGTCCGAGACAGAATTTCGTGCACTTGTCGATCATGCTCCGGTCGGCATTTATCGCTCCAGCGTGCAGGAGGACCGTTTTCTTGCGGTCAATCCGGCGCTCGTGAAAATGCTGGGCTACGCCTCTGCCTGGGAAGTCCTGCGGTTAAGCCTTTCGCGGGATGTCTACATGAACGCCGGCGAGCGAAGGAAAAACCTCGAAGAGACGTCAGGCAAGGAATCCTACATTGGCATCGAATCGCAATGGAAACGGAAAGATGGCAGCCTGGCGACCGTGCGAATCTCAGGTCGGCCGATTCGGGACGCGCAGGGAGTAACGATCATTCATGAAGCAGTTGCCGAAGACATCACGGAGCAGCGGTCGCTGGAGCAACAGCTTCGTCAGGCCCAAAAAATGGAAGTTGTAGGACAGATCGCCGGTGGTGTGGCCCATGATTTCAATAACCTGCTGATGGTCGTCAACAGTTGCGCCGAACTCACACGTCTGAATGCTTCCGATACCGTGCGGGTCTGTAAATACGCGGATCACATCATTGCAGCTGGCGCCAAAGCGTCTTTAGTGACTCGTCAACTCCTGGCCTTCAGTCGAAAGCAGGTCCTGGAACCAAAGGTACTCGACCACTGGTTGCCTTTTCGCGTCTGGTGCATCTGCGGATCGCGCTTCTGCTCCCGGTTCTTCGTCGAACTCGGCGCATGAATAATCGTCGCGTCCACGATCGT
>Ga0070730_10004172_pt1 | contig 12786 bp, 11 predicted proteins | sample Coa_R1_3_FD_66447 | JGI IMG/M metagenome (GOLD analysis project Ga0070730, IMG submission 66447) | Surface soil microbial communities from Centralia Pennsylvania, which are recovering from an underground coalmine fire - Coalmine... | ecosystem: Environmental > Terrestrial > Soil > Unclassified ...
CAGCAGGTCATTCACCAGACGGTCCAGCCGTTTTGTCTGGCGCTCAACGCGCTCCATTTGGTCGAGCCAGGGCGCCAGCTTTTTACTCAGTTCTTCAGCCAGCTCGCTCTTGTCGCCAGAGAGCCTTGCATAGCGGCGTTGGGCCAGTTGCAGACCCAGCATGATCGAGGTCAGCGGCGTGCGTAGCTCGTGGCTTGCCATGCCCAGGAAGTCATCCATCTGTCGGTTGGCTTGCTGGAACCCCAGGGCGCTGGCGCGCGCCTCTTCGCGCTCGTGCAAGAGCCGCTCGCGCTCCAGCACAAACGCGCCCAACTTTGCCACCGCCCCGGCCAGCGAGATTTCCTCCGGCGTGAACTCATGCGCCTCGCCACCATAATCCAGCAGCAGCAGTCCCACCAGTTGCTCGCGCAGGCGCATCGGCGCGGCGAGCAAGGTACGCACGCCCATTGGGTTGGGCTGATTGTTGAAAGGCGGCTTGCTGAAGTCTATTGCCACCGTCTCGCCTTGCAGCAGGCGATCTATCAAATCGGGCAGCCCGCTCTGGCTAAGCCGCGATGACTGGCGCTCGACCCACCAGCGTTGTTCTTGTTCCGGCGGTAGGCCCACAACAGCAACCGGACGCAGCAGATCGGTCCCTGGCTCTAGCGCGGAGAGGCTGAGCCGCTTACAGCCGAGAACGCTGGTGGTCAATGCAGCCAACTGCTGCGCCACCGGATTCGGCCCTGGCCGCCGCGCTCCATTGGCAGGGGCAGGCTCATCTGGCGCCTGTACCAGCGCCTCGGCTATCGCCAGCAAGCCGTTCAGTGCGTCGTGGGTGCGGCGTTCCAGCCGCTGCCGCTCGGTTGTGTCTCGCCAGATTGCTACCGCCCCGACCATCTGCCCTTCGGCGTCATAGACCGGAGCGCCACTGATACTCAGCGTCGCCTCACCTCCATCGGCATCCGTAACCAGGATGTCTACCGCCTGCATGCCCTGCAAGACCGAGCCACGCAGCAACCGGAAGATGGGCCACTCCGCTTCAGGCATCGGTTGACCCGCGACATCGCGGGTCTGCAATAGCTGGCCGCGCTCTTCGGGGGAGGCGTCGAAAGCCGCCTGCCCGAAGAGGTGGCTGAACAGGTCAAGCGCGGCGGTGTTGCGGGCCACGATCCATCCCTTGCGGTCGTAGACCACGACCGCATCGGCAATAGCCTCAAAAATGGCCTGGAACTGACTGGCGCGCTCGGCCACCTCGCGCGCCAGCCGACGGCGTTCAGTGACATCGCGGAAGGCGCTGACAGCGCCTACAATCTGCCCCTCGGCATCGCGGATAGGCGCCGTACTCGACTGAATCAGCACGTCATGCCCATCCAGGGTTCGCGTCAGCAGTTCCAGGGCGTGTTCGCCGGTCAGCGCCTCACCACGCAGGGCGCGCAGCACCGGCAATTGATCGTGAGCAACCATCTGCCCCTGTTCATTCCGAAACTCCAGCAGAGGGATACGCTCTGCAAACGAGAGCCGCGTGAAATCAGCAGAGAGCCTCTCCAGGCCAAGAAGGGCACGGCCTGCCGCGTTCACGCGCACCATGTGCCCCTCGGCGTCGTAGACAGCCAGGCCATCGCCGATGGCCTCAAAAATGGCCTCAAGCTGGTTGGCTCGCGCCGCCGCCTCGCGCTCGGAAAGGCGCAGCGCTTCCTCCAGGTGTTCCGCGTTCCGGCGTGCCTTCTGGGCCTCCTGGGCCAGCCGCTCGGCCTCCCGCCGGGCACGCTGGGTTTGCGTGGCAATGATCGTGAGTGTCAAGCCAACCAGGACAAAGAACAGGTCTTCGGCGCTATTGACCGCGCCGTGCAGTGTGAGGAAAAGCGCGGCGTCAGGATGAAAGAATTGAGCAGCGCGGCCCCTACCAGGGTGCTAATGAGGCTGGGTCCGGCTCCCCAGGTCAGGGCAACCAACAGCACCGGCAGAAGGAGAAGGATACCCGTGAGTTGAAACGTCGGAAAGACCTGGAGCAACAGCAGATCAATCGTCACTGCCGTCGCCTCCAGCGCTGCCCCCACCAGCGCGCCCACGAGCGGATGCTGCCAGCGCCCTGGGAGCCAGGCCGGAGCGAACGTATTGTCCTGGAACCAGCGGCACACAGGCTGCCAGAACCGCCCCAGCCCTTTGGGGGCGGCGCGCCATTCCTGAGCGCTGCCCGCTGCTGCGGCAACCGGCGCTCCTCCGGCTTCGGCGCGTGCGTCTTTAGCGCCTGGCGCCTGGCTTTCGTTCAGCGGGTATCTGGGCCTCTGTTCTGGCTGCGCGGGCATGATGGGTCTCTCCAGTATCATGCTGGCTCGCCGTTCGCGGCCAGGATCATTCTCCAGACAACAGGAACCAACAGCCAGCACACTACGCCAGCCTGCCCCAATCGAACATTGGCGCTATTGTAACAGAAAGAAGCTTCGCCCTGCAATCAGAGCGTCCTTATGGCTCGTCCCATCCTTTCCGCCAGCCAGGCTAGCCCACTCTTCCCACTGGATGGAACCCACCTATGATCTTGCTCGCGCTTATGTTATACTCTCTCTCACCACACGATTGCAGGAAGCAGAGCGTTCCCCACTACCAGGAAGAACATGACGTGGTATTGGGCGCCCGGCGCGTCGGTCCCTGTCGCATATTGACTGCCTCCTTCTTTCGCGGCGCGGGACCAGCAGACTAGGATTAGCCCTGAAAAGAGGGACTGGCATGCAAGGGTTTCTCCATCTGCTCCTTGAAGCCTATGTGCGTGAAACTATCGGGCCGCAGCCTCTTCGGGAGATTCGCCAGATGGCAGGCATACAAGGGCCGCCCCTTGCCACAGAGTATTACCCCGATCAGCTTACCGGCAGGCTGGTTCAGGCGATCTCCGATCAGCAGCATGTCAGCCCCAATGACGTATGGTATCACTTCGGCGTGTATTTCATGAACGCCTCGCTGGTGGAACACAATTACCGCGCGTTCCTGGAGGGCCAGACCTCGGCGCGCAGCTTTCTTGCGCAGGTACCGGCCATTCATCGCGCCCTGGCGACCAATCTGAAGGGCGTCGCCTTCCCACACCTCACCTATATGGAGCATGACCCCGAACTGCTAGAGGTGGTCTACGATAGTCCCCGCCGTCTCTGCCAGTTTCTGCTGGGAATGATCGAAGGAATTGGTCTCCGCTTTCACGAAACGCTGGAGGTCCACGAGCTGGAGTGCCAGCAGCGGGGCGCGCCCGCCTGCCGGGTGTTAATTCGCTTTTTGCCTGCGCGTCGCTCCGGCGCGCTGCCGGCATATCCCTCCCTCGCGGGCGCGCCAGGGTCGGGGCCAGCGCACCCTGCCGACGCATTGGGGTCTGGGCCGCGCGGCCCGCGAGAAGACGGCTCGGCCATCGGGGCCAGACACAAACGCGAGGAGACTGAAGACATCCTGGTCCTCCAGGCGCTCGTTGGCGGTCCGGCGTCGCTCTCACACGCGCTCTCCCAGCCTGGCGAGCGCGAGCAGCCCCTGGGCCTGGCCCTCTCGCTCTTCGAGATCGTCCAGAGGCTCATCGTCGGCGGCGTCCCCGCCGAGCAGGCCCGGCTGAGCTTGATTCAACGCGCGCTGACCCGCCTCGCCTTACAAGGCTTTATCGAAGCCAAATTGGCTCCCCATCCCACGCTGCCCGGTGCTTCGCCCGACCTCGCTGCGCTGGGCGGTCAGGGCATCCTGGCGGCTCAACGCTATCGCATCACCTCGCTTGGAAAAGCCTGGCTGCGCGAGAAACAGCAGCGAAAACAAGGCTACTGATTGACACCAGCGCCTGCCAGTAGTAAGCTGGGCGCAGGCAACCTTTGTATTTATTTTCCTGCTCAGCAACTTGGGACTATCTGGTCCCAGGGAGGACTTTGTGGAGAGTTTTAAGTGCCCCTATTGCGGTAAACTACACCCGGACACCACCATCTTTTGTGTCCAAAAGCAGCGCGCGCTGGTCAAGTATCCCACCACGCTGCTGGTCACGCTCTTGCTCCTGGCGTTCGCGGCTGTGCTTGTCACCGCTTTTACCCAACCCATTGGCCCCGATAATAACACGAGCTTCCTGGCTACTGTCTTTATCTACAAACCCTGGCTCTTTTATAGCTTCGTGGGGCTGCTGCTGCTCGTCTGGGAAGGTTCGTTCCTGCGTAGCCGACCTGTGCAGCGCTGGGTCATCTGGATCGTCACGGTCATTGCGCTGCTGATCGTTGGCCTCTTCACCGCCAAGCCCGACCTGATTACCGCTATTCGTCAATCACAAGGACTCAAGGACTTCTTCACCAACCCCTGGCCCTACATCATCGCCAATCTGCTCTTTGTCCTCTTCTGGCTCTATCAGACCGTCCGGCGGCGGCTGCGGCGCAACAAGAACCAGCCGCTGCCTTCGCTCTTCAGCGATACGCTCAAGGACGACGAAGAGAACCCGGCCATCGCCGAGACTGAGTATACCTCCGGCGATCTGCTGGCGGGCGCGATCATCTTCCTCTTTAGCGCCTTTGCCTTTTCCTTCCTGTATCTGATCATTGCGCGCTACGCGCTGGGAGCCATCCCAGCGGCTCAAGCTGCGGGCCAGACGCCGCCTGATCTGACCTGGCTCTTCACTAACTTCTCGAAGATGACCAGCCTGCGCATCGGCGGCAACCTGGCGAACCCCGATGACTCAGCAGTGGGCTTCTCGCTGGCGCTGCTCGATCTTGCCATCGCTGCCCTGCTCTTTGCCATCAGCACCATCTCGCTCTTGATCGTCACCTACAATCAGGGCTTGCAGGAAATCCAGGCGGTGACGCCGGGCAACACCGGCAAAATGCCAACGATCACGCCGCAGAGCAGCGGCCTCTTGCCCAGCGCAGACGATCTGGCAAAGGCAGCCCAGACGCCTTCGGGCGATCTCTCGACCCCCACCTTCACGATGGTTGGCGACGCCGATGCTGATGCTGTCACCCAGGAAGATGTCGAACTGGCGGTGGGCGAAACGGTGGCGCGCACCGCTCTAGCTGGCCTGACGCGCGCGCTCCTCTCGCTGCGTGTGGTGGCGGGCAGCGCCGCGCTCTCCATTCGCAACCTGCTCTGGCCGTTCGCCATCTTCGTGGGCGCGGCCTTTACCGCCGCGATGAGCGGGGTGGTCTACGACTATTTGCATGTAGCAGACAAGTTCCCCTACGCCGACTGGACGACCTTCACCGGGACGAATGGCATCGGCCCCTCGTTCTTGAACTGGCTCGCAAGCTGGCTGGAGATCGGCGTCTACGGCCTAGTGGCCCTGACGCTGATTACCATTGCCATTGCCCTGCTGACCCGCGCCAGGGCTGTCCTGCCCGATGCCGTCAGCTTCCTGCGCTGGTTTGGCCTGCTGGTGATCCTCACCTACTGGATTTTCTCGCTGGCCGTGCTGGGCCTCAACGCCGCCTATCGTTTCCAGGAGTTCGTCAAAACCACCGACCCTAACAGCTTCTTCTATACGAAGAACCCCTGGCCGCTGGAGTTTGATCTGACAGCAATCATGTCGTTCCTGCTGTTCCTCTTCCTGGCCCTGCCGCCCCTGTTCGCCGAGCGCCGCAAACAGCGCCAGCAGCAGGCCAAGATACCCCAGCCTACCAAGGTTGCAGGCGTGTAACCAGAGCCTTCAGGGCGGCGCGATCCCAGGTGTCTGGCGCCTGAGACCGCACCGCCTTGAAACAGTGGTCCACGTGACGAGCGCGCCTGTTGAGGCGTCCTGAAGAGAGAGGAGTCCCATCGCCCCGCTCAGAAAGGAAGCCGCATGCTCACTCGTCGTCTCGCCTGCGCCTGTGCCTTGCTCTGCCTGACGCTGCTCGCGTCGTGCGGAGGGTCGTCTGGCCCGCAGAGCGCCATTGCCACGCGCACGCCTGGCCCCTCGCCCACCGCCACAGGCACCGTGCCCTCTGGCCCGACGCCTGTCCCCACGCCCATTCGCTACACCTCGCGGATCATCCTGCAAGGCGGCGCCCGCCCCGATGATCTGGCCTTCGATCCAGAGGGGCGGCTGCTCTTCAGCGATTTCTATAACGGCACGGTCAGTCGGCTGAACGCCGATGGCTCGGTCACAGTGCTGGCGCCTGGCTTGCCTGGCCCGGAAGGGCTGGTCGTCTTGTCCGACGGGACGCTGATTATTGCCGAGCAGAGCGCCCAGCAGATCGTTTCCCTCGCGCCGGGCGCAGCCGTCCCCACGCTGCTGCGCCACCTGCCCGGCACGCCCAGCGCGGCGCGCTGCAAAGATGGCGTCGATGGCATCGCGCTCGACCCAACGACGAATACGCTGATTATCCCCGATAGCCCGACGGGCGAGGTCTATCGCCTGAGTCTGGATGGAAAGACGCTGACGCTGCTGGCTTCTGGCATCGTGCGGCCTGTGGGCGCCGTCGTCGATGGGCAGGGCAACGTTTATGTGGCCGATGAGTGCGGCGGCGCGGTCTGGCGCGTCACTCCGACAGGCGACAAGACACGCCTCGGCGGCTTTGGCATGCCCGATGATGTCGTTTTTGACCCTCAGGGCAACCTGCTGGTGATCGATCTGGACCCCCGCATTCACGCCCTGATTCGGCTGAATCTGGCAACCGGCCAGAAGGAGACGCTCGCCAGCAACGGCTACGCCGAGCCGCAGGGGCTGGCTATCGACGCACAGGGCCATGTCTTCGTCTCCGATGATGTAACGAATCGTATCGTTGAATATACTCCAATGTAGCGAAGTTCTCTCCCTGGAGAAAGACCAATGACAACCTTAGAGGATGCTATTGTGCTGGCCGCGCAGGCCCATCGCGGGCAGGTGGATAAGGTCGGGCAGCCCTACCTTTTGCATCTGCTGCGTGTCATGCTCCGCCTGGACGGCGAGCAGACGCAGATCGTCGGCGTGCTGCACGATCTGGTCGAGGATACGCCCTATACCTTCGATGATTTGCGTACAATGGGTTATCCAGAAGAGATCGTCCAGGCCATCGATGGCCTGACCCGACGGCCCGACGAGAGCTACGAGCAATTTGTCGAGCGAGCCAGCGCCAATCCCCTGGCCCGGCGGGTCAAGCGCGCCGACCTGGAAGATAACATGGACATTCGCCGCCACGAGACCCTCGGCGAGAAAGACCTGGAGCGCCTCAATCGCTATATCGCCGCCTGGCGCAAGCTGCGGGCGATGGATGCGTGATGGATGAGACGCTAGAGATTCCCGGCCCCAGCGGGCGCGCCCTGCGTCGGGCGCTGCGCGCTCACTGGCCGGAGTATCTGATGGAGGCGGCGCTGCTCGCGCTGCTGCTGCTCGCCCTCTGTGTGATCAACGCGGCGGTGGAATATCCCGCCTCGCCCATCCGGCAGGCGCTGGCGGACCCCGCGCTGCGCCGCCTGGTACGCGGCCTTGCCATCGGGCTGGTCGCCATCGCGCTGGTCTATTCGCCCTGGGGCCAGCAATCCGGCGCGCACCTCAATCCGGCGATCACTCTCACCTTCTTTCGGCTGCGCAAAGTCTGGCCCTGGGACGCGCTCTGCTACATCCTGGCGCAATTTCTCGGCGCGGGCGCCGGGGCGCTCGTCGCCACGCTGGCGCTGCGCGGCGCGCTGATGGGCGCGCCCACGAGCTACGCGGCAACGGCTCCAGGCATGTCGGGACCGCTGGTGGCCTTTGTGGCCGAATGCCTGATCGCCTTCCTCTCGATGCTGGTGGTGCTGCTCGTCTCCAACACGCGCGCCCTGGCCCGCTCGACCGGGTTGTTTTCCGGCGCGCTCATCGCTACCTATATTCTGCTGGAAAGCCCGCTTTCCGGGGCGAGCCTGAATCCGGCGCGCAGCTTTGCCGCCGCGCTGCTGGCGCAGCTCTGGCCGGCCCTCTGGGTCTACTTCCTCGCGCCACCGCTGGGCATGCTCTCTGCCGCGCAGGTCTATCTCTGGATCAGAGGCGATCAAGGCGTCATCTGCGCCAAGCTGCACCACCAGAACGACAAACGCTGCATCTTTCGCTGCGGCTATCGCGCGCGCGAGTTGGCGAGCAAGTAGCTTTACCCGCCAACGGCGGCAATCTCGGCTGGCGAGGCCATCGGCAGAGCGGAGAGCGTGCTGCGCGCGGCGGCGGCGGCCAGCAGTACGCCAAAGCGCCAGACAAACAGCCCGGCATGTTGATTGCTGCCCAACTGAAGGTGCAGCCCGCCAGACGCCACCGGCTTGCAGGCGCTCATGCTGACCGAACTGGAGTTGGGCTTACGTAGCGCCGCCACGCCCTTCTGGCTGCTCAACTGCATCGTGCGCCACGTCTGGCTCTTGCATCAGGGCCGACGCATCGGCCAGGTGTACCAGGAGCTAGATTGCCAGCTTGGTGATACGCAGGTCGCGCTGGCTTGGGTCAGCGAGGTCTTTGCCCGCCTGTAGGCAACGTTCAACGGCGGTGTCGTGGCGTGCCTGGTGGGCAATTCTCCGTCATAATGCCCAGCGCGCCCTTTCTATTTAATCTACAAGCTACCAAATCTACAAGCAGTTGTGAATGATTGAGACATAACTGCTGAGCCATTTGCCTGACCCGGCTATGGCTCAAAGTGTGTTTTGCTCCTTTGGAGATGCTGGTAGAGGAGATGAGCTGGCCTTGATCGTTGTAGATGAGGTAGTACCAGTCCCTGCATCAGAGCGCGTCGCCTTCATCTTGCCGCGAAGCGCCTTATCAACTTTATCCGACTCAAGTGTAGCCATGCCATTTACGCCTAGATGATGGCCGCACGCAAATATTCGAGTTGATTGAGCAGGTGTGCCCCCAGCGTCTCCTCACGGGATGAGAGGAGGTCTAGATAACCCGCGAGAACCCTCCGGAATCCCACAATAGCCTCTATTTCCGTCTCTGCTGAGGCGTGCATGTGGAACTGCGGCTCACTTACTACGACCTCTTCCTCATCGTACTCGACCAGGATGGTCAAAGGGTGCGAGAGCTTTCTCCCTCCGGGTAGGGAGCTATCGAGAGTACGGAGAGAGGATGGAACAGGCTGTGCTTGCTCTTCTTGCTGTATTTCCCCCATGCGTGCCCCCTTCTTTCCATAAAGACCGATCTTTTGCAACTTCTATCTCAGATTATACACCAATCGGGCAAGCCTGATGCGCGCCTATACTCAATCCGTCCAGACGTGCAAAGGCTCCAGGCTCTCATCCTCATGAGAGCCTGGAGCCTTTGGAACCTGAGCAGAAGCCCCAGCCCATATGCGTGCGGCTTAGCCCTGCGTCTTCGCGGGCGCGTGCCTGGGCGACCTGTCCTGCTTCTTGCCCCGGAAGAGCCAGAAGAGGCCGCCGATGACACCCAGCAGAATCAGGATGCCCAGCGCCACCTGCGGCGTGCCCAGCGGCAGGTTCGGCAGCCAGGATGGCAGCGCGTTCTTCTCGGCGTTATCCACAACGGCCATTGGCGCCGTGCCATAGGGGGCCAGGCGGATCACGCCCCTGGGGCTGACGCCCAGATCGTAGGTCACGGCGCTTTCGGGCGCGTCCAGGCTGACGTAGGTTAGCCAGCCATCTGGCCGGACCCAACTCATGTTGCGGTCGGTCGAGAGGTCGTGATAGAGCGAGGAGTTCATCTGCTCCTGAAAGGCCACCTGCATGCCGGGCGCGCCAGGCACCTGGCTGCCGACGGCAGATTCGCCCGTCACGGCGTTCATGTCGCTGGTATTGAGCGGCTGATCGGTCAGGAAATAGAGATCGGCCTGCACCTGCTGGCCGTCGAGCGCCAGCACTTCCAGCGGCACCCAGGGATGCGCCGTCTTCATCGTAATCAGGATGGGCACGCCGTCACCGCTAAGCTGGTGACGCGCCTGGGCAATCGAAGTGTCATATTTGGCCGCCATGAAGATCGGGCTGCCCTTCGCGTAGGTCAGCAGATGGGCGCGTGTGTCCCCGACAACAGAGAAGCCATTGCTGTTGGCCCAATCCAGCACAGCCTGCCCGCTGCCGCGTAGCACAGTGACATTGAGCGCCTCGATCTGCACCTGTTGCAGCACGTCCACTGGCGCCGCCGCTGACTCTGCAACCCCGGCGGCTTGTGGTGGCGGCGGATGTACCTCGCGGTCGAGCCGCTGTAAGGTCCACGCACCCCCCTCCACGACGCTCATGGGGACGGCTGGCAGCGGAACGATCCAACCCACGCTAGACTCAGATCCTTGATAGGCGAAGCTGGTCAGGTAGTGTTCAACACCATCGTGCCAGGCGATCAGGGTTGCGGCGCGGCTGAGGCGCACATCGCCATCGGGCGCAACCAGCCCGCCGCAGGCCAGGGCAGGCAGCGCTTGGATAGCAACGAGACCCAGCGCGATGACTGAGCCAACGGTTAGTTTCTTGAAGAGTGTCAGCATGGGTATCATTTCCTCCTCTGTGTGGACACCTTGCGAACGATTTACCCCTACTGACGCTGCTCGTGGACGGAAAGTTCCCACGTGTTGCGCCACATATAAAACAAAGGGATCAGGAGCATCACGTTGGAGGAACAACCCGCGTCGTCCAGATGTGGTATGATCCAGGCGCGATCTTGGGTCCAAAAGGAGGGCATTATCATGCAGCCTGGCGCTGCCCAACCACACCTGCTCATCGTCGAAGATGATGCGGAACTCCAATACATCCTCCAGTCCCTTCTGATCGATGAAGGCTATGCGGTGGTGGCCGCTTCCTCGCTGCCGCAGGCCCTCGCGCTGCTGGGAGAACAGGTCTTTCAATTGATTATTACCGATCTCTTTGCGCAAACGGGCAAGGAGTCATTGGATTCGGTTGAGCCATTGTGCCAACGCGCTGCTCCTACCCCTGTCGCTGTGCTAACCGGCTGGCGCGTTTCGGAGGAAGACATCCAACAACGTGGGTTTGCCTGCTTGATAAAGAAGCCCTTTGAGCTTGATGAACTGCTGGCTTCGATTGCTGTCTGCCTTCAAACGCAACTCAGCCCAGAGCAAGAGCGCCAGGCGAAGCTATTGCGGGCCTATTTCCAGGCGACAGAGCAGCGCGACGTAGAGCGTGTGCTACACCTCTGCGCCGAGGACATCATCTATCATCCACCCGAAGCTGCCCCCTTTGCTCAGGCGCCCAGATACGTTGGCAAAAGCGCCTATCGGACCTATCTGGAGGGCGCCTATCGCTACTATCGCGTGGACCGCATTGAGAAGCTGGCAATTTATCCTCGCCCCAAAGGGCTGGCGGTGCGCTACGCCTGGCAGTGGACTGCTCCTGATGGCAGTGTCCAGCAGACCTCTGCGAGTATGCTGTTCGCCTTTGAGGGCGATGCCATTTGCCAGATCAGGTTTGAGGCCAGCAACGAAAAGGTACGAGAACTCCTCGAAAAACATGCAAAGAAGAATGGGGAAGGCGGGCAGCAGGCTTCTTGAGTTGGCTTGCTTCCAGGCTCCCGGATAGCCTGGCTCGTGTGGTGGAAGGACGCTTTATGTATCTTCCCGCTTGCCGGGCGCTTCCTCGATGCGCACGCGGCGGAAGATGCCCCAGAGCGCCAGGTCTTGCGCGGCTTTGAGCGCGCCCGCGATGATGAACGGCAGACCCAGCGCCAGCGCTGGTCCCTGCAAGAGCAGTCCAGAGAAGACCGGGCTGGTCGATGACCCCGCGCTGCGCGCCAACGAGGTGACGCTGGCCGAGGCGGTGCGCTCCTCTGGCGTGACCAGCGCCATCGTATACGCCTGGCGCGTGGGCACGTCCATCTGCGAGAGCAACTGGCGCGCCAATAGGATACCCGCCGCCAGCGGAAACGTAGGCATCACGGCCACCAGCGCCAGCAGCACATTCGAGGGCAGATGGCTGAAGACCATCGTATTGAGCAGGCCAAAGCGCCGGGCCAGCGTTGGAACCGCCAGAAACGAGAGCGCCGTGAGCGTGTTGGCGCCAAAGAAGAGCGCGGCCAGCGGGCCCAGCGGCACGCCAAAGCGCAGGTGAAAGTAGAGCGCCATCAGGCTCTGTACGATCAGTCCGCCCGCCAGCGCGTCCAGGCTGAAGAGCGCGGAGAGCTTCAGCACGATGCTGCGCGATGGCCCCAGCGCGGGAACCAGCCGCCATCGTTTCGCCGTCGCTGGCGCGCTGCCGGTCGCCTCCACAGCGGGCGAAAGACCAGCCGCCAGCAGGGCCACGCCCAGCGCCAGCCCGGCGTAGACGCCAAACATCAGCCGGATGCCTGTATCCACTGGGAGACCCACCCGCGTCAGCAGGTCTGGCAGGCCCGCTGCCAGAGCGCCCAGCGCCCCGGCAAACGAGGCGACCAGATTATAGCGCGCAAAGAGTGTGGTCCGTCGTTCCGCCGCGCCGATCTGCGCCAGCATGGCCTGCTCGATGGGCAGAAAGGGCGCGGTCTCCGAGGCGGTTGTGCCCAGCGTGCCAAAGAACGCGGCGACCAGCAGCACTGGATAGAAGCGCGTCAGCCCGAAGACCGCGCCGGTGGCGGCCATCAGCAGCGCCAGCGCCACAAGCGTGCGGCGGCGTCCCCAGCGATCCGCCAGGATGCCGATCAGATACGTCCCCACGAAATCGCCAGCCAGCGAGAGGGTAATGATGCCGCCGATGGCTGCTGGCGAGAGGCCCGCCGCGCTGAGCGCCACGCCCAGCAGCACCGCGAGCAGGCCATAGGCGAACGAGCGCAGCCCGCGCGCGGCGGTGATGCGCCCGGCATCGCTCAGGCGGCGTGGGTGGCTAGCCCTGTCTGGTGGTCTGCTGGCAATAGGCGTAGAGCGCATCGTAGACAATAAACTCATGTTCTAGTATTTCGTGGTCGTCGGTGAAGCCCAGATGCCGAAAGCCCTCCGCGATGGCTTGCAGCCCTGGCCCTTCAGGCCGGTTCCAGAG
>Ga0070730_10004174_pt1 | contig 12785 bp, 14 predicted proteins | sample Coa_R1_3_FD_66447 | JGI IMG/M metagenome (GOLD analysis project Ga0070730, IMG submission 66447) | Surface soil microbial communities from Centralia Pennsylvania, which are recovering from an underground coalmine fire - Coalmine... | ecosystem: Environmental > Terrestrial > Soil > Unclassified ...
GCCGGTGAGACGGTGACGCCCGTCCGGCCCATCAGGCCCGGCAGCCCGGCGGTGAGCTTGCTCCAGTGCGCGCCGCCATCGGCGGTTTTCCACAGGCTGCTCCCGGGGCCGCCGCTGCGGATGTTCCAGGGCGTGCGCTGGTGGTCCCACATGGCGGCGTAGAGGACGTTCGGGTCGTGGGCGTCCATGCTGAGGTCCGAGGCGCCGGTGTGGGTGTCCACGAACAGCAGGCGCCGCCAGGTCTCGCCGCCATCGTCGCTGCGATAGACGCCGCGGGTGTCGCTCGGCGCCCAGGGATCGCCCTGGACCGCGGCCCAGACCCGGTCGGGGTTGGCAGGATCGACAATGAGGCGGGAGATCTGGAAGCTGTCCGGCAGGCCGAGATGGCGCCAGGTGCGGCCCGCGTCGGTCGACTTGTAGAGGCCGTCGCCGGACGCCGCCGCCACGCCCCGCACGGGCGCCTCCCCGGTCCCCACGTAGACGATATCGGGGTTGGCGGGCGCGACGGCGATCGCCCCGATCGTGCCGCTGTGCAGGAAGCCGTCGCTGATGTTCTTCCAGGTCGCGCCGGCGTCCGCGGTCTTCCACACCCCGCCGCCCGTCGCACCCATGTAGAAGGTGTGGAGCTGCCGGGGATCGCCGGCCACCGCCGTCACCCGCCCACCCCGGAACGGCCCCACGAGGCGCCACTCGAGGGCCCGATCGGCCTCCTCGGCGCTGGTCTGGGCGTGGACGGGGGCCTGAAGGCAGAGGGCGAAAAGGGCTGGGAGGGCCCAGAGGAGCAGCGCCAGGCGCCGGCGCGCGGCGGCTTGGGCGCCTCTCGTTTCCATCGATCGTCCCCCGGCTTGGCGGTCTCGGCATAGACCACGCGGTTCCCGCTCCGCAACCCGTCCTCGCGCGCCCTTTCAAGAGACGCGGCGCGCTAGACTGTCCCCGCCGTCGCCCCCTCGGCGAAGCTGCGCAGGCGTGTGGCGATGACCTCGCCCACCGCCTCAACGGCGGCGCGCCGCGGGAACTGCGCGCGCCAGGCGATACGCACCGTCCGCGAGGCCCGCGCCGCCAGCGGCCGCAACACGATCCCCGCATCTTGCGCCGCCCCGGCCGCGAGGCCCGGGATCAGCGTCGTCCCATAGCCGGCGGCCACCATGTTGAGCAGCGTGGAGAGGCTCGCCGCACGTAGCGCGCCGCTCAGCGCCGCGCTGGAACCGCAGGCCGCGAGCGTCTGGTCGCGCAGGCAGTTTCCGTCCGCCAGGACCAGGATGTCCGGGGCCAGGTCCGCCTCCGCCACCATTTCGCACCCGGCGAGCGGATGCTCGGGCGGCAGCGCTGCGATGAAGGGCTCGACGAAGAGCGCCCGGCTCGTCAGGTCCGGCCCGTCCACGTCGGTGGCCAGCAGGGCCGCGTCCATCTCGTGCGCGCGCAGCCGCTCGAGCAGCGCCTCGGTCTGATCCTCCCAAGGTTCCATCTCGAGCGCGGGTAGCGCTTCGCGTAGCGGCGCGAAGACCAGCGGCAGCAGGTAGGGGGCCAGTGTCGGGATGATACCCAGTCGGAATCGCCCCGCCAGCGGGTCTCTCAGGTCGCGCGCAACGGCGACGACCGCCTCCGCCTCCGCCACCGCGGCGCGGGCATGGCCGATCAGACGCGCGCACGCGGCCGTCGGCGCGACCTTCTTGTTGGTGCGCTCGAAGAGGGCGACGCCGAGCAGGTCCTCGAGCTTGCGGACCTGCACGGAGAGCGTCGGCTGGCTGATGCCGCAGGCCCTGGCGGCGCGACCGAAATGTTCATGCTCGGCGACGGCCAACACATAGCGAAGGTCCTGAAGGGTCATTTGATCAGCCGGGCTCGCATCATAGTTCACACCTATCATATCGATAGAAGCGTGCGGCTTGAATTTATCATAAGGGCGCCGCTACGGTTCGGCCAATGACATGAACGGCGAACCCCTCGGGTCGGGAAAACCGCATCATCTTCCAATCCCGGCGCCGTCCCAACGAGCAGATCAGACCAGGCGAACCAGCCGACATCGGAGAGAAACATGGACGGAAGCGATATCGTCGAACCCACGACGCAGTGCCCACTGAAGCACGGCGTTCGGTTCCATACGAGCTTTGGAGGCCGATCGAACCGCGACTGGTGGCCAAATCAGCTGAATCTGAAGATCCTTCACCAGCATTCTTCGTTGTCGAGCCCGATGTCGCCGGCGTTCAACTACGCCAAGGAACTCGAAACACTGAACGTCGAGGCCCTGAAGAATGACCTCAAGGCGCTGATGACGGACTCGCAGGACTGGTGGCCGGCGGACTACGGCCACTACGGCCCCTTCTTCGTGCGGATGGCGTGGCACAGCGCCGGCACCTACCGCATCGGCGACGGTCGCGGCGGCGCCGGTTCGGGCACGCAGCGGTTCGCCCCTCTCAACAGCTGGCCGGACAACGGCAACCTGGACAAGGCGCGTCGGCTGATCTGGCCGATCAAGCAGAAGTACGGCAACCAGATCTCATGGGGCGACCTGATGATCCTGGCCGCGGACGTCGGCATGGAGACGATGGGCTTCAAGACCTTCGGCTTCGGCTTCGGGCGCGAGGACGTCTGGGAACCCGAGGAAGATATCCACTGGGGCGCCGAGGACACCTGGCTGGGCGACGAGCGCTACAAGGGTGACCGCCAGCTCGACAAGCCGCTGGGCGCGGTCCAGATGGGCCTCATCTATGTCAACCCCGAGGGGCCGAATGGTGCGCCCGACCCGCTGGCCTCGGCGCACGACATCCGCGAAACGTTCGCGCGCATGGCCATGAACGACGAGGAAACCGTCGCGCTGATCGCCGGCGGGCACACCTTCGGCAAGGCGCACGGCGCGGGCGATGCGGCCCAGGTCGGGCGCGAACCGGAGGGCGCCAGCATCGTCGAGCAGGGCCTCGGCTGGAAGAACAGCTTCGGGACCGGCAGGGGCGTCGACGCCATCACCAGCGGGCTGGAAGGCGCCTGGACCCCCAATCCCGTCAAGTGGGACAACGGCTACTTCGACACGCTGTTCGGCCACGACTGGGAGCTGACCAAGAGCCCCGCCGGCGCCAATCAGTGGAGGCCGAAGGATCCCGGCGCGCGGGATCTCGTGCCGGACGCGCACGATCCGTCCCGCCGGCATGCGCCGATGATGGCCACGACGGACATCGCCCTGAAGGTCGATCCGATCTACGCGCCGATCTCGAAGCGCTTTCACGAGAACCCGGACCAGTTCGCCGACGCCTTCGCCCGCGCCTGGTTCAAGCTGACCCACCGCGACATGGGCCCGCTTGCCCGCTACCGCGGCCCGCTGGTCCCGAAGGAGGAGCTGATCTGGCAGGACCCCCTGCCCGCAGTGGATCACCCGCTGATCGACGCCGACGATGTCCGGCGCCTGAAGGCGACGATCCTCGCTTCGGAGCTGACGGTGTCTCAGCTGGTCGCGACCGCCTGGGCTTCGGCCTCGACGTTCCGGGGTTCGGACAAGCGCGGCGGGGCCAACGGCGCGCGCATCCGCCTGGAGCCGCAGCGGAACTGGGCGGTCAACCAGCCGGCCCAGTTGGCCGGCGTGCTGGCGACGCTTGAAGGGATACAGTCGGCGTTCAACGCCGTCCAGGCAGGCGGCAAGAAGGTGTCTTTGGCCGACCTGATCGTGCTGGGCGGCTGCGCCGCCATCGAGCAGGCGGCCAAGGCGGCTGCTTGCGAGGTGGAGGTTCCCTTCACGCCCGGCCGCACGGACGCCTCGCAGGACCAGACCGACGTCGAGTCCTTCTCCGTGCTCGAGCCGACCGCCGACGGGTTCCGCAACTATCTCAACTCGGACTCGCCCCTGACGTCGGAGGAGCTGCTGGTCGACCGCGCGCAGCTGCTCACGCTGACCGCGCCGGAAATGACGGTGCTGGTCGGCGGCCTGCGGGTGCTGAACGCCAACACGGATCAGTCGCCGCACGGCGTCTTCACGCATCGCCCGGGGACCCTGTCCAACGACTTCTTCGTCAACCTGCTCGACATGCGGACGGCCTGGAGCGCGACGTCGGAGGCGGAGCAGGCGTTCGAGGGCCGCGACCGGGCGACCGGCGCGCTGACGTGGACGAGCACGCGGGTGGACCTGATCTTCGGCTCGAACTCGCAGCTCCGCGCGCTGTCGGAGGTCTATGCGCAGTCCGGCGCCCAAGGCGCCTTTGTGAACGCCTTCGTGGCGGCGTGGACAAAGGTGATGAACCTGGACCGGTTCGACCTCACCTGAACTCGACGCGCAGCCACTCGCACGCGGCCGAAGCCTGGCCGCGTCCGGGCATCGGGCCCTGGTCAGTTCGCGGCGATACGCGACCGCGGCGACCAGGCGCCTGGGGAGGAGGATGCCATGCCAAGAGTGGCGCCAGCCGCGCACCAGGAGGCGTTGCGCCGCGCCGGCCTGCCCGTGCGGGGACGGTTGGCGGATCTCTTCGCGTTGTTGCGCGCCTCGCCGGACACCCACCTTCGCCTCGCCGAGGTGGCGCACATGGCCGCGGAGGCCGGGCTGGCGGCCACGCCGGTCGAGATCGACCGCCAGCTGAAGACGCTCGCCGACCATGGTCTGCTGAGCCGGCTGCCCAGCACAGCGCCCGAGCCGGTCTTCGACACGGTGCCCGAGCCGCATTTCCACCTGGTGTATGAAGACCCGGCGCAGATCGTCGATCTCGACGTCTCACCCGAGACCCTGTTCGCGATCCTCCGCAACGCACTGGCCGAGCGGCCGGACAGCGTCGAGATCATGGTCCGCTTCCGGGCGATCCGGAGCCGGCCGCGCACACAGCCGTCGGGGAACGGCGCCAGCTCGTGACCTAGAGCTTCAGTCTGTCCGCGCCAGGACCTCCTCCAGGGCCGCGAAGAACCGCGGCCAGCCGGCCTTGGCGCCCTGGTAGTATTGCGGGTGATCCGGCGGGAAGCCCGACTGCTCCATGCGCAGGTGGGTCCCCGCGCTCGTCGGGGTGAGGGTCCAGGTGACGACACTCCCGAGACCATAGGCGCCCCAGGTATAGGACAACACTTTGTTCGGCTCGACGGCCATGACCTGACAGTCGACAGCCCCCCAGTCCGCGCGAAAGTTGAAACGGTGGCCCACGACGGGCTCGAAGTCGTTCTTCATGAGCCACGCTTCGATCAGGTGGGGTTGGGTGAGCGCGCGCCAGATCTTCTCCGGCGGATGAGGCATCTCGCGCTCGACAACGACGCAGAGTGGTTCGGTCGCCGTATTGGTCATTGGTCCATCCTTTTGAGCAGATCTTCGAGGTGGTCGAACCGGCTTTGCCAGAAGCCGGCCATCTGGCTGGTCCAGTCGGTCAGCGGGGCCAGAGCGCCGAGCTGCGCGCTGTAGTGCGTCTGGCGGCCTGCGTGGCGGTCGCGCACCAGTCCGGCCCGTTTGAGGATGCCGAGGTGCTTCGAGACCGCCGGCTGCGAGACCCCGGCCTGAGCCGTCAGGGCGCCGACCGTCTGGTCTCCATCGCGGCACAGCCGCTCGAAGAGAGCCCGCCGCGTCGGGTCGGCGAGCGTCCTGAAAAGGATGTCGTGGGGCTGTGGCGTCGCCATCGATAACTCTCTGGTTATTGATAACACCTATAACCGGCCAGATATGTGAGTCAACGCCCGCTTGACAGGTACCATCCGGTACCGCATATTCGGGGCGTGGTACCAATCGGTACCTCGATGCGATCCTCGACAAGGAGATGCAAGCCATGTTTCGCCACCTACTGGCCGGCGCCCTGACCCTGACCGCCGCGCTCACCCTTGGCGCTCCGGCCATCGCGGGCGATGAGCAGCCGAACGTCATCAGGCTGAAGTACGCCGAGGCCGACCTTCAGACCGCCCGGGGCGCCAGGGCGCTGGCGCTGCGCGTGCGCGTCGCCGCCGCCGACGTCTGCGGCGGCGAGTCTCTCCTGGTCCGCACCGGCGGCCAGTTCGCGAGGTGCCGCGAGGCGACCATCGACCGGACAATCGCCAACCTGAACGCGCCGCTGCTCGCCCAGGCCCTCGGCCGCCGGACCGCCCCGGCGATCGAGGCCAGCCGCTGACGTTGCGATATTGAGGCTGGGTCGGGGGAGTGCGGTTGGATTCTCTTAGGAAGACGGTTCGGGGTAAATTCGAAAGAAGGCCGCTGTCGCCACCTGAGCGCGGCGCTCGATCTCGGCGGGCTCTGGGGCGTCGGCAAGACCCATCAACAGACTCACCCGCAACTCCCCCCAAAGCAATGCAAGGTATTGCTCCGCCATCTCGGACGGCGCTTCTGCCTCGAGAAACCCGGCGGCTGCCGCACGCGCCAGCAAGTCAGTCAGCGATTTGCGCGTCGCTCCACGACCTGCCGAGTCGAACACTCGAGCAACCTCGGGCGAGCGTTTGGCCTCCGCAATAGACAATCGATACATCGCGATGACGACCGGCTGTGAAACCTCCTTGAGGACGGTTCTGCCGAAATTCTCAAGCGTCGTGGCGAGCATCGTTCGGTCGCGGGGCGTTGGCAATTCGACGGATAGCCCCATTCCTGCTGTCCAACCCTGGATACAGGCGACCAGCATACCCTTCTTGCTGCCAAACTCTGCATAGAGGTCACGTTTTGAGACTTTGGCCAGCGTTGCTATTTCGACTGTGCTGGCTCCCGTGTAGCCTTTCTCGGTGAACGTCTTGAAGGCTGCGCCAAGAGTGCGATTGCGCATATCTCGCTTGGCGCCTTCCGCAACGACTGCCTCGTCTTGCGTCGGATCCATCAAAACCTCCCCTCTGGAAGTGTCGCAAGGACTAGGTACCATGGGGTACCCAGGCATATCCAGTCCTTCCCGGGCGGCGGTCAGGGCGCCGGCGTAGCGTCGACGTAGCGTTCGAGGGCGTTGCGCAGGCCGGTGATCTGGCGTCGCAGGCGGCCGAGCTCCTCGACGCTCAGGCCTGACGCCTCGATGATGCAGTGCGGAATATGCGCCGCCTCGCCGCCTAGCGCGCGGCCGGCCTCGGTCAACCGCACCCGCACCTGGCGCTCGTCCCGCGGATCGCGCGCGCGCAGGATCCGCCCCTGGCTTTCCAGTCGCTTCAGCAACGGCGTGAGCGTGTTGGACTCCAGCGACAGCGTCTCGCCCAGTCCGCCGACGGTCTGGTCGTCCTCCCCCCAGAGGGCGGTCATCACGAGGTATTGGGGATAGGTCAGGCCGAGCGGCTCGAGCAGCGGCTTGTAGGTCCGATTGAAGGCGTGTCCCACCGCATAGACGGCAAGACACAGGAAGTCGTCCAGCTTCACTCTGGCCGTCGAGGTCTCTTCGGGCATGTGCGCCTCCATGGTGGAAAAATAAATCGCGCACGATCCAAGCGCAAGCGCTTGACATCGTGCTCGCCGCAACATTTATATCGTGCACGATCTAATCGTCCACGCTCACTTCGTACGAAAGGCAACCCATGACCAAGTTCCGCACCGCGGCCGCCACGGCCGCGCTCTCGATTGCGCTCGCCGGCTCGGCCGCCGCCGCGCCGGTCCTCGAGCCGACGACGCAACACTTCATAGACAGCTTGGCGGGCGCCCCGCCGATCTACACCCTGACGCCCGACGCCGCCCGCAAGGTGCTGCTGGGCGCCCAGTCCGGTCCGGTGGCCAGGCCGGTCGTGGCCATCCAGAATCTGATCCTGCCGGTCGGCCCGAAGGGCGAGACCCGCATCCGCGTAATTCGCCCGCAAGGCGCGGAGGGCGTCCTGCCGGTGATCGTCTATTTCCACGGCGCGGGCTGGGTGATGGGCGACACGACCACCCACGACCGGCTGGTGCGCGAGCTTGCCGTCGGCGCGAACGCGGTGCTGGTCTTCGTCGACTACGACCGCTCGCCGGAGAACCGCTATCCGGTCGCCATCGAGGAAGACTACGCCGTCACCAAGTACGTCGCCGAACACGCCAGCGAGTTCGGGGCCGATCCGGAACGCCTGGCCATCGCCGGCGACAGCGTGGGCGGGAACATGACCGCCGTCGTCAGCCTGCTCGCCAAGGAGCGCGGCGGCCCGGCCGTCACGGCCCAGGTGCTGTTCTATCCGGTCACCGACGCCAGCATGAGCGATGGCTCCTACAAGGCGTTCGCCAATGGCCCGTGGCTGACCGCCAACGCAATGGCCTGGTTCTGGGACGCCTACCTGCCCGACAAGGCGGCCCGCCAGGACCCGCACGTCTCGCCGCTGAACGCCAGCCTTGAGCAGCTCAAGGGTGAGGCGCCGGCGCTGGTGATCACCGACGAGAATGACGTTCTGCGCGACGAGGGCGAGGCCTACGCCCGCAACCTCACCGCGGCGGGCGTGCCCGTCACCGCCACCCGCTACGCGGCGACGATCCACGACTTCGTCATGCTCAACGCCATCTCCGAGACCCCCGCCGCGCGCGGCGCGATCGCCCAGGCCGTGGACTTCCTGAAGTCCGCCTTCGCACGCTGATCCCTTCCTCAACCCCCCGACCCCACAGGAGATCCAAGATGTCGGTCAATGTTCTCTACACCACCACCGCCACGGCCACCGGCGGCCGCGACGGCCGCGCCCGCACCGCGGACGGCGCCTTCGAGGTGACGCTCGCCACGCCGAAGGAGCTCGGCGGCGCCGGCGGTCCCGGTAACAATCCCGAGCAGCTGTTCGCCGCCGGCTATTCGGCCTGCTTCCTCGGGGCGATGAAGTTCGTCGCCTCCCAGGGTGGCCCGAAGGCGCCGGCGGACGCCACGGTCACCGCCACGGTGGGCATCGGGCCTCGCGCGGCGGGCGGCTTCGGGCTCGAGGTGGCCCTCAGCGTGGCCCTGCCAGGCCTCGACCGGGCGGCGGCCGAGGCGCTGGTGGAAAAGGCCCACCAAGTCTGCCCCTACTCCAACGCCACCCGCAACAACATCGACGTGAAGCTGTCGGTGGCCTGAACCCTCAAGGCGAGGCCTATGCCCGCAAGCTCACGGACGTGGGCATTGGCGAGCACATCGGACAGTAGCGTCAATAGGGGGCTGCAGGTGATGGCGCCCGCAGCCCCTTCGATTGCCTTGAAGTCGACCTGACAGCTTTCCGCGGCGATCTCGTTCCAGGAACTGAACGTGACGGCGTTCCTTACCAGCGGCGGCGTCGTGCGGGCGCCGAAGCGATGAGGCTACGCATCGGATGGGCTCGCAACGTCGAGCAGGATCTTGCCACCCTTGAGCAGATGCGTGACTGCTTCATTGATTTTCGACATCGGGTAGACCGCGGCGGTGGGAACGCGCAGCGCGCCGGAGGCGATGAGAGGAGCAGCTTCGATCTGCGCCGGGAGGATTTTCGAGACATGATCGAAATCGCCCAGGAAGAAGCCCTTCACCGTCAGGTGTTTGCCGATGAGGAGAAGTTCGTCGACCGCCAGCGGCTGTCCGCTTGCCGATGAGTAGGTGACGAGCACACCGCGGTCCGACAGCATCTGCAGGAGCGTCGCCGTCGCATCACCGGCCACCGAATCAACCGCCAACCGGACCGAGCCCTTGCCGACCACGCGCGCCGCCTCCTCGACCGCCGCCGGTTCGTCCATCAGCACCAGGTCCGCTCCCGCGGCCTTGAGTTCGTCGATCAGTTCGCGCCGCCGCACGAGGCTGATCGTTCGAATGCCACGCTGCTTCGCAATCGCGATCAAGGACCGGCCGACGCCGGAATTTCCTCCATTTTGAACGACCCAATCGCCTGGCTTGAGGTCCACATACTCGCTGAGGATCAGGGCCGCCTTGGGGGATTGCTGCCGAGCTGCGCCAGCTGCAGCCGATCACCGTCAGGGAGCGGGAACAGCCCCTCGGCCGGAACGATCAGGCGCTCCCTCCAGGTCAGCCCGAAAATCGGCGCCAGCACGTGATCGCCGACCTTAACGTTGGCGACTCCGGCGCCTACCGCCGCGACCCGGCCGAACCCCTCGTTTCCAACGACAGTCGGCGCCGGCGGGCCTCCGAAGACGCCGCGTATGAACAGGAGGTCATGCTTGTTCAGGGGCGCCAGCTCGACGTCGATCAGCACCTCGCCCGCCCCCGGCGCGCCCGGCTCCGGGATATCAACGCGTTCCAGGACCTTGGACGGGTCACCATAGGCGGAAATTTGCAGCGCTCGCATTGAGGGGACTCCTTTTGCATGGGGGCTCGCCGGCGTCAGAAGGCATCGACATTCAGCACCCGAGGTGGCATATTAGGATCACTGGTTATTATTTAGGACTAAAAGCTGGGAAAGTCAATGGCGGAAAGCAAGCGGCAATACCATCAGGCCTGTGGCTCCGCTCACGCCCTCGACATTCTGGGCGAGCGCTGGGCCATCCTGGTCGTTCGTGAGCTCCTGCTCGGACCCAAGCGCTTCGCGGAAATCCGTGCCGGTCTGCCGGGTGTGAGCGCAAATGTCCTCAGTCAACGTCTCGACGGTCTCGAGGAATCGGGCGTCCTCACCAAGCGGCTGCTTCCACCTCCCGCATCGGTCTCGATCTACGAGCTCACCCCACGGGGCTACCGGGCCGAGCCGATCCTTCTGGCGCTGGCCGCCTGGGGAGCGACAGCGCCGGAATTCACCCTTTCGAGACCCATGAGCCCGACGACACTGATGCTGTCACTCCGCGGATGGTTCGACCCGGCGCGCGGCGGCAACGAGCGCGCCCGCGTCGGCTTTCGACTGGGCTCGGAAGAGTTCCTCGTTCTGCTCGACCGCGGGACTCTCACCATAGAGCGACGAGCCCCGACGTCAGCAGACGTAGTCTTTGAGGGCCCGCCCAATAGGATTGCCTTGGCGATCTACGCCGGCGCCGATCTGAAATCGATCAAGATTGAAGGCGACGTCGCGCTTGCCGAGCGCTTCATCGCATTCTTTCCGCCTCCCGCGCGGGCTGGCTCGTGATTGTCCGGCGCAAATCGATGCTGACAATCACAGGCGTCCGCGCGGGCGAGGGGACGGGCTCCGCTCTTCAGACGCTTGCGCTCGTCTCGGGGAAGGCGTCGCCCGTCGCCAGGTCGCCGCGTCCAAGCGACCGATCCATCTTGATCCGTTGCGCCGCGCATTCGCGGACGAGAAAATCCAATAGCGCTCGCACCGACGGCAACAGCCCGCGCCGCGAAGCGAATGTCGCGTGCACAATGCCCGCCGGCGGATGCCAGCCCTGCAGCACTTCGACCAGCCTGCCGGCGGCGAGATCCTCCCAGATCATCATCATCGGGAGCTGGACGACACCGACCCCGGCATAGGCCGCCTCGCGCAGCGCCGGCATGTCATCGGTGATGAGGCGGGGGGCGTGACGAACCGCCGCCGTCCGGCCGTCCTCGTGGCGGAGCTGCCAGATGTGCTCGCGATGCGGCGGCCCGAGATCGAGGCTCGGCAGGTCGGCAAGATCGGGGGGAGACATGAGGGTGTGCGCGACGAGCGTGGGGCTGGCGACAAGACATTGGGTGCTCCGGTCCAACTGGCGCATCACCAGATCGCTCGGCGCCAGCGGCGGAAAGCGCACGCGGATCGCGATATCGAGTCCTTCGGCGATGACGTCGACGCGCCGGTTGGTTCCCTCCAGATGGACCTCGATCGCTGGATTTTCCGCCATGAAGCGCGCGACCAGCGCACCGAACTGGAAGGAGAGCAGAGCGGTGGGGCAGCTCGCCCGGACGACGCCGCGCGGCTCCGCGCGCACCTGGGCGACCACCTGCTCGGCGGCCTCCGCCTCGACCAGCATGGCGGCGCAGCGTTCGTAATAGTCGCGGCCGATCTCCGTGATCGAGAAGCGCCGCGAGGAGCGGTTGAGCAGGCGCACGCCCAAACGCTCCTCCAGCAGCAGGATGCGGCGGCTGAGCTTCGACTTCTGGATGCCGAGCGCCCGGCCGGCGGGCGCGAAGCCGCCATGGTCGACCACCTGGACAAAATAGAAGAGGTCGTTGAGGTCCTGCATATCGTCCTATGGGTAGGACGTTGCGTCGAGTATTTCAATATTTCGCCGTCAACGTCCCACGTCTATCTCCGCATCGACGGTGGCCGACCGGCCATTCCGTCGGTCGCAATGGAGAAGATCAATGCGCAAGAAGATACTGGGCCGCTACGGCAATGATCGCGGCCATTGGGTGGGCGACGGTTTCCCGGTCCGCTCGCTGTTTTCCTACGATACGCTGGGCGCGCATATCAGCCCGTTCCTGCTGCTCGACTATGCGGGCCCGCATCGGTTCGCGCCGACGACCGAGCGGCGCGGGGTTGGCCGGCACCCGCATCGTGGCTTCGAGACGGTGACCATCGTCTATGACGGCGAAGTCGAGCACCGCGATTCCGCCGGCAACGGCGGCGTGATCGGCCCGGGTGACGTCCAGTGGATGACCGCCGCAAGCGGGATCATCCATGAGGAATATCATTCGCCAGCCTATGCCGAGGCGGGCGGGCCGTTCCGCATGGTGCAGCTCTGGGTCAACCTGCCGGCCAGGGACAAGATGGCGCCGGCCGGCTATCAGGGCATCCTTTCCGCCGATGTGCCGACGCTCGACCTGCCGGGCGGCGCCGGCAAGGCGCGGATCATCGCCGGCGACTATCTCGGCGCCAAAGGTCCCGCGCGCACCTTCACCCCTATCAATGTGTGGGACGTGCGGCTGAACCGGCGCGCCGATGTCACGCTGGACCTGCCCGAGGGGCATACCGCCATGCTTGTCGTGCTGGAGGGGCATGTCACGGTGGAGGGCGCGCCGCTCCGCGATGCCGAGATGCTCCTGCTCGATCGCGCGGGCGCCGAGGTCACGCTCCACAGCTCGAGCGAGGCGACATTGCTCGTCCTCACCGGCGCGCCGATCGACGAGCCGATC
>Ga0070730_10004175_pt1 | contig 12783 bp, 17 predicted proteins | sample Coa_R1_3_FD_66447 | JGI IMG/M metagenome (GOLD analysis project Ga0070730, IMG submission 66447) | Surface soil microbial communities from Centralia Pennsylvania, which are recovering from an underground coalmine fire - Coalmine... | ecosystem: Environmental > Terrestrial > Soil > Unclassified ...
GCACAAACTTGTTGATCAAGTGTCTTTCGACGAGATCACGGGTGATGTCAACCCCGGCAGCAGACGCAACTGCTACCCACAGGTCTGCAATTTCTTCGTCGGTGTTGTACTCAAAGCCATACAACAGGCTGAGTTTTTGAATAGTCCGCATCGTAATTCCCGCCAGCAAACTGAGATCCGGAACTACGGTCAGGAAGCCTCCAATTCCCAAACCCGCGCCTTCTACTATGGCGAATTTCGTGCCAGCGCGTACTGTTTGTGCAGCTATGTCATCAATCGTCTGTAGGGGAACTGAATGCATATCCCGAAATGATTTGATCGGCAAACCGTGGGCCAGCTGTAGCTTCTGCAAATAGTTTTGCGGGTCCACTTTCACGTTTTCATATGCTTTCGTTAAGCCCCTCTGAAGTGCATTTTGGACTCGTGATCGAATACGAGATTTGGTTAGAAACGCCATCAGTTAAAGTCTAACCCTAAACTTATGAAAGGAGACGTATGGAACCTAGCAGAGGAAACATAACCCCACACCGTTTGTTCAGCGTTAGAGAACTGGGACTTGGCAATCCAGAGCCCCATGTGGACCTTGTGATCAGAGAATTTCTCGCGATCGGCGACGCTGTAGCCGCGCGGTGGATTCAGATGCCACAGGGAATCCTATTGCTCCAAATGGCCCCCGAAAATCCTGCATCCGGGGCAATCTACCTGTACGACCGGCAGCGTCAGGAATTCTACTTGCTTTCGTTCGAAGGCCCGGAAGACGACCTAACTGTGGACGACTTCTCGCAGCTTCTGCCCGAATACAACCTGCTTCAGTATGCCGAACAGCCCACCCTTTTGCACGTTCAATTCCAAACTGCCGGCTCTGCTTAGCCCGCTGAGCTTCAGCCCAAGCAAAATTTGACCGAGTTTCCAAACCGGGGTACGAAAGACCTTGGAAGGTGAAGTATGCAATCCCGAGTCTTGGCTTGCGATGAGACGGTGGCCCGATATTTTGAGCTTTTCGTCAATCGCGGCGCGTACACCGTCCAATCTTCGACGCCGGATTCGAGGAACGGCCGTTGCTATTACTACCGTCCCAAAGGCCGAATTTCTCTGTCACCGGAGACGGTCCGCAAACACTTGGAGGGACAGATCACCATCGGCCTGTACGCCATCAATCCTGCAACGCAGCGTTGCAAATGGGTTGCAATCGACGCTGATTATCCTGACGCCTTGGAAGACTTGCTGAAGCTGCAATGGGAACTGCGACAGGATGGTGTCGAAGCGGCCCTGGAGAAGTCCCGGCGCGGCGGCCATCTCTGGATTTTTGCCGCCGAGCCACTGCTCGCTCGCGACTGTCGGCTGTACATCCACAGCTTGGCCCAGCGGCTGAAAGTACCGGTCAAAGGAGCCCGGCAAGATCTGAGCTCCCCAGTTCCCGCATTGGCTGACGGGATCGAGGTGTTTCCCAAACAAGACGAGGTGCCTGCCGATGAGTTTGGTAACGCCATTCGCGGGCCTCTTGGCGTCCACCGCGGCGCAGGCAAGCGGTTTTGGTTCTATGGCGCCGATTACAGTCTTGACTCCCAAATGTCGTATCTCCTGCGGGTGAAACGCATCACGGAAGCTGAAATGTCTCGGTTTTTGTCCGGCATAGAACTGCCGAGAGAAATTCCAACAAAGAGGCCCAGCCACAAGTCTTATGCCCCGAACGGCAACGGGATCCGCAGAGAGTTCTCGATCCTTGAGCACCTAAGCGGGAAAAAACGGAGGATCGGGCGCAACTACTTCACACGCTGCCCATCGTGCGCGCGACAAGGGCGCGATAAGAGTGGCGACAACCTGGCGATCTGCATCGCAGACCCTCGGAAATACAAATGCTGGGCGGGATGCCGGAAGCAAGAAATCCGTGCTGCATTGGGCTGTCCCATAAGAAACGTCGGAGGGTTGAGCGCATGACAGCGCCGAAGCAAAGCCCGATGACGAGGGATGAGGTGATTGGTTTGCGAGGCCTGCGGCTGCCTGCACCTGGGCTGAAGGCACTGCAAAGGGCAGGAATCTACTGCCAGCCGGCGATCTCAATTGAATTCCAGCAGGCATCGCAGCAATATTTCATCCGTGGCGTCGAATCCGGTGGAGCAGTTCCACGTATTGGCGCGTACTGCGGGTTCCTCGACAGCTCTTCGGGTTCGCCGACAACGACTCATCCGGTTAATGCGATTGGCGTGAATGGTCTGCACGCTGCGCTGCTATCAGTAGCCTTGACGCGAATCCAGATGTTCCGCTCGGAGACTGCTTACGAGTTACTGATAACAGCTCATCGGTTGGTTCCGGTCGAAGGCAAGCAACGCCCCAGTCTTCACAACTCGATTCTGTTTCATGGCAGGCACGGCACGCTGGATATGGAATTGTGGGGGAAGGATGAGCATCTCCGCGGAATGGTCAGCCCCGTCTTTTACAACAAGAGCGGCGAACAGATTGCTGCACCTGATCAATTTCACGATGCCATTCTTCGCGTCACGGCAGGCGTTTGCTGTTGCGGCTGCCGTCACACGCATCTGTTGAACTCTGTGGGACTGGTGGCCGATTGGGGGTAAATGGATGTCGGTTAACCAGATCACGGATGCACCCAGCAATGCCATACGTCCTCAGCGCCGTCGTCTGCCGGATGAGCGGAGAGCCATTACGCATCATTTCTCAGTAGGTGGTCAGGAAGGCTACGTCACTGTCGGTCTTTATGAGGATGGTCAGCCCGGAGAATTGTTCATCAAGATGTCCAAAGAGGGCTCCACCGTGTCAGGCCTGATGGATTCCTTTGCGACCGCCGTGTCCCTGGCCCTGCAATATGGAGTTCCGCTTCGAGTGCTGTGCGACAAGTTCAGTCATATGCGCTTCGAGCCCAGCGGATGGACCGGCAATGCTCGCATCGGCTTCGCTAAGTCCGTCATGGATTACCTCTTCCGCTGGCTGGATCTTCGTTTTCTTCAGGGCGAATCAAAGAGTCTATTTGAAACGACCCTCGTCGAGCCCGCGCCATTGGCGGCTGCTGATCCAGTCAGAGCACTCACTGAAGTCGTGCAACTGGAAGACGCTCCGCCGTGCCCGAACTGTGGCTCGTTAATGGTTCGCAACGGCTCATGCTACCGCTGCATGACCTGCGGCGGCACCAGCGGATGTTCGTAAGTTCGATCGAAAGTAAGGAGGCACTAATGCCCAAGAGCGTGAACAAAGTCATTCTGGTTGGTAACGTCGGGAAAGATCCCGAAGTGAAATATGCCCCGAGTGGTGCTGCCCTGGCCAAATTCAGCTTGGCCACCAATGAACGATTCAAAGACAAATCGGGAGAATGGCAGGACCGAACGGAGTGGCACAATATCCTTGCCTGGGAACGCCTGGCCGAGATCATTGGGGAACACGTACATAAAGGTTCAAAACTCTATGTCGAGGGCCGGCTGCAAACCTCAAGCTGGGAAGATCGCCAGACCGGAGAAAAGAAGTACCGCACAGAAATCGTGGCCCGCGACGTTGTACTGCTGGGTGATGGCAATGGACGAGGCAGCGACCATGCAGCGCAACCTCGTGAAAGGGCTGGCGCGAGCGAGCACACGCACGACGAGGCGTATACGCAATCGCAAATCACGGACGAAGATATCCCGTTTTGAGTGCGTCTCCAAAGATAACAATCCGCGCCACTTAGAGGGAGTGAAGGTGGGATCAGGAGGCTTATAATTGAATCACCACGATATCGCGATGCCGATCAGACAAAAGCTCGATGGCAAAGAGCGGAAGCTGCGCGCTGAGGCGGTGCAGTATGGCTTTGCCAGTGTGCGAATGGAAGGACTGGAACCCGGTCCTGAAGCTGAAGCCATAGCCAATCGTTTCATTGAGGGTGAACTGACCCATGAGGAATACCACGCTGAAATGAGAAGGCTCGCTCTCGACATCGCGCGCAATGGCCACTGATCCTTACGTCTATCCTGGCACGCATACCCTCAGGAATCTGGCCGGAATCGAAGATCATGATCGCCTCCAGCAGTTTGAGGCGGTTTCGACCGCCGACCGGATCTCAGAGTTGCGCGTCAGCCCAATTGCTGGCTCGTTTGATACAGCTCACTTGCAGAGGATTCATCATCACATCTTCCAGGACGTCTATGCCTGGGCCGGGCAGTTTCGTACCATTGATATCCGCAAAGAGGGCGAATTTTGGTTTTGCCGGCACGAATTCATCCCAAAAACCCTCGCCGATCTATTCGACAAACTCACTAGTGAAAACAAGCTAAAGAACTCGGAGCCACAGGAATTTGGTGCTAGGGCCGGATACTATCTAACCGAGCTTAATGCCATCCATCCGTTTCGCGAGGGAAACGGACGAGCGCAACGCGAGTTGATCCGTGAGCTCGGGTTGAATGCGAGACTCAATATCGATTGGACACTCGTCACCAGGGATGAAATGTACTCCGCCTCAATCGCAGGATTCAGGGGCAATTCCGAGCCGATGTCGGATCTGATCACCAGGATTAGCACGCGATTGCCCGATTAGTCAGGCCTCCAAGGGCGATATCCGAGAAATTTCATACAGATTATGCGGCAGATCAGTTATCACAAGGGCAAACCCTACTTCTCAACGCTCACCAAACGCTATTACCCGACTCATGAAGCTGCGTTCCAGGACAGCCTGCGCGAGGGCGGAGCAGAAACCGATTTCAATCTCTACTTCGTACACCCTGACGGCCGCGCAGAGATCGTTTTCTAGTGTTTGTCACTCTCATTTCTATTCCATTTCGTACTTGAGGAGAACATTTTCATGAATGCTCCTAACGGGCATGCGCCTGCACAGGGTCAGCACGTCAATGGCGCGCCGCGTATCGGTCCTGTTTTTGCCCTTTTACCTGGCCAGCAACTCGCCGCTGAAACGGTCCAGGAGATCGTTCGAGAGCTGGAAGTGCCCTTTGATCCGTCAGTGATTGAATGGCGAGTTACGAATACAGCCCAGAACAAGAGCCGTGGGCAGGTTATTCCTTACGCCGATCAGCGTGCCTACACCGACCGTCTGAATGCTCTGTTCACTCCGGCAGGCTGGACAAGAAAATACGCCGTCCATACCAGCGCGAACTTTGAGCGCAGCAAGGACAAGAAGGTGGTAGCCAAAATTCTGGTCACGTGTGAGTTGACTATCGCCGGCTTGGGGTCGCATTCCGCAACGGGCGAAGAATGGGCCGACGACGAGAACGCAGGCACCAGCGCAGAAGCGCAAGCATTTAAGCGCGCATGCTCCTGTTTTGGCCTTGGGAGATATCTGTATTACTTCGTCGGAACGTGGGTTGACCTGGATGACCGCAAACGCCCCAAACGTAGTCCTGGCCTTCCCGATTGGGCGACTCCCGAGGGATGGCGGCGAGGATTGCGCCCCCCGGGCAAATCTGAAGGTGTTGTGCTTGCGGAAAGCCGCGCAGTCGAGCGCAGGTCTGCCCACGGTAGCACTCGAAACGGAAACTCGGCTGGCAATGGTGAGTTACTGCGTCAGATCGAAGCGATGGCAGAGCCGCTGGGAAAAAGGATGTATCGTAGCTTTCTAAAAGCACTGGCTCGGGTCTGGGATCCGAAACAAATTGATGATCCAGCCCTGTTGCAGAAAATCTTAACGCATATGCAAGCGGCGCAAAGGGGACTGACCCGTTTGCAAGCGGCATTGGACAGAATAGACCCGGATTCCCTCGGACCGATACTGGTTCCTTTGGGAGTCAGGTCTTTGGACCAAGTCGATAATCTCAATACACTGCAACGAATCATTGCTGCGGTTGAAGCAGCAGCTACAACTAGCAAATAGCGCCTCGATTTGGGCTCGTGAACGTACTTTAGCGCATTCGCTTCGTAACAGTTTTCGCCCGCTTGGATAAACCACCGATTGCCGACCACAAGCGAATCCAGTCGCGCATGACACCACGCATAATGGCCTCAAGATCGTTCAACTGCTCTGCGTCCAATCGACGGCTCAGCCACACTTCATCTTCTTCAGAACCAATTTCGCCAGCTAGTTTCAGCTTAGCTTGTTGCCCCTTAAACTCTCGAACGACGCGCGCTAGCGCATCAGGATCCTTGAGAAACCTGATTGATGCACCTGCGTCTAGATCACCATTCCACCATGTCACCTGAAAATATTGACGCCAGCCGTCCGCATCTCGCTCTATTTTGATTCCCAGGGATGGTGCTTTGACCACCGTATCAATGCGATCTGGTCTCCGCCTGGCCCGAACATCATTCTTAGAGAGTTCACAGCCGAGGGCCTTTCCGAGAGCATCGAGATCATCAGTAACGACCCCGGTAATCGTATTGGTCACAATTCTGCGAAACTCCGTGACAGCAACGAGCGCTTTAGGATACGACTTTGCGCCCTCAACCAGCAGTTGTTTGCTACCATCATGTGGTCCCTCCATTGTGTTTCAACCTCCGTATAAAGCGCTGAAGGTGGGCACAGGTGCTGCCAAACAGGAGCCGATCAGCGTCAGTCAGTACTGTACTTGGGCTTCGGAAATGCAATAAGTTTTGTTCAATCGCAGCGATAAAAGCAGCCATCATAGCTGCCTCAATCACTGCTCCCCGCGTGGTTTCGTGGCCATGCGCAAGAAGGTCTGATACTGCAGTTCTCAACTCAATACACACATCTGCCCATCTTAACCGGGTAAACCCGTGACGCACTTCTTCGCTGTCATCAACGACAAGAAGTCGTGGTGGGATTTTGACCAGATTGTGTATTTGGCATTCGCGATCAATCCATGCGTCATAGCCGACTTGCTTTGCTGTAACCGCATCTTCTCCGAGCGACTTTTTTACTTCCACGACCAGCATCGCTTTGTGACCGAAGCGTATGTCAAGGTCAAGTCGACCGGTTGCAATGTGCTTTTCTCTGACAACTGTAACCACTTCATTAGCAATAGAAGCAAAGAGATCAGACTGGGTGAAGCCCAACACTCGCAATACAAGATCCGCGCGTCTCAGACGTTCAAGCGTCCAAGCCAGCCAATCTGAATAGGCCTCTTCTCGCTCCTTGCTGAGCCATCGATGTAGGACAACGTTAGCGCGGAGAGGATCAGCAAGAGGGCGGAAACTCTCATCCGCTCGATCGAGCAAATAATTCAACGACAACTCCGCGGCTTCCGATTCCCGCTCAACCGTGTCGATTAAGGACGAAACAGGTACCCAGGAAATCGTAGGTTGGAGGGAGGCAAGCTGAGCCCACGTTGCAAGGACGGCAGTCGACTCGGCCCGTTGGCGCTCGATGGATGGCTTGGTCTTTCGCACAGGATTGATCCAGAATGGGCGGCACGCACCATTTAACGACCTCGACGATTGTACCCAATCATAACCACTCGATACGCCAATAGCGAAGGCGAGTTTACAATTGGCCAAGCCGCGGATCGCCCAGAACCGTTGAAATGTCAACAACCGTCAAGGCTTCGTTCATCGAACCCATGCTGCTGCTACCGACAACCACTTTGCCGGAGGCCACGGGATGGGTCTACGAGCTCAAACTGGACGGCTACCGAGCGATTGCCTTCAAAACCAGCGGACGGGTTCAACTCCGCTCCAGAAACAACAAAGACTTCAACCGCAAATATCCAGGAGTTGCTGATGCTCTGCGGTCACTTCCGGACGAAACAGTCATTGATGGAGAGATTGTGGCTTTGGACGACACTGGCCGGCCGTCGTTCAACGCACTTCAGAATTATGGGTCGTCAACCGTACCGATCCTGTATTACGTGTTCGATGTACTCGTACTCGCTGGACGTGATCTGACTTCTGAGCCTCTGGAGACGAGGCGTGATCTGCTTCGGCGGCGTGTCTTACCCAAGCTGAGTGACCCGGTGCGTGAATCTTCTGAATTAAAGGCTAGTCTCTCCGACGTGGTCAAAGCGGTTCGGGCGCAGGGGCTGGAGGGCGTTGTTGCGAAGAACTTGAAGAGCCTCTATGAGCCGGGTAGACGTTCAGGCGCCTGGCGCAAGATGCGGATCAACAAGGGGCAGGAGTTTGTCATCGGCGGCTACACGGTCGGCCCCAAGAGCTTCGATGCGGTTATCTTCGGATATTACGAAGGCGCAAAGCTCCTTTATGCGGGTAGAACCCGCAACGGATTTACCCCGATATTGAGAGAGCAGCTGCACAATCGTTTTCGTGAATTGGCAACCGCGGAATGTCCGTTTGCGAACCTGCCGGAGCAGAGATCCGGGCGCTGGGGTCTGGGTTTGACGGTCGAAAAAATGAAGGACTGCCGCTGGATCCGTCCGGAACTGGTTGGGCAATTTGAATTCGTGGAATGGACGCCGGATGAACATCTTCGTCATTCACGGTTTGTCGCTCTCAGGGAAGACATCGCTGCACTCAAGGTTCGGAGGGAGCGAGAGTCATCATAACAATCCGATTGCTTTTGGCTGGGAAATTGGCGAGGGGTACGATCAGAGCTGATTTCGCCCAGCCTTCTTTGCTTTAGCCCACCGCGCTTTCGCTGCTTCAGAGATTCTCTTTCGGCCGGCTGCCGACATCCTCCGTCTGCGTCTCCGTCCATTATTCGCGTGGCGCGCTGACACAGCGCTTCGTCCCCGTTTGCTGTTTGATGGGGTGCTTTCGAGAGCATGTATAGCGCGGTTGATCCTGTCGCGTTGCTCCTGAAGGTCATTCAAGATGGCGTTTATATCCATGAACGCGATTTTACACAAAGTCGGTATCGTTTCTCGGTCGCATCCAGTTCCGCGATGAACTTCGCGGTGGCTACTTGCGAATCCTAACCTGCGAGGCTGGCATCCGCACAGCCGATTCTCAACCACACTCCTCCCTCCCAAGCACGACGATCCGCCAAGGAACCACTCAGTATGTGTAACGCGGTAGGACACGTGTGCCCGAAAGATGACATGAAGAAAAGGAAAGACCCTCCTGGTTACCCTGGTGATGAAGTAATCCTGAAAGCCTTCGGAGAGGCCTTACGCGATGTTCGCATCGAGAAAGGCTTGTCTCTTGAACAGGCTGATGCAGTTTTTCAAGAAGCCGTAAAAAAAGATCTTTATCCGCGGCTGCCCCGCGCCTTGGGAATTGTCGTGCGGGAACTGCGTGAAAAGCTAAACATGTCCCGGCTGCAATTGAGCGATGCCTCTGGTCTCTCAGTGCGCTTCCTCAGCAGCCTTGAGCGTGGAAAGGCTGCCAACGCATCACTCACGCAAATCGTGCGGATCTCCTTTGGGCTGAACTGCCCAATTACCGATCTGGTCGACCAAGTCGTGGCAGTGGAAGAGAAGTTGAGGTCGGAGTAGGTACCTGATGCGATGCCCGTCACCTCCACCATTCAAATGATCTTCCACACAGCGAGAAAACCCCAAACACTCACATGAACGACAACGATCCAATCATTTCCCGTTACACTCGCGCTCAAGCCATTGAAGACGGGGTCCTCGTTGACGTTAGCCAACAAGCGAAAGAAACGGGGCTACTGTTGCCGACGGTCATTACCGACCATCTGCACAACGTCTTGGAAGACATTCCGAAAGAAAGTCATGGCCAGGACTATCGTGGGCGCCTTCACGATGTTCTCTGGATGGCATATCTGAAGCTGCGGGCGCTCAAGAATCGAGGCCTCAAAGAAAGTGATTTCCCTGCAGAGTTCGAGGTCATTATCGACCGGCATACGCATTCTCTCTGGATCGACGCGGACGGTGATGGCTTCACGATCATGTATCCAGAGGATTACTGAGATGTCAGTCACAACCTTGTCTGCCATCGCCGTCTCCGAAATTCGGGTAGTGATCGAGGCCGAGTGCAGCCGCTGTGGTCCGCTTTCTGCCCACGAAACCGCCGGCTTGGGGAACATAGACGCGGCCCTTGCCCACACCGCGCAGACTGGCCACGTCGTAATTCTCAATGGAACAGTAGATCGTGGTGACGAACAGTAGTGCTGAAAATCGGTCTCTCGACTCGTTTATCAGAGCAGCTAACCAAAACAAATCAGTTATTGAATACCGCAACGGCACGGAATGGTGGTCGTCGTGCTGGACGGAGGAAGTCATAGCTCGCAATCCGCCGCTGCGCGTGGAGTTCGAGCACGCCATTGTTTTTGGCTCTTTGGCAGAAGCGCGGTCGATTCGCGACGGCAAGAGCAACTGGGGGTGCCTGCTGAAAATCGAGCCTCTTAGATGTGACGATTTCCTGCACCCGACTCGAATTACCTATCAACTCAAGGCCTCCAGCAGAATGCGGCAGCGCTGGGAATTCCGTGATTCATTCAAACGCATTCTCGGCAGAGATCGCCGTCTCGTAGGCGAGGCTCTGAGGCTAACGAAGAAGAGCTTTCTGGAAGCAATAGGTGAATCAGACTGCCGGGCAATCCGGCAAAGGCTTAATTTGCAGCCCGATGAGTTTTGGCGTGCAGTGCGGAATGGAGAGCGGTACGGAGAGGGCGGAATCCATCGGTTTGTAAAAGAGCTGAGGGAGCGCACCGAAGGTTATGAGTTCACTTTTGTCCAGGAGGAAGAGACGTGTCGCTGAGGATCAGATTCCGGTTTGATGGTCGATGCACCGTACATCCCCGCTATAACCCCGTGAAAGATGGCCGACCGCAGGACAAGAATTGCGCAGGATGCGAGTCTCTCTACGTCATCTTTCTCTACAACGGGATCGCCCAGAGGAAAGCGGACTCAGGTGATGGTTTGTTCGTGCTTCGTCCCACGCCTCAGGTTGATGCACAAACGACTACTGGAGACGAGGAGCCCATCGAAACCCTGGAAGAGACTTCCACTGAGACACAGGGTTCGACTCTTCAACCCGAGTAGTTGGAAATCCTTCTAACAGACTGCCCACAAATTGCCATCAGGCACGTTCAGACCGCGCCAAATCCCACCATTCAGTAATTTCTGATTAACGTCTGTCCAACTATTCGCATTCCCAGAATCCGGCGTGCATTGCGCCGGCACCCATCCCCCTCTCAACAGAACTCTGACCCCCTTCTTGGATCAGCACACCTCTTTCTATGTCACTTCAGCTTTATGCAATACAGCACATCAAGAGAATGCGGGGAGGATCGCAATCGCACCTTCTCCGGGCCTCCGATGGAGGCTTCTACGTAACCAAACTTTTAGGTAATCCACAGCACAACCGAGTGCTCGCCAATGAGATGTTCGCGTCACGGCTGGGCCAATGGCTTGGATTGCCAATACCAGATGTGGCGGCGATCGAAGTTTCCGGTTGGCTGATCGAGCACACTCCAGAATTCTGTTTTGAGAGCGCAGGCCATTCGGTGAAGTGCAGCCCCGGCCGGCACCTGGGCTCCCGCTACCCAGTGGATCCGTTGGACGATATGGTCTTCGACTACTTGCCGGAAAGCATGTTCCCCAGAGTGAAAAATACAGCAGATTTCGCCCGTATGCTGGTGCTCGATAAATGGGCCGGGAACGCAGATGGCCGGCAGGCAATCTTCAGTAAGACGAGCAAGCAGCGAAAGTACTCGGCCCATTTCATCGATCAGGGATATTGCTTCAATGCCGGGGAGTGGACGTTCCCGGACTTGGCTCTGCACGGAGTCTATTGCCGTAATTATGTCTATGCTCATGTGACCGGTTGGGATGCGTTTGAGCCGGCTCTCACCAAAGCCGAAGAGTCGGAGCCACTTGACCTCTGGCGCTGTGCAGATGCGGTCCTGCCAGAGTGGCATGACCATGATTTCGACGCTCTACAGCATCTCGTCGAGACGCTGCATGAGAGAAGGCTGAAAATCCGCGACCTTATCACCGCATTTCGGGACTCAACCCGCCAGCCATTTCCCAACTGGAAAGACTCCACGACACAAGTCTTCATGCCGAGTGCAGCGGCCCAGGAGCAGTTCGCGTAGCCTCCGATCCCCTCACACCAACCAAAGACTCAGGTGGACCTTGAAACGTGACGATCTTTACATTGCTCTAAACGCCACAACGCATGCCCTCCGGTTTGCACAATCCGCTGTCAAACCTTTCGCGACTGACGTTGATGAACTCGAAATCGGATCGAGAGTTGCAGTCTCGGTCGCCTTCATCAAGAACCGCTTGTCAGACGCACAAGAATCGCTTTCCGCTGCGGAAACAGAGATTGCGCGCCTCCTACACGAGGGCTTGATCGAGTAGCGAATCTGAACTGTTAGCGCCGCTAAACAAGGGACAGTGTTATGAGAAACCAAGGAAGGATCAAACTCGGCTTTTTTCCGCTACCCATTGTTGAAGCCGCGCGGCTGAAGAATTTTCTTGTGTTTAAGGATCAGTTCTCAGCAGTTGATCCGTGCATCGGAGACGGAGTTGCGTTTGCCAAACTCCTCGAAGGGGTGTCGGCTCACCAATATGGCATCGAGATTGATGCCCATCGTGCAGAGCAGGCCAAAGCTTTGGGGATTCAAACACTCCAGGCAAACGCCATTGACGTGCGTTGTCCCGCAGAAGGGATTTCACTGCTGTACCTGAATCCGCCTTACGACTTTGAGGCCGGTGCCAATGGGAACCAGCGATTGGAGCGAGTTTTTCTGGAACACACCTACCGATGGCTAAAGCCGGCGGGAGTACTGGTCTTTGTGATTCCGCAACCGCAGTTACAGCCCTGCGCCCGCTTATTGGCCGAACACTTTACCAATCTCCGCATCTATCGGCTTTCAGACCCAGCCTGCGTCCAATACAAACAGATCGCGGTGCTGGCGGCGCGGCGCAAACGCAATGAGCGCACAAGCGACTCCGCATTGCTCGATTCAGCACGTTATCTCGAAGGCTTATCCTCCAAGGTCGATCTCGCTGTTCTACCTAATGAGGC
>Ga0070730_10004176_pt1 | contig 12780 bp, 6 predicted proteins | sample Coa_R1_3_FD_66447 | JGI IMG/M metagenome (GOLD analysis project Ga0070730, IMG submission 66447) | Surface soil microbial communities from Centralia Pennsylvania, which are recovering from an underground coalmine fire - Coalmine... | ecosystem: Environmental > Terrestrial > Soil > Unclassified ...
GGTTGCCTCCTTACGAGACCGCCAATTGCTGGAGTCCTATCCCGCCAGGACGGCCAGAAACCTCATGGCTTCCCATCCTGGCCCTTACTGGCCTGTCGCTGACAATACTACTCAAATAAGTCAGCGCTGGCTGCTCGTGAGTTGTGCCCTTAAACACCTTCTCGCCTGCCCGGAACGCCACCGTCAGCCGGTTCTTTTTCGGCGGGATGGGGCAGGTCCCGCGCGGGTTGTAGGATTGTTGAATTCTGTCCAAAGCATTTCCGTATTCGGCGGCTTCCTCCATGCTCCGGAAGTGCGCTCATGGTGGTCATGTCGGTACAGCTCGCCGCGGCTTGACCGACGCTGACTCACGCGTCTCATCAGTTCGACCTTGGCCGCTATGGCCCCGCTGCTTGCCGAATGGTGGCGTAGACCAGGGAGTCCGCCTGCGCCAAAATCTGAATCTGATAATCTGACGACAACAGGCCCACGTCGCTCTTGTCGAGGATGATCTCGTTGACTGGCTGCTGTCTTACCAGCGAGGCCAGCTCAGTCGGTCCTTGTGGCTTGACGACTGAACGATTGCTGTAGAAGCGAGCGCTAGGCTCATCAATGCCGGAGTAGACAATCAGCTGATCACGAGAAGTCGTATCATCGCGAGCAGCCAGCTGCGCCAGCTCAGCGACGGGCGATTTTCCAAGGAAGTAAAGCGGGGCAATGGCGCTGATGCCGAAAACCAGCAGCAGCCCGAGAATGGACCCGACAATCGAGCGTTGTAATGACTGGCCCATCCATCTTAAGCCCAAAAAAACAGCGGCACCTGCCAGGGCCGCCACCAGGGTGGCGGTCGTGAGGTTGAGAACAACGAAAGCGCCCAGTCCTACCACAAGCGCCGAAAACTCAAGCCTTTGGGTGCCCCGGTAAGCTTGCACGATGAGATGCGCGATGAGTATCGCCAGGCTGGGGTAGGCTGGAATAATATACCAGGGCAGCTTGGTAGCCACAACAGTATACAGGCCTAAAATGAGCAGCGAGAGTACGAGCAGGACCGGTGACTTCAGCCGATCATGAATGAGCGCCTTCAGATTAAACATGAGCGCGAACGGCGCCAGGTAGAACCACGGCGAGAACTCGTCGCGGAGAACGCGCACATAGAACAGGATATCTCCGCTGTTTCCCTCCAGCGGCGTCGTTGACCTCGCCAGCAGGCCAAATCCGAAATACTGGTCTAAAAATACTTCGCGGAGCCTGGCATACATGAACAGGTGCCACGGCCCAGCAATACCAATGGCAACCAAACAACCCCACCAAAATGGCGCCGCACTCAGGTAAGTTTTGAGCTGTCTGCTCAATAGGGCTACTGGTATTATCGTTAGCGGTATCACAATGGCTGCGGCTGATTTGACCATAATCGCCAGGCCAAAAGAGCCCCAAACGACATACCACCATCGGGGCGCTCCTCGTTGGACGCGCACAAACCCGTATATGGCAGTGTAAACAAACAGTGACAAAGTCATATCAAGCATGCACGACCGTGCAAACCTGGTAAATTGGAAGCTGGTCAGTAATATGAGGCAGGCCAGCAGGCCAACACCTGGGCCATAGAATAGTCGCCCAAGGTGGAATACCAGTATGAGAAGCCAGATTGCTGACAACGCTGCAATCACGCGCGATTGGAATTCACCAACGCCAAAAACGCTGTACAAAAGCGCCGTCGACCACATATAGAGTGGCGGCTTATCCACCCAGGTTTGGTAGCCTAACTGTGGCACCAACCAATTGCCGCTAATCACCATTTCCTTGGAGACCTCGGCATAATTCGCTTCATCCCAATCGCGCAGGCTTGCGCTGCCAAGCCGCCAAAAGAATGCGAAGGAGGCAACCAATACAAGCGCGACCAATTCCCAGCGGAAGTTTGTCGCGGATAGGAAAGCCGTAACACGCCCAAACCCCGCTGTCACAGTCTTTTTGTTTGGGATTGATCCTGGCATGATTTGTTTGCTCTAGTTTTCTCGTCCTCAGCCGGGCGGTTCTTTCATGGAGGCTGGCTGCGCCCCATGTATTCGGGTAGCCCCTTGGAAGTGCGCCACAAGTCCTGATCGCTATGGGGCAGCCTGACCTGGACTTTGTCTGGTGGGTCCCATCCTGGCGTGTTACATCAGGCAGAAAGCAACCGATTTTCATAGGCCGCCTGCCGGATCGGTAGCTTGCGCAATCGCACGTGTTGCTGCGCCAGCAGCGTCACCCGCGAGTACTGTACCAGCCAGGCAGCCGTCTTGGCCATCTGGCCAAGACCGGCCATTGCTGCTGGTTCTCCCGACACAAATGTCCGTACACAGCCACGCCACCAGCGCGGCCGCTGCATCGAGCGGACCGCGCTGGTCGACCGCGTGCTAATTGAGATCTTCGCGGGTGACCCCCTCCGTCTCCAAAACGAAATCCGCCCCATAGGCCAGCGCCGGCGTCTGAAACCCGGCCGGCGCATTGCCCGCCAGGGCTTTTCCCACGGCTGCCAGGGCCGTCTGCACCGTCCACACCAGCCCCGCTTCGGGGCCGTGCAGCCGCGCGGCCGCCCGCTGGCCCTGGTCGTCTTCCACCTGGCCCCACACGTGCGTCACCGTCCGGGCGCGTTGGTCAGCCGTTGGGCCGGCCGCCACCGCGCGCTTCAGCAAATTGCGTATCACGGCCAGCTTGAGCAAAGGGCGCAGCCCTTCCAGCAGGGCGATCTGCTGGCGCGCCGCTGGCAGCAGCACGGCATAGTCCTCGATGTTGGGGATGCCGGTGCTGTAATACGCTGTGAAAATATCGCCCCAGCTCAGACAGGTTGTCTCCACCGGGCCCTGGCCAAAATCGACCTGGCGCGTTTTAGGCGCTCGCTCGACCATCTCCAGGCGGCCATTGCGGCGCACACGGGTGCCATACAGAATAGCGAAATCGATCACCGTGCGCTGAGTTCCCGGCGGCAGGCCGGCGGGGCCCTGCGCCTGAAAGGCCAGCGTCAGGCGCGTGGCCGCTGGCAAACGCTGTTTGAGATGCAGCGCGAGACAATCGGTTGGCACCACATCGAAGCCTGCGCCCGGCAGCAGCATGATCCCGCGGGCCCTGGCGTCCGCGTCGCGAGCAGCCAGGGCCTCATAGACCGAGATTTCGCCGGTCAGGTCCAGGTAGTGAGCGCCGGCGCGCAGGCAGGCGGCCGCCATGGGTTCGGAGGTGTGGATATACGGGCCGGCGCAGTGCAGCACCACACCGATATTTCGGAGGCCCCGGTCGATAGCCCCCGGCTCGGCCAGGCCGAAGACGCGCCTCTCGACGCCCAGCTCCGCTGCCAGCCGCTCGATCTTGGCCGCGTCGCGCCCGGCCAGAATTGGCCGCAGCCCCGCCTGAACGGCCTGGCGCGCCGCCGCCTCGCCCACGTAGCCATTCGCGCCGTACAACAGGAACCCAGATGGCATGCGCTGATCTCCTTTCACCTTGAAAAAGACGTTGATACAATTTTGCCATGACTACTAAAGCCAGGCTGAACGTTGACTCGAAAGCGCTGAAGAAGATCAAGCTGGTGGCGGTCGCCTATTCGTTCGTGCAGCGGGAGCTGTTTGCGACGCAGGAGGCCTACATCGCGGAAAAAGAAGTCGAGGAGCGGGCCGCGCAGGTGCTGGCAGAAGTGAAAAAGCTTGGCCTGGAGGCCAGGGGCTACCCGGCTGATCAATACTTCCTGACCAATGTCATCGTCGATCGGCCCGATATCATCATTAACCTGGTGGACACGGTTCGCGGCCGGGATCGACTCTCCAGTGCGATTCCGGCCTTTCTCGAATATGCCAATATCCCTTATACCGGCTGCGGCCTTACCGGCATGGTCATTGGCAATAATCGCCACCTCTTCAAAGAGCTCGCCGACTATCATGGTATTCCCACCCCGCCTTACAAATTCATCAAGGACCTGCGCTCGAATACGCCGCCGGATTTTGACCCGCCCTATATCGTCAAGCTCAACGAGGGCGGCGGCAGCATGGGCATCGACAACCAGGCCGTCAAGACAACCGCGGCCGCGGCGCACAAGCAGGTTGAGGCGCTGCAGGGCAAATATGGAACCGCGCTGCTGGTTGAGAAATTCATCGACGGTCCAGAGCTGAGCGGGATTGTATTCGACGATGGCACCTGCCGCCAGGTCTTCATGGCCCAGAAGAAATTCGGCCTCAAGCCCGACGGCAAGCACGAGTTCACCAGCCTGGAAAGCTACGCCGTGCCCACCTCGTACACCTTCGAGCCGGTGGACGAGGCGCTGTGCCAGAAGGCGTCAGAGCTGTGCGCCAAGGCCTTTGAAGTCCTGCGCTTCACCGACTATGCCAAGTTCGACCTGCGCCTGGACCCGCAGGACATGACCCCCTATATGATCGACGCCAACCCCAATACGGCCTTCGGCCCCGACAAGGGCCTGCCAATGGCCGACATCCTGGGCCTGCACGGGCTGGCGTTCGAAGAGGTGCTGGCCAGCCTGCTGAGCAAGCATGCCAAATCCCTCCGTCCCGTCAAAGAGCTTTAGCCGTCTGCGGCGCATCGAGCAGATCAGCGAGAACCACTGCGGGCCGGCGGTGATCCAGATGCTGCTGGAAAACATTGGCGTCACCGTCAGCCAGGAGACGATCACCGCCGCCGCCGGCGCCACCGACACCATCGCGGAGAACGGCACACGCGTCGATCAGTTGGCGCAGGCGGTGCGCGCGCTGGCCCCCGGCGCCCGGCTGTGGTGCAAGGAAAAAGCAGCGCTGGAAGACGTCGTGCGCGTGCTGGACGAGCAGAAATACCCGGTGGGGGTGGAATGGCAAGGCTTGTTTGGCGAAAACGAGGACGAATTTGACGACGACTACGGGCACTACAGCGTCATCTCTCACGTCGATCTCGCCAAAGGTGAGCTGATCGTGGTCGACCCGTACAAGGACTTCGCCGACCAGGACCGGATCCTGACCGTGCGCGTGTTCCTGAAGCGCTGGTGGGATGACAACGTGTTTAAGGACCCGCAGACCGGCGTCACCACCTACAAACGCGATGAGCGGCTCTTCTTCGTGGTCGCCCCGCTGGACGTGGCCTTCCCGGCCGAGCTGCACATGACACCGCTGCCGGCCGACTGACCGCCGCGCCCGCTGCCATTTTGCGGCAGGATTTTTCGGCAGGTTGCCCGCCCCTGACCGAAGTGGCGGGCCTGTTTGATCGGACCGCTCAGTGTTCATCGCCCTCGGCGTGAAACACCTTCTCCCCTAGCGCCACCCTCGGCCGGTTCTCTTTGGGCGGAGGGGGGTAGGACCAATTCGGGTTGTAGACGTGGCGAATTTTGTCCAAGCCTGCCGCCAGCACAGGTTCTGCAGCACGATCCGGTGCGATGGCAAGCGGACAATTACCCGGTAGCTGTGCAGGCCAGACACTCGCAACACATGTGCCAAGCGCCGTGGTGTCGACAAGAAGGGCCGCAATTTAGCCGCGCAGCTGAACATCAATGTCGACTTCGTGGAGAAGCGCTACACCGGCCACGATGCTAACACGCGGGCCAGCCCACGGGCGCCTGCTAAACCGGAAAAGACTGTCGGTCCCGGCGCTTCTGGCAAGGTCATCCGCCGTACGCGCTGGGGGGAATCCAGCTGGCGCTGAGCCTTGTGTCACCATCGGCAGGTAAGCGTTAAATTGTGGCACCGGGCCATTGAACGTGGCCGTGAGGGTCACGCCCTGCGTCACAACCAGTTGGCAAGCGCTGGTGCCCTCGCAGCCCCCGCCCCAGCCCCCAAAGGTGCTACGCGTGGCCGGCACAGCCGTCAGCGTAAGCGGGGTGCCGTATGTGAAGCTCTCCGCGCAGACGAGGCTGCACGTCATCCCCGCTGGCGCGCTGGTGACGATTCCGTGCCCTGTCCCGGTTATTACCACGGTCACCGTGTAGGACTTGAGCGAAAATGTGGCCGTGACCGCGCTGGCCTGTGTCATCGTGACCGCGCAGGCTTCTTGGCCGGCGCAGGCGCCCTTCCAACCAGCAAAGCTCGCTGAGGTTCCCGGCCACGCGGTCAAGGAAACCGCGGTTCCGTAATTGAAGCTGCTGCTGCAGGTAGAGCCACAATCAATCCCAACTGGCAAGCTGGTGACGCTCCCCGCGCCATTACCAGTACGGCCCACTGCCAATGTGTACGTGTTCACGACAAAGGTGGCGGTCACTGCAGTCGCCTGCGTCATGCTGATGACACATAGGTCAAGACCACCGCACCCGCCGCTCCATCCGGCGAAAGTACTGCTGACGGCAGGCGTGGCCGAGAGGGTGACGACTGTCCCCTCCGCAAAAATCTGGTCGCACGTACCGCCGCAGTCGATGCCAGGGGGACCACTGCTGACGGTCCCACTGCCATTCCCGGCCAGACCAACGCTTAACAAATCAGCGCTCAGGGTCGAGGCGTTGTTGGTCGTGTCAGGATCGGGCGAGCTCACACTGGCACTCACCGTGGCGGTGTTCGAAATGGAGCCGCTCGCCGACGGCAAGTTCACTCCAATCGTGACGGTGACAACTTGGGCATTGGCCAGGGTGCCGATGGGGCAGGTGACAGTGCTGCCACCCGTACAAGAGCCCTGAGTGGTGGAGGCCGAGACGTACTGCTGGTCACCAGGCAACGTATCGGTGGTCACGACACCCTGTGCTGGAGCCGGTCCGTTATTCTTCACCTGCAGGGTGTATGTCATCTTGCCCGCACTTAGGGCGCCCGTCTTGACGATCTGGACGTCGGCGCTGATCGGACCGTAATTGGCCGTGTCCGTCATATCGCTCGTGCCCGCGACGACGTCGTGGGTCCGGTCTCCGTTATCTGACCATGACTCGAACGCATAGCTCAGCCCGCTCAGGTCCTGCGGGGATGGCGCGCTGATTGAGTTGCTCGAGTTCACGATGACGGCGTGCACGAACGGTGTGGCCACATTGTTGCCGTTGAGGTTCAGTTCGAGACCGGAGGGGCTGGACAGCAGGTTGAGATTGACCGTCTTTGGATACAGCAGAACACTGGTTGTGTTCTGCAAACCACCCCCATCCGTCGCCGTCAATTGGATCTCGAGGTACGACGGATAGTCGTGGTCGGGTGCTGAGAACGAGCCGCTCGAGACACCTGAGAACGTTTGAATATGATGCGTATGGCACGAATTGATGTCGGTTGGGCAGTGATGCAGGATCACATCCCATGTCAGATCCGAGGCCGGCAGTGTACCCTGCTGCGGATCGGTCGCGTGTCCTGAGAAGTTAATCGTGTCACCGACAGCCCAGCAAGGGTTGGCGAATGCGCAGGCCGCCTGGGCTGGACTGTCAATGACGGCTGTTGGCGCAGTGTTGTCCGCGCTAATCACGATTGAACTGGTGCCGGTGGCGCCTCTCTGATCTGTGACCTTGAGGCTGGCGGTGTAGACCCCAGATGCGGTGTAAGTATAGGTCGTGGTCGAGGTGGTCGCGTCGTCGAAAACGCCATCACCGTTAAGATCCCACGCGAACGAGGCGATGTGATCGCCAGGGTCTAGGTCGTATGATCCGGTGCCATCAAAACTCACCGCTAGCGGGGCCACCCCATTCGTCGGCTGCGCTGTGATGACTGCGACCGGAGGCTGGTTACCTGGGCCGACGTATTGGATGCGCCGGATCGTACCGCCATTGTAGTCAACATAAAAGAGATCGCCGCCTGGTCCGATTTCCAAGTCAACTGGGTAGGCCGCGCTGGTCACAAAGTTGGCGATCTTGGTCTTGTCTGGCAAACCATTGGCGCCGGCCGACATCACCCAGATGCAATGTTGGGTGTTATCGGCAAAGAAGAGCGCGCCGTTGTACGCGGCGGGATAGGAGCCGCCGCTGTAGAAAGCTAGGCCCGTAATAGAAGCGCCATTCGCGGTCAAACAACTCTCGCCTGGAACGACTTGGACGCCGTGCTGGTAAGCGTAATAGGGCGCTGTAACGGAACCTGGGTTGGCGTAGAGGGTGTTACAGATGTTCAGGTTAGCACTTTGAAAGCCCGGCATAATCGCACTGCCGCTGTTGTCACCTTCATAGCATGGCCAGCCAAAGTTGTTGACGGTGGCAGCTGTCGTAGTAATAATCCGGTCAATTTCCTCCCAGGCGCTCGCTCCAACATCACCCACCCAAATCTCATGCGTTCCTGGGCGGAAGGTGAAACGAAATGGGTTGCGCAGCCCGTAGCCGATGATCCGCCGGGCGTTGGCATCGCTCGAGCCATACAAGGGATTCGTGGGCAAGGCCTCGCCGGTTGCCGGATCGACGCGGAGGATAGTGCCATTGAGCACCACCGGTTCTCCGGGTCTGCGATTCAGACTTTGGCTGCGCAGCGCCCCGCCTTCGGCGGTGCCATCGTTAGGTGGTGGCGTGCCCGCAGCCGTGGGGGGATCGCCGCAGGGGTTGACCTGATCTCCCGCATAGGTATTGCCATATTGGCCGTGATCAAGTTTCGTGAAGCTGGCGCCTTCGCCAGCGCTTACATACAGCGCTCCATCCGGACCGAAGAACAGGGTGCCCATGGAATGGCTGGGGAATTGTTGGCACCAGTTATTGATCAACACTGTCTCGGTCAGCACGGTAGTGCTGGTCGGGTCCGCGGTCAGCCGCGATAGCCGCCCACTGACCATGCAGCCATCTGTAGTTGGCCCGGGCGGGGTTGGGCAGGCGTCGCTCCAGGTCGGCGCGGTCCCTCCAATCGGCGCATCGAAGGTGTAAAGCACGTAGACATAGGGATCTGTCGGGAAATTCGGATCCAGCGCCAGCCCCAGCAGGCCACGATCCCAATAATTGTCAACTTCCATACTCAGGTCCGCAAACGTCGTCGGCGTGGTAGCGCTGAGACTGGCGAAGACCTGGATAATGCCGCTCTGCTGAGCGACAAATACACGACCGTCGGCGGCAAAACGGACAGCCGTTGGATGAATTAGACCATTGTTGAAAACAATCGACTCTTGGAAATTGGACGGCAATACTGCAGCGCTGCCGGTGCTGGGCGCTGCCGCCGTAGCACAATCGGCGGTCGAGGCGGTCTGCTCGCTAAAAAGCCCGGCGCTGTCACTACAATGTCTTTGAGCGATTGCATCGCCTGAGGTGCGTGATACAAGCAGAAACAGGAGCGTGAAGCATAGCCCACGCAAAAAGTATAAAAAGGGGCAAGGCGAAGCAGGTATTGGCAGGTGCAAGCGCTGCATAGGGTGAATGAGGCGGGTGCGTTCACGCGTCGCTGGCCCGCCGTGTGGCTAGTATACATTCTCCCCCGTCCCTAGCGCTACCTTCGGCCAGTTCTCTTTGGGCGGAATCCGGCAGCTCCAATTTCGGTTGTAGACGTATTGAATTTATCCCTACCCTGTCGCCGGCACAGGCATTGGACCAGTACCGAGTCAGATAGTCATTTCCGCCCATAGGAGCTCAGTGTTGCCCCCTCACGGTGTGCCACACGTTATGCCGTCGTACACGCAGTGGTTGTGATTCAAGTACCAGCCGGATGGGAAAACGAAATCGGGCAGGTTGCCTGGGATATAGATCACACTGGGGTAAGCGTGATCGATCCTGACCCGTTCTTCCGGCCATTCCCAATTCGCGATGGGCACACTTAGCAAGCGAACGTCCCCCCGGTGCACCTGGTCTTGCGTATTCCAGACTAAGAGGTAGGGATCAAAGAACAAGCCCTGCCCGTGCGGCAGGCTAAAGCCGGCCGGATCCAGGTTGAGGCTAAACGGCGTCTTAAAAGTGATGCTAAGGTCGGCGTAGCGTTGGGGAGGCTCGTAGGGTTTAGCTTCGATCGTGTTGACGAGGGTGCCCGGAAAGACGTCGGCCGTGTGGGGGAAAATAACGACCACGTTGTTCGCACCGCCGAAGAACGACTCGCTACTGGTACTGATGAGATTATGATTCTGATCGTAAGTCGTCAGAGTTATTGTTCCGTCGCTGGTAAACGTCTGACCCGGGAACTGTATCGAGAAACTGTGGTCATAGGCTGCGCCGCGGGCGAGGGGCGTGAAAGACATCTCGATCTGTTGCACCATGGGCGCCTGAACACTATAGGTCAAGGTGCCCTGGATTTGTACCACCCAATCGTTGTAGTCAAAATCATTCGCACCACCAGCTAGCGGCAAGTCCTCGTAGCCCAGCCCTAAGCTCCACGCCACGCCGAGCTGGTGCGTAACCAGTGGCAGGAATAGCTTGTAAGTCTTGGAGCTGACCGCATCGACGTCGCTGGCCGTGTTGTTGGCGCCCACCGGATCGATGACGCCGGCTGGCGGCGTAATGCTGGCGGTATTGGTCAGGCTGCCGCCGGTTGCCCCAACGTCGGCGGTCAGCCAGAACGTCAGGCTGCCCCCGCTTGGGAAGGCGGGGATTGCGATGCCGCGCCCCTCCAGGTCGCTGACTGTATTGCCGGTTGTTGGACAAATCGCGCCGCCGGCCGTCAGCCCGCAGCGAACGCCAGTGATCGTCAATCCCAGGATTGCTGGGTCGCGCAAAATCGCGCCGTTGGCAGCCCCTGGACCGGCGTTGATCACCCCGACGGTGTAGGTCACGCTGTCACCAGGGCTGACCGTCGACACCCCATCCGTCTTGCTGATAACCAGATCGGCCTGGGATAGGTTAGTCGGCGTGCTGGTTGGGGTCGCCGTTGGCGTCGAAGTCCGGGTCGCCGTAGCGGGACGGGTGGGCGTCGGCGTCGGGGTTTCTGTTGCCGTCGCTGAATTCGTCGCAGTCGGTGTCGCCGTTACGGTCGGCGTCGGGCTGCTCGTCACGGTGTTGGTTTGCGTTGGTGTTGTGGTGGCGGTGGCCGTGGTGGTTTCGGTCGGCGTTGTTGTGGCCGTCTCCGTCGGAGACGAGGTGGCCGTGGTGGTTTCGCTCTCCGTCGGCGTGGCAGTGTCGGTTGCCGTCTCGGTGAGGGTGGCCGTATCGGAGGCTGTTGCGGTGGCTAGCTCGGTCAGCGTTGGTGTGGCGGTCTCGGACGGTGTAGCGGTGTCCGTGGGGGTCTCTGTGGCTGTCGCGGTGTCCGACGCGGTTGGAGTGGGTGTGTCGGTCGGCGTTGGAGTGACCGTCTCTGTCGCAGTTTCAGTGGGCGTTGTGGTTTCGGTCGGCGTTGGAGTGACCGTCTCTGTCGCAGTTTCAGTGGGCGTTGTGGTTTCGGTCGGCGTTGGAGTGACCGTCTCCGTCGCAGTTTCTGTTGGCGTCGCGGTTTCGGTCGGCGTCGCAGTCGCCGTTTCGCTCGGGGTTGGAGTCGACGTCTCCGTCGGCGTGGTGGTTTCGGTGGAAGTGGCTGTCTCCGTCGCCGCTGGGCTGATCGAAACGGTATCGAGGGCCGTGTTGTTGCCTTCCTTCGTTTCGGTGATGTTCCCACCCGGGTCTACCATCGCCAGGTTCTGCAAATCGCCCGCGGCTGTCGGGGTGACCACATACACCACCTGAAAGCCGCCTCCTGCGCCGATGTTGACCGAGATTCCAGCCGCAGCACAAATCAATGTGCTTGACGCTACTGCGCAGTTAATATTGGGGCTGTTGGTGATGTTCGTGAAGTTGATCGCGCTGGGGCTGTCATAATCGGCATTCGCCGGCAGCGTGTCGGACAGGATGGTCTGCCCGTCCAGGAACGTGGCATCGGCGGTCCCGCTATTGGATACAGTCACCGTCCAGGTAAAGACCGTGGCCACCGTGCCGACACCGCCGGTGTTGTCGTCTTTTGCCACCGTCAAATCGGGGGCCGTCAGCGCGTAGTTGGCGGAGGCCGGGGCCGAAAAGGACGTCACGCCCCCATTGCTGCCATGCGCTGTGGCCGTATTGGTGTATGTTCCAATGACTGTGGCGGCGGTTACAGGGCCGACTGTGCAGTCGGTCGCCCCACCAGCTGCCAGGGGCTCAATCAGCGTACAGCTTGATGTGTTCACGCTTGGGTCGGAGACGCCCATGCTGCTGAGTGTCAGGCCGCCGTTGTTGATCACGATGAACTTGTAATATAGGCTGCTTCCGGGCGCTACGCCGGTTATCGACTCGGCCCATGGTCCGGTGGGCGAGAGGGCGATCTGCTTGACAAGACCCAGGCCTGGGTTGGCGCCGACATATTGGGCGGTGGCCGTCGACGTGTAAGCAGTTCCACCGTACATGCCGCTGGCCGTGGCGGTGTTCAGCCAATCGCCTAGCTGGGCCGTAGCCGTAATCATGCAGGTTGCGGTCGGATCCTGGCTGGGCGAGGCCACCGGCAGGGTGCCCGGCCACGCGCATGAGGCCAGGCTGACATTCGGATCGGTGACGCTGACCGGGCTCAGGGGTACATCGCCGGTGTTTTCAACGATCAGCCGATAAAAAACGTTCGAGCCGGGCGCGACCACCACGAAATCCGTCCAGGGCCCCGCGTTACTGGTCGATACCTGCTTCGCCAGCTTGATGCTCGGGTGCGGCATATCGACTTTGAGTGTGTCGGTGGCGACGTTTCCAGTGCTGGTGAGGCCGCCAGTCGTCGTGGACACCGACCCGCTGGTGTTGGCATAGTTGCCTGCCGCCGGCACGGTCACATCAAAAACGACCACGCAGGTGGCTCCGGCCGCGATTGTGCCATTTGAAAACGAAATCGAGCCGGCGCCGGCTGTCGCCGTTAAAACGGGCGAGCCGCAGCCGGACGTAGACGCATTCGGTGTGCCCGCTACCCGCATGGCGCCCGGTGTGGTGGGGAACGTATCGGAGAACGAGACATTCGGCAGGCTGTCGCTGGGGTTCGGGTTGACAACCATGAACGTCAGGGTGCTGCTCCCATTGACCAGAACAGGATTGGGCGCGAA
>Ga0070730_10004177_pt1 | contig 12780 bp, 8 predicted proteins | sample Coa_R1_3_FD_66447 | JGI IMG/M metagenome (GOLD analysis project Ga0070730, IMG submission 66447) | Surface soil microbial communities from Centralia Pennsylvania, which are recovering from an underground coalmine fire - Coalmine... | ecosystem: Environmental > Terrestrial > Soil > Unclassified ...
CTTATCGGCCGGCTACCTGGCCGCGGTGGCGCGTCTCTACCCGGAGGGCCCCGGCGGCCGGGCGCGGGAGACCGGCCAGACGGTCTATGTCGCCGACGCGCAACACGACGCGGCGATGGGTCCGTTGCGCGCCAGTGCCCGCCAGGAAGGGTTCCGCAGCATGGTGGTCACGCCCTTTATCCACCAACGGCAGCCGATCGGGGCCCTGGCGCTCTACCATGACACGGTGCGGGAATACGACGAGGAGGATCTGGCGGCGCTCAGCACCTTCGCCAACCAGGTGGCTGTCGCGTTGACCAACGCGCGCCTCTTTCAGGAAGCCGACCGCCAGGTGCGCCGGGCGAACTTCCTGGCGACCGCCGGCCGGCTGCTGAACTCCAGCCTGGAGATGGGCCAGGTGCTGCATGCGCTAACCCGGGCCGCCACCGAGGTGCTGGGCGAGGCCTGTGCCATTTACCTGTTGCCCAAAAATGCCGAGGTGCTGGACCTGACCGCCTACTCGGACGCCGTCGGCGCCGGGCTCCAGGAGCGGCTGGCGTTTCTGGAGGCGCATCCGCCGGTGCTGGGCCGCATGGGCATCGGCCGGGCCGCGCTGCGCGGGGAGGTGCTGCTCGTCGACGCGGCCCACCCGGTCACCCTCGACGGGGCTGATCCCTACCTGGGCGATCTGGGGGCCCATGCGTACCTGGCGGTGCCGCTGCTGGCCCAGGACCGGCTGATCGGCGCCCTGGTGATCTGGCTCTTTAACCAGTCGCTGGCTTTCTTGCCGGAGGATATCACGCTGGCGACGGCCCTGGCCGATCACGCGGCGATCGCGCTGGAGAACGCGCGGCTCTATGGGCGCGAGCTCCGGGCGCAACAGGCCAAAGACGAGTTCCTGTCGTCCGTGTCGCATGAACTGCGCACGCCGCTGACGGCGATCCTCGGCTATACCCAGCTGATGCGCAAGAGCGTGGCCGGGGAGCAGACCAAATTCAGCCAACAGGTAAACATCATCTGGTCGCAGGCCCAGCGGCTGCACCGGTTGGTGGAGACCATCCTCGACATCTCCAGCATCGAACACGGGCAGCTGAGCCTGAACCTGGAGCGGCTGGACCTCTGGGGGGTCGTGCAGAGCGCCCTGGACCGCCTGCGGGCCTCCAGCCGGCCCGGGCTGGTCTTCGACGTGATAGCGCGGACGCCGGACTGCTGGATGACGGGCGACCGGATGCGGCTGGAGCAGGTCTTCGCCCACCTGCTGGCCAACGCGATGCGCTATTCGCCCCCCAACGGCACAGTCCAGATCCTGATGGACCATCCGGCCGGCCAGGGCATCGTGCGCATCGTCGACCACGGCCCGGGCATGACATCCATGCAGCTCGCCCAGCTCTTCCAGCGCTACTACCAGGGCGATACGCCGCTCAACCGGACGGGCGGCCTGGGGCTGGGGCTCTATATCAGCCGGGCGATCCTGGAGGAGCATGGCGGCACGATCAGCGCAGAAAACAGCCCCGACGGCGGCGCGGCCTTCCAGGTGACGTTGCCGGCCGAGTAGGCAGGGGGACTAGTCGTCAGTCGTCAGTTGGCGGGCGGCAGTTGGCAATTGGCAGGTGGCAGGTGCCCCGCTAGGCCTCTTCCAGGGTCAACAAATGGACCTGCTCGGAGTTGTCCCCGGCGACCAGCCACCGCCCATCTGGGGTGAGTGCCGCGCAACGCATGCTGCTCTCCGCGTCGAACCGCGCCAGGGCGGCGCCGGTGCGCAGATCCCAGACCCGCAGCGTGTGATCCTCGGCCGCGGAGACCGCCCGCGCCCCGTCCGTCGTCACGGCTAGCGCCCGCACGGCGCCGGTGTGGCCGGCCAGGATGTGGCGGGCGGTGCCGCTGGCCAGGTCCCAGACCCGCAGCGTGCCGTCGCGGGAGCCGGAGACGGCGCACGTCCCGTCCCCCGTCACGGCCACCGCCGCCACGACGTCGGTGTGGCCGGTGAGGGTCTGGAGGAGGGCGCCGCTGCCCAGGTCCCAGACCCGCAGCGTGCCGTCGCGGGAGGCTTCGACAGCGCGCGTCCCATCCCCCGTCAGCGCGACCTGCACCGGAAACACCGCCCACGTGTGGGCTTCCAGTGTGTGCAAGCATGCCCCCGGGCCCAGATCCCAAACCCGTAGCGTGCCGTCGACGGAGGCGGAGACGGCGCGCGCCCCGTCTGCCGTCAGGGCCACCGCCCGCACGGCGTCGGTGTGGCCGGCGAGGGTGTGGATGGCGGCGCCGGTGTGCAGATCCCAGACCCGCAGCGTGCGATCCCAGGAGGTGGAGACGGCGCGGGCCCCGTCCGCTGTCACCGCGATGGCCGTGATGTCCCCGGTGTGGCCCCACAGGGTGTGGAGGGCGGCGCCGGTGCGCAGATCCCAGACCCGCAGCGTGCGGTCACGCTCATCAGCGCCGGAGACGGCGCGCTGCCCGTCGGGCGTCACGGCCACCGCCAGCACGGCGCTGGTGTGGCCCTGGAGGGTATGCAGGGTGGCCCCGCTGGCCAGGTCCCAGACCCGCAGCGTATGGTCGCGGGCGGCGGAGACGGCGAGCGCCCCGTCCGCCGCTATCGCGACGGCCTCCACGGTGTCGGTATGGCCGGCGGGGCGCAACCAGCGGCGGATGCCCGTACCCGGAATGAACACGACGGCCTCCACGGTGTCGGTATGGTCGGCGAGGCGCACCGGGGGGGGCGCGGCCGCCAGGTCCCAGACCTGCAGCGTGCTGTCAGAGGCGGCAGAGACGGCGGACGCCCCGTCCGCCGTCACCACGACGGCCGTCACGGCCCTGGTGTGGCCGGCGAGCGTGCGCAGCAGCGCGCCGGTGGCCAGGTCCCAGACCCGTACCGTCTGATCCGTGGCGCCGGAGACGGCGCGGGCGCCATCGGCCGTCACGGCCACCGCCGTCACGTCCCCGCCGTGGCCCCGGAGGGTGTGCAAAGGGGCGCCGATACCCAGATCCCAGACCCACAGCGTGCCGTCACGGGCGGCGGTGACGGCGCGGGCCCCGTCCGCCGTCACCGCGATGGCCCTCACGGCCGCGGTGTGGCCTCGGAGGGCGTAGAGGGCGGCGCCGGTGTGGAGATCCCAGACCCGCAGCGTGCCGTTGTACGCGCCGGAGACCGCGCGCTGCCCATCCCGCGTCACCGCCACCGCCCCCACGGCTCCCGTGTGGGCGCGATGGGTGGGCCGGGCCGCGCCGGTGCGGAGATCCCAGATCCGTAGCGCGCTGTTCCGCGCGCCGGAGACGGCGTGCGCCCCGTCCGGCGTCACGGCCACCGCCAGCACGTCGTCGGTGTGGCCCTGCAGGGTCTGGAGGAGGGCACCGGTGCCCAGGTCCCAGACCCGCAGTGTGTGATCCCAGGAGGCGGAGACGGCGTGTGTCCCATCCCCGGTCAGCGCCACCGCCGTCACCCAATGGGTGTGGCCGGCGAGGTTCTGGAGGAGGGCGCCGCTGGCCAGGTCCCAGACCCGTAGCGTGCCGTCGCGGGAGGCGGAGACGGTGCGCGTCCCGTCCGCCGTCACCGCGACGGCCTCCACCTCCCCTCTGTGGCCGGCGAGGATGTGGATGGCGGCGCCGCTGGCCAGGTCCCAGACTCGCAGCGTGCGATCCTCGGAGGCGGAGACGGCGCGCGTCCCGTCTCCCGTGAGCGCCACAGCCGTCACGACGCCGGTGTGGCCGAGCAAGGTGTGCCGGATGGTCGGGTTGGGCGGGACCAGGACGGGCGCGAGAGGCCGCAGCCAGAGCCCGCCCCATGGCGGCCGGACGGCGGCGACCAGCGCCTGGATGGCCGGCCGCTCGCTAGCCAGTAGCCGGCCGCGCAGCTGCCCGGCGAGCTGCGCCGGATCGGCGGCCAGCGCCGGCAGGGCCAGGCGCAGGGCGCCCCCCACCAGGCTCAAGTCGGGGTCGGGGCCGGCGTCCGCGTAGTCGGCCAGCAGGCCGGCAGCGTCGGTAGCGGCCAGCTTGGCGGCCAGCCAGGTCGCGTCGAGGCGCAGCGCCCGCCAGGCGGCGGCCCGCCCGGCACCCGCCAGGTGGTAGCCGAGCTGGCGCCAGGCGTAGGCGCCGGGCAGCTGGTAGGGGTCGCCCCAGGCGTCCACTAACCGGCCATGCACGGCCGCCGGGTCGGCCAGCCGGCCGATCAGGTCGGCGCGGATCACGTCATGCAGGCGGATCGTGCCCGTCGGGGGGTCGAAGGCGAGCAGCGCCTGATCGGCGAGGCGGGCCAGGGTCGCTTCCGCCACGGGCCGCGGGGTCCCCCAGAGAGCGGCGACCACCTCCAGCGGCAGGGCTGTGGCGGCGGGAAAGATCGCCAACTCCTGGCAGCGGGCGCGCTCCTCGGCCGCGAGCCGGCTCAGGCTGAGGGTCACGATGCCGGCGACCGCCTGCCGGCGGGCGGTGGCGTCGGCACCGTCGACGGTGCCGACGCCGGTCGCCGTCAATTCGCCGGCCAGGGCGGCGAGCGCCTGGTCCAGGGCCGCCGGGTGCTCCAACCCGTCCCGGAGCGCGGCGCCGGCGAGGGCCAGCAGCAAGGGCCAGGCGCCCAGCCGGCGGGCCAGCGGCACCAGCAGCGCCTGATCCACCGGTGGCGCGCCCAGGTGCTGGGCCAGCAGGGCGGTGGCTTCGGCGATCGGCATCGCGTCCACGCACACGCCCTCGGCGTCGGGCACCACAGCAAGGTTGCGCGTGGTGACCAGGCGGGCGCAGGGCTGGCCGGCGGCCAGGAAGAGGTGCAAGGCGGCCGTCTGCCAGGCGTCGTCGAGCACCAGCAGGGCGCGCCGATCCTGCCAGTGGGCCGCCAGCGCCGCGGCCAGGGCGTTCGGGTCGGTGGGGCCCGGGCCGGGGCCGAGGACGTGGGTCGCGAGGGCGATCAGGAGCGGGGAGATGGCGGGCTGCTCGCCGAGCGTCACCCAGACCACCCCATCCGGGAAGGCTTCCCGGACGGCCGGGTCGGCACAGAGTGCCGCGGCGAGCACCGTTTTCCCGAAGCCGCCGGCGCCGGGCAGGGCCGTGGTGATCGCCACCGGGCGCGTCGTGTCGGCGGCCAGCAGCGCCCCCTTGAGCCGGGCGTACTCGGCCGGGCGCGCCACGAAGGTCGCCGGCAGCGGCGGCGGGCGGAAGGCGAACGGATCGTCGCCGGGGCTTAAGGGATCAAACACAGGCCTACTGTAGCAGACCGGGGCAATTATTGCAACATAGTACCCCGCTCAACCTAGGCGTGGGACAGGGTCCTGGGGCGGGACGCCTAGCGGCTGAAGCCGCGGCTACGCAGACGAAGCCCGCCTGCGCGGGCTGCCGGGCAGCCCGACGGGACGGCGGGGGCGGGTCGCCGCAGGTTGTCGCCTAGCTGTCCCTACCTCTTAGCTTGATGCGTATAGGGCCGGGCGTGCCGGGCCCTGGGCGGGAGCCCGGCCTGGGGATCTCGTGCCGTACGGGGGCCGCCACGCTCCCCACCGCGGCACGACACGCCGTGCCCCATGCCGATCAACCTAAGCGCCGGTGCCGCAAGGAGACAACGTGCGAGGACCAGCGCCAACCGCCCCCTAGCGATACCCGTCAGCCCGCGGAGATAGGGTGTTGTTTGTCAAGCCCCCACGGCGACCAATTTAGCGGCTGCCGCGGCCGGGGCTTGGCCATACTCCGGGTCCCAGACCTGCTTCTTCGTGACTACCGCCCACGCGATGTGTAAGAGCTTGCGCGCCACCGCACATAACGCCACCTTTTTCGCCTTCCCCTTGCCCACCAACCGCGTGTAATAGGCCGCCAACACCGGATTGGAGCGCACCGCACTCAGACTCGCCATGTACAGCGCCCCCCGCAACCGCCCCGCCCCCCGCGGCCCAATCCGCGCCGGGCCATACACACTCGTGCCACTGCTGTACGGCAACGGCGCTAACCCCGCGTAGCGCACCGCGGCTTCGGCGCTCGGCGTCGCCCGGAAGTTCTGCGTTTGCACCACGATCACCACGGCCGTCTGCCGACCGATCCCCTTGATGCTCTCCAAGCGCGCCACACTCGCCGCCCACTCTGGCTCCGCCCCCAGCGCCCCCGCTAAGGCCGCTTCCAACTGCGCGATGTGCTCCTCGATCTGGCTGATCAGCGCCTGCTTGGTCGCCACGACCGCCTCGATCACCACCTCCTCCTGGCGCAGAGCGTGCAGCTGGTTGCGCAGTTGCGTGCGCATGGTCACCAGATCCTCGCGCGCTTCTAGCCGCTGGCGCAACTCGTGATAGACCTGCGGCGGCGGCGTCCAGCGCGGGAGCTCCAGCTTTTCGCCCAATAGGGCTAAGAGGGCGGCATCCAGCCGGTCGGTCTTGCCCGGTTGGCCGACGGCCTTGGCAAAATCATGGGCTTGCTTCGGATTGACGATGCCAATCTGATAGCCGGCGCGGTGCAGCGTACAGGCCAGCCGGATCCAATAGGTGCTGGTGGCTTCCATGACGATGAGGGTGGCTGCCGGGGGGACGCCGGTGGCGGCGAGCCGCTCCTGGAGGGCGCTAAAGCCGAGCGGGGTTTGGGCGTAACTGGCCGGGCGGCTGGGGCGCTGGGCCGGGAGCCGGTAGACACTGACAAAGCTCTGGGCGGCAATATCGATCCCCACGACCAGGGCGGGCCGGGTGCTCGGGGCGAGCGGGTCAGACATGAGGCACTCTCCTTGCTCCGCACGCAGCGGCTAGACACGAAACGAACGAAACGAACGGAACGAACGAAACGAACGGAACGAACGAAACGAACGAAACGAACGAAACGAACGAAACGAACGGAACGGGCGTGGGCGACGCCAGTAGCAGCCCAGAACTAACCTTGAGATCCGTGGTCAGGGCCACACGATAGGGTGCAGTCTGCGGGCCGCCGGGGAGAGGAGGGGAGCACTCTCCGCAACGCGGTCGTACCGCAGCGGGCTTCCCGCTCTCACCTCCTCCCGGGCGTCACTTGCTTCCATTATACAAGGCGGGCTTCGTACTCGTAGCCGCGGCTTCAGCCGCTAGGCGTCCCGCCCCAGGACCGTGCCGCTCGCTTAGGTTGATCGGCATGCGGCACGGCACGCCGTGCCCCTACAATGCAAAGCAAAACCCTCGATGCTCTTGCGCTACGCTGTGTTAGGCCGACCGCGGGCGAGTGGGGGCACCGCCGTCTCCGCCTGAGGTCGGGCGGATTCATCGAGGGCAGAGCCCTCTCCCACAGTCCCAGCCGGTGCGCCAGCCATCCTGTGCCAAAAACGGCCGAGCACCCTCCCGCGTTCGCGCTTACCCCTGGCGGTTGGAGCCGACTGCCGGCTGCCTACTGCCTACTGCCTACTGACGACTCGTCACAGCGTAATCAGGCCGCGGTGGGCGCCGCGGTGGACGGCCTCGGTGCGGCTGGCGGCGCCGAGCTTGGCGTAGACGGACGAGACGTGGAATTTGACCGTGTGCTCGCTGATCTGGAGCTGGCGCGCGATCTGCTTGTTCGCCAGGCCCTGGCCCAGGAGCTCCAGCACCTCCCGCTCGCGCGCGGTGAGGCTTTCGTCGGCCGGCCCGAGCGGGAGCAGGTCGCCCGCCGGCCGGGGCCCCAGCAGCCGGTCGACCCAGGGCGCGGGCAGGACGGTCAGGCCCTGGGCGGCGGCCGTGATGGCCGCTTGCAGCAGCGGGGCCGGGGCGTCCGGCGGCACGACCGCCCAGCCGGGCAGGCCGAGCGCGCGCAGCGTGGGGGCGGCCCGGCCCTCGGCGGAGAGCACGACGAAGGCCGGCCAACGGTCGCCCGTGGCCGGCCGGGCTGCGTCGCCCAGGAGCGCGTCGTCGCCCACGACGATCACCTCAGCGGCGGGCAGGACGCCGGCGAGGGCGGCCAGGGTGGCCGCCTCGCCGACGACTTGCAGCTCCGCGGTGGTGACCAGCGTCCGCAGCCCGGCCCGCATCATAGGGGTCGGCGCCGCGATGAACACGCGTGTCATGCACCGGGCTCCAGCGGCGCCAGGGATACGTCGACGGTCAGCACGGCGCCGCGGCGCAGGGCGTGGAGGCGCACGGCGTCGTTGGCCGCGCCCGCCGCCAGGGCGTCGAGCAGGGCGTCGGGGTCCGCGACCGGCCGGCCGTCGACGTCGAGCAGCACATCGCCGCGGAGCAGGCCGGCGCGGTCGGCGGGGCCGCCGGCCTTGACCTCGGCCACCAGCAGGCCCGCGGTGCGCCCGGCCCAGATCCCGTCGCGGGGCACCTGGCGCAGCTGCGCCGGCCGCACCCCCACGCCGAGGACGGCGCGGCGGCTCGGCAGCCCGGCGACCCAGGTCGTGGCCACGTGGCTGGGGATGGCCACCCCCAGGTCGCCGCCGAAGATCATGGCGTTGATGCCGATGACCTCGCCGGCGGCGTTGAGCAACGGCCCCCCCGAGTTGCCGGGCGCCAGGCGGACGTCGGAGCGGATATACTGCGCGCTCTGCTCTCCGCCCGGTGGGCGGACGCTGCCCAGCCCGCTGACGATGCCGGCAGTCACGACGCCGCGCTGGCCCCAGGGGTGGCCCACCGCGAAGACGAGCTCGCCGATGCGCAGCCGCGAGGAGTCGCCGACCAGGGCCGCGGGCAACTGGGTTTCCGGCACTTTGAGCAGGGCCAGGTCCAGGGTCGGGTTGCGGTTGACGACCTCGGCGTCGAGCGTCCGGCCGTCGGTCAGGAGTACATGGATCGGCCCGCCGCGCCCGGCGACGACGTGATGGTTGGTAAGGATTTTGCCGTCCTCGTGCCAGATCACCCCGGCGCCGCCGCCATGGCCGTGGCTCTGCACCTGCACGACGCTCGGCCGCACGCGGTCCACGAGGCCGATGATTTCCGACGAAAGGGGGTCGGTCCCCCCGGTTGCCTGGGCCGGGGCCAGCAGTGTCTCCAGTGTCATGATCGTACCTCTAGCCTCGCTGGCCGACGGTGACGTGCTGCTGCTGCAGCGCGCCGCCGCGCAGGATGTCGACCGGGACCGTCTTGCCGACGCGCTCGCCGGAGAGCAGCGCTTGCAGGTCGTCGGTGTCGGTGATCGGCTGGCCGTCGAAGGCGACCAGTACATCGCCGAGTAGCAGGCCGCCCTTGGCCGCCGGGCTGTCCTTCTCGACCCGCACGATCAGCAGGCCGGATTCGTGTGTCCACCCGGCCCGTTGATCGGCCGGCAGCTGCACCGGCTGGCTGCTGAGGCCGAGGTAGCCGCGCTTGATGGTGCCGTGCTGGGCCAGTGTGTCGGCGATGCGCCAGGCGATCTCCGCCGGCACGGCCAAGGTGACGCCGTTGATCAGACCGGTGGTCGTGACGCCGACGACGGCCCCCTGGCTATCGATCAGCGGGCCGCCCGAGAAGCCCGGATAGGGCGTGGCATCGGTACGGATATAGCGCTCCAGGGTCACCCCCCATTCGGTGCGCAAGGGCCCGCCGACGGCGCTGACGATGCCAATACTGGCCATCGGGCCCTCGCTGGACGGCCGGCCGACGGCCAGGATCAGCTGGCCTACGCGGGCCGGCGCGCTGGCCCGCGCGGCCGGCGCGCCGCCCAGGTCGGGCACTTTGAGCACCGCCAGGTCAGTCGCCGGGTCGCGGCCCACAAACTGGGCCGGCAACGTGCGACCGTCGCCGGTGGTGACCGTCAGGTCTTCCTCGCGCTCCAGCACATGGTCGGCGGTCAGGACCTGGTCCGGGGCCACGACGATGCCGCTGGCCGGGTGCCGGGGCCGCCCGCTGACCGAGACGAGCGCGCGGCCGGCGCGCTCGACGGCGTCGGCCATTTGATTCGATAGTGTCTGCAGCACGTTGCTGCTGGTTGTTGCTTCCGTTATAACTTCCATTGTACCCTCCAGGCCTTGAGACGTCCACTCGCTGCGGATATCACTCTCTTTACTATACCCGCCGCGCCGTCCCCCCGGATCACCCATTCAGGTAGCCGCGCCCCTGGCTAAACGGCCAGGTGTCCGGCGAGTGACCAGGCCTGGCGCCGCCGGCTACCGGCTTTGCCAGCCGATAACCAGGCGGCCCGCCCGTAATAGCGTGCGCGTGCCGCGCAGGCGCAGCGTTTGCCGGGCCAATTGGCCGCGCCGGCGCTGCGTGGCCTGGCCCTGGCGGCGGGTAGTTTCGGTCTGCATGTAGCGTTCCAGGTTGTAGATATTGGAATTCATCTCAACCTCCTTTAATGATTAACTAATCAGTTAAGATGCATCCCGTTTAAAATCTCACTTGGCGGGTGAGAGAGTCAAGATGCTACATTAACTAATTCGTTATTATTATATCACGATTGGGGCGTTGGGGCAATACCGCGGCCTCCGTCTTTCGACCGATTTGCGACCCGCCAAAAGGTCAGTCGTTCAAATATTGGAGCAGCTGGGGCAGAAAGGCTTCCAGGCTGGCCTGGCGCAGCCGGTAGAGGACGCGCCCGTCGCTGGGCTCTTCGTCGACCAGTCCGGCGCGCTTGAGGATGCCCATATGACGGGACACCGCGGGCTGGCTGATACCGCACAGGCGGGCCAGCTTATGGCCATAGCAGCCCGGGTCCTGTGCGATCGCCGCCAGGATCTTCAGCCGGTTGGGGTCGGCCAGGGCCGCGGCCACCGCGGCCAGCTGCGTGCCGGCCTGATCGCGCTCCTGCAGGCGGCTTTCGGTCTGGCTGGCGTTGTAGAGGATACTCAGCGTGCCGTAGCCCCAGATCTCGAAATTGGCGCGCCAAATGTAGTAGGAGGGAATGACCCGGATCTCGCGCAAGGGGGTGCCCTCGGGGAACATGGGCGGCAGGCTGCGGTTCTCCAACAAGCGGGCGAGGAAGCTCGCCGGGTCCTGCCGGGCGAGGGCCTGCCGCTTCTCCTCCAGGCTCGCGGCCCAGCGGCGGCGGAGCTCGGGCAGCTCGGCGGCGAACACCTGGTCATAATAGGTCCGCAGGAGGGCGACCAGCCGCGCCTGGGTGGCGGCCGGGGCGGTGGCCACCTGGAGGAGAGCCTCGCCCCGTGTGTGGCTCGGCCCGCTGCCGGGCCAGGTGGCCTCGTAGAAGGCGTAGAAGCGTTCGGCGATGCGCTCCGGTGCCGCCCGCAGGGCCGGCACGTCGTCTCGCGGGATGATGCGGCCCCAGAGATAGAACAGGAAGGTATCGGCATCCAGGGCGGCCACGTAGTCGATGAAGCCGGCGGCATCGCCGGGCGGCCCCGGGTAGTCGACCGGGAGCTCCATCAGCGCCAGCCGGTGCCAGAGGCTTTCGGCGAAGAAGCGGACATCGGCCAGCGTGGCCGGCCCTAACGCCGCCCGCGCGCGCTCGACCCAGGCCTGGTGGCGCGGCGGCGCCCAGTAGACGGCGCCCAGGCTCAACAGCAGCTCGTAGGGCGCCGATTCGGTCAGCTGCAGGAGGGCGCCGAGCTCGGCACTGTCAGTAGGCGTGGTAGGCATGGGCGCCGCCGCTCCTTTGCCGGCGAGATTGCCATAAGCGTTTAACTATTTGTTTAAGTTTAGCACCTTCCAGGCGCGCTGTCAACTAAGTCGCGCGGGGGCGCTGGCCCCCCTATTCCGCACTCCGCATTCCGCACTCCGCATTCGGAGGGTGCTTGACAGCGCGCCCGCGGGGGATGTAGAATCCGGCACAGAAGAGAGGATGTATGAGCGATGACCCACTCTGGACGCCCATCCGCCGGCGGTGATTCCCTGCCCGAGCAGCTCCGGGCCGAGCGGGCGCGGGCGGCGCGGCTAGCGGCCGAGCTGGTGGTGGAGCGCGAGAAGGTCCGGCAGCTGCAGGATGCCTTCAACCACAAAGACAGCGAAGCTTGGCACCAGCACGAAACGATCGAGACGCTCAAAGTCGAGCTGCGCGGCATCGCCACGATGGCGGCGCAGCTGCAGCAGAGTATTCTCAGTGCCCCGGCCGTGCCGGCCCCCGCGTCCGCTGGGGCGCTGGAAGCGGGCGCGCCGGTCGAATTCGACGAACAGCGCAGCCCCGCGGCGCAGGAAGCCCAGATGGGGCTCAAAATGGCCCTCATGGACCTGGAAGATCGCTTGCAGCAGGCCGTCGCCTTAGTCCTCGACGAGCTCAACACCCGCAAAGCCGCCGAAGCCCGCATCCAGGAGTTGGAGCAGCAACTCGCCGCCGTCCGCCGCCGCATCGGCCACCCGGAGGGCTGATCCACGAAGGACACGAAGGGCACGAAGAAGACGAAGAAGTGGAATTCCCCTTACCGCCTATCCGACTAACCCCTTTAATCGCGCCCCCCGAATCATGAATTCCCCCATCCGCCCCGGAATCCTGCAACCCCGGCCCAGCCCGTCCGTTGCATACACCAGAAGCAGCGGAGTCAAGACTAGCGGCTTCGACGGGGGTCTGGACCACCTCCTTTTCTAAAGCCACGACATGGGTTGCACACCCGTTACGCAAGTGTAGGAGGTAATGGCCATGAGTCCGAGGAAATATTGGCGCGTGTTGGTGCTGGTCGGCGTACTGCTGGCCGGCGGGCCCGCTCTGGGCCGGCAGCCGCACGCCGCCGCCGCCGCCCCGGGCTGTGCCCTGGTCGGGCGCGAGACCGAGGCACCGTTAGGCGAGAACCTGCTGGCCGCGGTGGCGGCCGCGCCCGGCGACGTCTGGGCGGCGGGCAGCATTAGTGCTGCCGCCGGGGCCTGGCATTGGACGGGCACGAGCTGGCTGCCCATGGCTCTCCCGGTCCCCAGCGGGACCATCCGCGGCCTGGCGGCGCTCAGCCCAACCGATGTCTGGGCCGTCGGCGACGTGGCTGTGCCCGCCCTCGCCCCGCAGGTCGGGGACCGGCCGCTCGCCCTGCATTGGACCGGCCAGGCCTGGCAAGAGGTG
>Ga0070730_10004178_pt1 | contig 12779 bp, 11 predicted proteins | sample Coa_R1_3_FD_66447 | JGI IMG/M metagenome (GOLD analysis project Ga0070730, IMG submission 66447) | Surface soil microbial communities from Centralia Pennsylvania, which are recovering from an underground coalmine fire - Coalmine... | ecosystem: Environmental > Terrestrial > Soil > Unclassified ...
CACTTTTCCACCGCTGCGCCCTCACGGCGACCTTAGCGTTGTTTCGGACACGCGGGTCTGGAACGGCCGGTTTCCGCTCGACGTCGTCCGCTTCCGCCATAGACGCTTCGACGGCGAGGAATCGGGCGAAAAGACCTGGGAAGTCTGGCGCCGAGGCCGCGCAGCTGCGGTGCTGCCCTATGATCCGGTCGCCGACGTGGTTGTCCTGATCGAGCAATTCCGCCTGCCCGCCCTAGTCGCCGGCCTGAACCCCGTGCTGGTCGAACTTCCTGCCGGCCTCTGCGACGACGGCGAATCCCCCGAGGCCACGGCGCGCCGGGAAACGCGGGAAGAGATGGGGCTGGAAGTCGGTGCGCTGCGCCCCTTTGCCAATGTCCTGCTCACCCCGGGTGGTGCGGACGAAACCTGCGCTCTTTATGCCGGCCGCATCGAGGCTCCGCCGGCTGACGCCGACGGGATCGCCGGCCATGCCGGGATGGCGGACGAACATGAGGACATTCGCGTTCGCGTCTGGCCCGCGGACCGTGCCATTGCCGCTGCATTGGCCGGAGAAATCACCAACTCGGTCACCATGATCGGCCTGCTCTGGCTCGCTATCGAGCGCCCCGGCCTTCGCAAGGAATGGACATGACGGAAAAGCTCTTCCTCGACGACCCTCGCCTCCGCTCGGCGGCCGCCACTGTCGTGTCCAGCGCGCCGGAAGGGATCGTGCTTGATCGCACCGTGTTCTACGCACGCTCTGGTGGCCAACCCGGTGATATCGGTGTTCTCCGCTGGGACGGGCAGGAGACCCCCATTGCCGACACCATCAAGGGTGAGGGTGAGACCATCCTCCACGTTCCGGCGCCCGGGTCCGCGCTGCCTCCGGCCGGCACGACGGTCGAGGGCGAGATCGACTGGGACCGCCGCCACAAGCTGATGCGGATGCACACTGCGATGCATCTGCTGTGCAGCCTGATCAAGGGGGCCGCGGTCACCGGGGGCTCGGTTGGTGCCGAGCGCTCACGCCTCGACTTCGACCTGCCCAATCCGCCACCCAAGGAGCAGATCGAGGCGGGGCTCAACGCACTGGTCGAGGCCGATCACCCGGTGCGCATCGAATGGGTCGAGGAGTCGGTCCTGGACACCAACCCGGACCTGGTCCGCACGATGTCTGTTGCCCCGCCTCGCGGCACCGGCCGGCTGCGCCTGATGCGGATTGGCGATGACGACGCGCTTGTGGATCTGCAACCTTGTGGTGGCACGCACGTCGGGCGTACCGGCGAGATCGGTCGCGTGTCCGTCGTGAAGATTGAGAACAAGGGCAAGCAGAACCGCCGCATCATCATCGCGCCGGCGGGATGACGGCTGGGTTCCGCGGATGAGTGATCTCTTCGCTCCGGATGGCGGCTGGCATGTGCGCATCCTGGATCTGTCGGGCGGTGCACAGGACAATATTGTCGAGGAAATCGGCGGGTTCGAAACGCTGATGCAGGCCAATGCCTTCGCGCGCCGCTATGTGCGGGATTCGGTGGAACGATGCCGCGTGCCCGGCACGACGCCAAAGGAAGTGCTGGAGGCCTGGTTCGCCTTCGGCGAGGATGCCGAGGTCGTGGACGCCGGCGAGGCAGGCTGGCGCAGTGCTACCGAGCTTGGTGATTTCGTCGACAATCCCGCAGGAGCCGAGGACCGCGACTGGCGCTCGCTCGATCCGCGCCGCATCGATGACGCTGACGAGGATGAATGAGCATGGCCGTCTATGAATTTGTCACCGTGGATGTATTCACCGAGAGCCGCTTTGGCGGCAATCCGCTGGCAGTGTTCACGGATGCACGTGGTCTGACCACGGAGCAGATGCAGGCGTTGGCGATGGAGTTCAACCTGTCGGAAACGACATTCGTCCTGCCGCCGGACAATCCGCAGCATGATGCGAAGGTCCGCATTTTCACGCCGCGGACCGAACTGCCCTTCGCGGGGCATCCCAACGTCGGCACGGGGTATGTGCTGGCGATGCGCGATGCCAGCCCGCCCGAACATTACGTGTTCGAGGAACTGGCGGGGCTGGTGCGCGTGCATGTGCTGCGCGGTGCGGGTGGCGTCGTGGGGACGCGGATTTCGGCGCCGCGCGCACTGTCGATCGATATCGGGATTCCGACGGAGATTGTCGCTGCGTGCGCTGGGCTGGGACAGGCCGACATCGCGACGATGGCGCATGAGCCACTGGTTGCGTCGGTCGGCACGCCGTTCGTCATCGCTGAAGTGGCGAGCGTGGAGCGGCTGTCGCGAGCCAGTCCTGATATCGGTGCGTTCCGGTCGGCGGCGCAGAAATTTCCGGAGATGGCATCCCGGTTCTCGCTGCTGCTCTATGCGCGCCGGGACGGCGACGCCACCCGGCTGGCCGCCCGGATGTTCGGGCCGCTGGCCGGTGTGCTCGAGGATCCCGCGACAGGCAGTGCGAATGCAGCACTTGCCGCGCTGCTGACCTCACTGGCGCCGGGCGAGAATGCTGATCTGACCTACGAGATTTTGCAGGGCGTGGAGATGGGGCGGCCGAGCAAGATCATCGCCTCGGCTCGCAAGACTGCGGAAGGCCCGGTGCTGGCGACTGTGGAGGGGAGTTGCGTGCCGGTGCTGAAGGGGACGGTCGAGGTGTAGGCGCGTTGCGCATGTGCATCATCTGCCGGGTGGCGGAGGGTGATACTCTCGAGTGAAAGGCAGAGCCTTCTGGCCGGCGAATACGGATCGCCGGCCGGAACCAAATTACGATCAGTGGCTGAAGTTCAGCGGCATGACCGGCGGCACGCCGCTGACATCGTTCAACGTTGCGGCAGTTGTCGGACTGCCGCCACTGACAGAGCTGGCCGTGACGTCAGGCAGTGGCGCAGGCGCCGCAAGGTCCTGTTGGCTCATTGCAATGCCATTGGCTGGCGCACCGACGGTCACCGCGGTCGTGCCCGTGCTTTCTACGCCCGCCTGGTTCCACACCTCGAACTGGATGCTGTCGGAACCGGCATTTGTGCCGGCCGTGTAGTGCAGGCTTGCCAGGATCGCGTTGAGGTCCACGTAGTCCGTATTCAACGCAATGCTGTTGGTGCCCGAACCGGCCGCTGTCTGCCCCGAAGCATCCTGTGCGCTGAGCGTCCCGTTGCTGTCACTGATCCCGAGGAACAACTGGCCAGGATTGTTCTGTGCGAAGCTGTCGCTGTAGCTGCCACTGACGGCGACCGTGCCGCCTTGCGCCACACTCTCATTGGCGGGTTCGGCCAGCGTCGGGCTGCCACCGCCACTGCCGCCGGATGTCACTGTCACCGGGACATCACCGGTGGTCTCCACGCCAGCCTGATTCCACAGATCGAAATGGATGTTGTCGGATCCGGGACCCGCGCCGGCAACGTAGGTCAGCGTGTTCAGGATCGCGTCCACCTGCCCGTAGGAGCCCTGGAATGTGATCGTGTTTGTTCCAGAGCCTGGCGCCTGCTGTTGCTGTCCGGCCTGGCCATAGTCTGCGTAGAGCGTGCCGCTGCTGTCGCTGATGGCGAGATACATCGCACCCGGATTGCCGGCCGCGACGCTGTCGGTGTAGGTGCCCTGCACCGTGATGGTGCCGTCGGCAGCCACGCTCTCGCTCGAAGGCTCGCTGAGCGTCGGCCCGCCGCTGCCGCTGATGCTGACCGGGATCCAACGGTTGGCGGCGGAAAACGCGGAGGGGAAATTGATCTGGCCGTCGACTTCGATCGTGTCGCTCGCGGTTCCAGCAGCTGGGACATACGCGAGGCTGGTGAGATCGGCATTCACCTGTGCCGTTGAGCCGCTGACCGTCACTCTTTGGGTGCCGGAGCCGCTTGCGCCGTTCATGAACAATTCGCCCGTGCCCGTCGTGACGGTAACCGTAAGCGGAAAGGTCGACGAATTTGCCAACGTGATATCGTTCAGGATCAGGGTCGAGCCTTGGGTGACAGACGCCTGATCCGGCGCCGCGATATCCGGGCTGGTGACGCCGGTGTAGCCGTTGTCCAGCGCATACACGATCGGTCCGCTGACCTGCTCTGCGAAATTACCCAGCGTGAGGTTGCCGCTGAACGGAATCGACGCGAAATGCGTACCGCTTTGCGATACGTCGAGCGTGCCATCGGCGAAGCTCAATGCCGGGTTCAACAGACCGGCGCCAATACCAAGCCAGATCTCGTCGCCAGATCCGAACCCGCTGATGGCGGTGGCACCGACGATGTCGTTCGGTTCGTCGAAGCGCAGGCTGGCGGGTCCGGTGAATTGCACCGCGGTCGCGTCCAGCGTTCCAGCAATCTCCAGGCTGCGGCCGCCACCAACCTCGATGGTTCCGCCGGCCACCGTGCCGCCGAGACCAGCGCTTATGCTGTCGATCAGGATGGTGCCCGGATTGTAGATCGTTGCAGCGCCACCGATGCTCTGATTTTCGAACAGGCCATTGTTTACGACTGTGCCGCCGTTGATGAATGAAATGCCGGTGTTGCTGATCGTGCCGGCGTTTATCACCGCGGCGCCAGCGGCGTTGGCCACCAGGTTTTGCAGGAGACCCGAGCCAGTGCTGATCCGCGCGCCGGCATCGACGGTCAGGGTGCCGCCAATGACGATCGAGGCGATATCCTGGTTGTTGCCACTGGGATTCTTCACCAGCAGCGCCGAACCGGCGCCCAGCGTCACGCCGTTGAGATCGATCGTGTTGCCCTGCGGTTGGCTCGCCTGGTCAACCACGATCGTCTCGTTGTTCAGCACTGCGTTGCTCAACACCGGATCGTTCGGCGTGGCACCAGGAATTATCGCAGTGTTGCCAGGGCCCGGCACTGTGTTGCCGGACCAGTTGCCTGGCGTGTTCCAATCGCTGCTGACCGCGCCGGTCCAGGTTTCCGTTGTGCCGCCGCTGGTTACCGTGACGGGGATTGTCCCGGTGCTTTCCACGCCGTCCTGGTCCCAAAGATCGAAATTGATCGTGTCCGGACCGGGCGAACCAGGTGCGACGTAGGCGAGGCTGCTCAGGATCGCCTGGACATCCGCATACGTCGCATCGAGTGTGATCGAATTGGTGCCGGAACCCGGCACTGTACCGGCGCTGTCTGTCGCCGTCAGGGCGCCGCTGCTGTCGGTTATGCTGAGATACATCTCGCCCGGATTCCCGGCCGCAGAGCTGTCGTTGTAGCTGATGCCGGAGATATCGGTGGTGCTGCCTTGAGCGACCTGCTCGGATGCAGGCAGCGTAAGATCGCTTGGCATGGACTTGCCTCCCCTCACCGGTTGGCACGACCGCGCGCCTTACCGGCTGGCCAAGCGGCGTATTACCTCGAGCTAATTCTGAGCAAATCGAATATGCGTGGTCGCACTTTACGTAACGCTGTGACAGTAATCGCCTTGTCGTTCAGCAATGCGAATGGGAATGGCCACTTTACTGGAGCGCGGCCACTATTGCTGCTGCTGATATTTCGGTGCCCGAGTCATCTCTGACTGAATGTCTCTTGTCCCCCGGCCGAAAGGTGGTCTGGTGACAGGACTATTCAACAGTCACTGACTTCGCCAGGTTCCTTGGCTGATCGACATCGGTGCCTTTCAGCACTGCTACGTGATATGCCAGCAGTTGCACGGGTATCGCGTAGAGGATCGGTGCGACGAAGGGGTCGACCTCGGGCAGGATGATTGTTTCGGCGGCGATGGGGCGCAGCTTCGACGCACCGGCGGCGTCGCTGAACACCATGATCTGGCCACCGCGTGCGGCCGCCTCTTGCAGGTTGGATGCGGATTTTTCGAACAGCGGCCCGGACGGCACGATGGCGATGACCGGCACGTCCTTGTCGATCAGCGCGATCGGCCCGTGCTTCATTTCGCCCGCGGCGTATCCCTCGGCGTGTATATAGCTGATCTCCTTCAGCTTCAGTGCGCCTTCCATGGCGATCGGGAAGCAGTTGCCGCGCCCAAGGTAGAGCACGTCGCGCGCCTGGGAGATGCGATGCGCCAGTGCCTTGATTTCCTCATGCCGCTCCAGGACTTCGGCGGCGCGGCTTGGCACTTCCAGCAGCGCATCGGTCATCGCGGCTTCCTCCGCCACGCTGATCGCGCCGCGGGCGCGCGCCGCGCCCAGAGCCAGGCACGCCATCGCGGCGAGCTGTGCGGTGAAGGCCTTGGTGCTGGCGACACCGATCTCCGGGCCCGCCACCGTCTCCAGCACCGCGTCGCTTTCGCGCGCCATGCTGCTTTCCGGCACATTCAGCACCGAGAGCACGTGCTGATGCTGCTCACGCATGTAGCGCAGCGCGGCGAGCGTGTCGGCGGTTTCGCCGGATTGCGAGACGAGGAGGCCGAGCCCGCCCTTCTCGAGCGGCGGCGTGCGGTAGCGGAATTCGCTGGCCACATCGGCATCTGTGGGAATGCGGGCGATCGCCTCGAACCACCAGCGTGCGACCAGACCGGCGTAGTAAGCGCTGCCACACGCACTGATCGTGATGCGTGGCAGCGTGGTGAAGTCGAACGGCAATTCCGGCAGCGCGACGGCGCGGGTTGCGGGGTTGACCATGCGATGCAGCGTGTCGCCGATGACGGCGGGATGCTCGTAGAGCTCCTTTTCCATGAAGTGGCGGAAGTTGCCTTTGCCGATCGCGGCACCAGTCAGGCGCGTCAGCTTCACTTCGCGCTGCACTTCGGCGCCGGTCATGTCGAAGAAGCGCGCGCCCTTGCGGTCCACCACGGTCCAGTCGCCGTCGTTCAGATAGGCGATGCGCTGGGTCAACGGAGCGAGCGCCAGACCGTCGGAGCCAACGAACATCTCGTCTTCGCCGAAGCCGACGGCGAGGGGGGCGCCATGCTGAGCGCCGACGATGAGTTCCGGGTGACCGGAGAAGATCATTGCCAGTGCGTAGGCGCCTTCCAGGCGGCGGAATGCCGCGCCGGCGGCGGCGATCGGGTCCATGCCGCGCTGCAGGTTCAGATCGACAAGCTGGGCGACGGTTTCGGTGTCGGTTTCGGTGGTGAATTCCTGGCCCGCGGCTTCCAGTTCGGCGCGGAGTTCGGCGTGGTTTTCGATGATGCCGTTATGCACGATGGAAACGCGCGCCGTGCCATGCGGATGCGCGTTGTTCTCGGTGGGGGCGCCGTGCGTGGCCCACCGGGTGTGGCCGATGCCGGTGGTGCCGGTGAGCGGCGAACGGTCCAGCGTCGCGGTGAGGTTGGTCAGCTTGCCTTCGGCACGCCGGCGATCGATGTGTCCGTTCACCAGCGTGGCGATGCCGGCGCTGTCGTAGCCGCGATATTCCAGGCGGCGCAGCGAATCGAGGATCAGCGGAGCCGCGGGACGCGGGCCGATCACGCCAACAATGCCGCACATTCAGCGCTTGCCCTTTTTCATATGCGGCATGTCGGCCGCGCGTCCTGGTTTGGTGACCTGCCGCTGGCGCGCGATTGCCAGGGCTCCGGGCGGCACGTCCTCGGTGATCACGCTGCCGGTGGCGACGAAAGCGCCATCGCCGATGGTAACAGGCGCAACCAGCGAGCTGTCCGAGCCGATGAATGCGCGCGCGCCGATGATCGTACGGTGCTTGGCGGCGCCGTCGTAATTGCACGTGATCGTGCCGGCACCGATGTTGGTCGCTTCACCGACGTCGGCATCGCCGAGATAGGTCAGGTGATGGGCCTTGACGCCGGCGCCGAGCTTCGCTGCCTTCACTTCGACGAAGTTGCCGATATGCACCGCTGCGCCGAGTTCGGTACCTGGCCGCAGCCGGGCATGCGGACCGACGATGCAGTCGGGACCAACTGTGCAGCCTTCCAGGTGGCTGAACGAGCGGATGAGCGCGCCGGAGGCAACCTTCACGCCCGGAGCGAACATGACGTTGGGTTCGATGGTTACATCTGGTGCCAATTCCGTATCCGCACAGAGGAAGACCGATGCGGGATCGATCATGGTGACTCCGGCGTCCATTGCAGCGGCACGCAGTTGTGCCTGCACCACGGCCTCGGCCGCGGCGAGTTCGCTGCGTGAGTTCACGCCGGCGAGCTCTTCGGCAGGGGCTTCCACTGCGGCCACGCGTGCGCCTTCGCTACGGGCAAGGGCAACCACATCGGTCAAGTAATATTCGCCCTTCGCATTATCGGCGCGAACGTCCTGCAGCCATCGCGTCATGTCGGGAGCTGCCGCACACAACACGCCGGCATTGCACAGTCGTTCCAAGCGCTCGGCCTCGCTGGCGTCGGCCCATTCGACGATGCGCTCGACCGAGCCATCCCTGGTGAACACCCGGCCGTAGCGTCCGGGTTCGTCAGGGCGGAATGCCAGGAGCGCGAGCGGTTCGTCACGTTCCACCAACCGAGTCAGGGTTTCGGGGCGGATCAGCGGGTTGTCGGCATAGAGGATCGCCACCTTGCCGTCGCCGAAATGCGATGCCGCCATCAATGCTGCATGGGCCGTGCCGCGGCGATCCTGCTGCACCACGCAGATATGTGGCGCGGCTTCCTGGCGGACAGCGTCCATCTCGGGGCCAATCACGACGACGATGCGGCTGAACGCCTGCTCGCAGCTTGCCAGCAGGTGGCGCAGCATGGAGCGGCCGGCGATCTTGTGGAGCGTTTTTGGCAGTGCCGATTTCATGCGTGTGCCGAAACCGGCGGCCAGGATTACGGCGGTGCGGTCCATCGCATTCCCTTGTCGCATAAATGTTCTTGTGGCGGGGGAGGCTACGCCGTGTCAAAGCCTGTCGCTATCCTGCGGGTTCAATTCGCATGTCGGAGTGCAACATCGTGGCGCGGACGCTGCTGCTCGACCTGGATGGAACGCTGGTGAACTCGGTGCCGGACCTGGCGGCCGCGCTGAACCGACTGATGGTCTCGCGGGGGCTGGTGGAGTTCACCGAACCGGAGGTGGCTCTGATGGTGGGTGACGGCGTGGCGAAGCTGATCGAGCGGGCGTTCGCCGCGCGCAGCCGAACGCCCGATGATCGTGCGATTGCCGATTATTCGGCCGATTACGCACAGCACGCCGCGGTGGCGACGCGGCCGTATCCCGGTGTCGCGGAGACCCTGCATGGGTTGGCTGCGGAGGGGTGGCGACTGGCGGTGTGCACCAACAAGCCGGAGGCGGCGGCGCGCATCCTGCTGGAGGCGCTCGGGCTGGCGTCGCTGTTCGCCGCGATCGGCGGGGGGGACAGCTTCCCGGTCCGCAAGCCGGATCCGGCGCATCTGCTGGCGACGCTGCGGGCGGCCGGTGGTGCGCCAGAACAGGCGGTGATGAGCGGTGACCACGCGAATGATGTGGCGGCGGCGCGCGGAGCGGGCGTGAGGTGCATATTCGCGGCCTGGGGTTACGGGCCGCCGGCGATGGCGCAGGGCGCGGACGCGGTAGCGCAAGATTTCGCCGGTATGGCGATGATCGCGCGGCGGCTGCTTCAGGCGACCGGGTGACTGATGCAGCGGCGTTCCCGCCGCAGCAGCGATGTTCAGTTGGGCGCCGCGTCCATCAGCTTCCCGTGGTTGATCGATGTCAGATACATCGTGGCTTCGCCAAACCAACGGGTCTGAAATGAGATGCGCACCGGCAAGGGCGTTGGCTCGAGCGATACCGGCGCAAGCCACGCTGTGCCGTGCAGCGGGCGGCGGTGGTCCGGATCATCCTGACCAATCAGGAAGCCTGCCAGTTCGCGGCCTTCGAAGTCGCAGCGTACCGCCTGGCCGCTGAATTCGGAATCGTGGCTCGGCTGCAGCGTTTCCGTGCCAGCGTTGCGCGCCTCGATCTCGAGGACACGGCGGCCGTCATAGGTATGCACAGTCGTCGTACAGCTCCGCTGGAGCTCGACGCTGCGCATAAGCTGGGCGAGGGCACTCAGCGTATCCATGGTGTGGAGCTGCATGGCGCGGGGCACCGGCTCGCGCTCGGAGTCCTGTGGGGGCTCGAGCGTCTTCACGTCGGGAACGCCGTTGTCGTAATCGATCAGGGTCCGGCGCTGTTGCCCGCGCCAGGTGCCATCGCCGAAGAACTCCAGTGGGTTGGCCAGGCCATCGTGCCAATTGCCGCGGACCGTGTTGACCTGCTGGCCACGGTAGAAGAAGCCGACAAGGCCGGTGGTGTGGTAGTTGAGGTTGATACGATAGTTCCACGGTCCGATGCCGAAGAAGACGTGCATCTGCATGACTTCAAGGCCGGCGGCGTAGGTATCGTAGGTGAGATTGGCCTGGGTGACCTGCGTCTGAGCGATCGCTGGGGAGGTCACGAACAGCAGGAAGAAGGCGCCGGCAGGGCATCGCATCGACGGTATGTCGCGCCACGCAAGCGAGAGTGCAAGGCCGCCACGCTTGCTTGACACCCGCGAGGGCGGCCGCCTATCAGGACCGCGCAATGGGCGCGTAGCTCAGCGGGAGAGCATTCGCTTCACACGCGAAGGGTCACAGGTTCAATCCCTGTCGCGCCCACCATCGCAAGAGGCCGGGCCAAGCCCGGCCATCCCTCGCGGCCGTCAGACGGCTTCCTTCAACTCCTTGGCGACGCGGAACGCGACCTTCTTGCTGGCCTTGATCTTGATTGCCTCGCCGGTCGCAGGATTGCGTCCCATGCGGGCGGCCCGCTTGCGCACCTGAAGCACGCCGAGACCGTTGATCCGGATCTTGTCACCCTTCTTCAGGTGTTTTGTGACCAGGCCGACCATCTCGCCGAGCATGGCATCGGCCTGCTTCTTCGGAACATCGTGGCTTTCGGAGAGGGCGGCGGCGATATGCTTGAGTGTGACAGTCGCGCCCGCCTTCGGCGCTGCTGCTGCCTTCGGGGTCTTTGCCGCGGACTTGGCTGCCGCGGGGGCCTTCTTTGCTGCCATGGCGAACGACTCGCTGTTAAGGTTGGGTTACGCGAGGACGGAATCACGGTTTTCCCCAAAGAACAAGCATTTCTTGCGACTCGATGACATGGCCGGGGGAGTTTCGCCTGCTCGGGTATGTGGCATGCTTCGCCGGGAGCAACCAAGGGAGAGGCGGACCCATGTACGATGTCCATTATTGGCCGACACCCAATGGCAAGAAAGTGACGATACTGCTGGAAGAATTGGGCGTGCCCTACAAAATCGTGCCATGTAATATCGGCCGCGGCGATCAGTTCACGCCACAATTCCTGAAGATGAACCCGAACCACCGCATGCCTGTACTGGTGGATGATGCGCCGAAGGGTGGGGGAGAGCCGATCGCGATATTCGAGTCAGGCGCCATCATGCTGTATATCGCTGAAAAGGAGGGGAAATTCTTCCCTCAGGCGACGCGGCAGAAATATCAGGTGATGGAGTGGCTGATCTGGCAGATGGCCAACCAGGGACCGAAGAGCGGCGAGTGCGGGCATTTCCGACGTCTGGGGGACACCAAGGGCGATCAGACTTATGCGGTGACCCGTTTCACGGACGAGGTGAACAGGCTGTACGGGGTGCTCAACAACCGGCTGTACGAGAGCAAGTACCTGGCGGGTGACGAGTACACGATTGCCGATATGATCTGCTACCCGTGGACGGTGAACTGGAAGGCGCAGGGCCAGGACATCGAGGAGTTCAAGTACTTCAAACGCTGGTTCGAGGAGCTTGGTGCGCGGCCTGGCGTGCAGCGCGGCATGGCGGTGGGTGCGGACCTGTCCGAGGATCCGGCGAAGCTTCCCCAGGAGGAGCGCGACCGGCGGGCGAAGCTGCTCTACAACCAGCGTGCGCGGCCGGTGCCGGCGTAACCCCACGTCACCCAGCCCTTGGGTCAGGCCCGAGGGCAGGCCTCTCGGCCCCCAGGGGCGGAGAGGGATCTCTGTATGGAGGAAGTATCGGATGGCGGATGTGGAATGCTTTTTCGACTGCTCCAGTCCGTGGACGTATTTCGCGTTCCACAATCTGCTGCTGATGCAGAGGGAGCTTGGGATCGACATCGCGTGGCGACCGATCCTGGTGGGCGGCGTGTTCAATGCCGTGAACCCGAGCGTGCACAATTCGCGCGAGAAGCCGGTGGCTGCGAAGGTCGCCTACGGCAAGAAGGATCAGGAGGACTGGGCACGCCATCTCGGTCTTCGCATGCACTACCGTCCGACCGTGTTTCCGGTGAACAGCGTGCGTGCGATGCGCGGCTGCATTCTGCTGGAGCCGGAAGGCAAACTGGTGCCGTTCGCGCTGGCGACATTCGAAGCGTACTGGGGTGACGACAAGGACATCTCGCAGCCTGCGGTATTGCGCGAGATTTGCGGCAAAGTCGGGGTCGATGCAGATACGTTCATGGCCGGCATCGAGCAGCAGCCGATCAAGGACAAGCTGCGCGCGATCACCGAGGAGCTGATCGATCGCGGTGGGTTCGGCTCGCCAACGATGTTTGTCGGTGGCGACGACATGTACTTTGGCAACGACCGGATGCCGTTGATCCGCGAAGCCGTGTTGCGGCGTCGCAACCTCAGTTCGGGGTGAGTGGTACGATGGCGAAGGACTTCAGCGGTAGCTACAGCAGCGGCATTACGCTGAGCAACGCCAGTTACAATCCGATATCGGTCACCGGAACGATCAATGCAGCCACCGGGACTGCGCTGTATGGCACGGTCGGTACGGCATGGACCGTGTCCAATCAGGGCACGATCCTTACTGCGGACGCGACAGCGCCGGGGATCAGCCTGGCTTCCGGCGGTATTGTCAGCAATGCGACGGGCGCGCTGATCGAAGGCTACGCGGGTCTCGCTTCGACCGCGCTGTCCACGGTCACCAATGCCGGCACGATCTCGGGCAACGCGGGCTTTGGTGACGCAGTGTTGCTTCAGGCCGGCGGCATCATCACCAACCTGTCGAGCGGCGTAATTA
>Ga0070730_10004180_pt1 | contig 12766 bp, 11 predicted proteins | sample Coa_R1_3_FD_66447 | JGI IMG/M metagenome (GOLD analysis project Ga0070730, IMG submission 66447) | Surface soil microbial communities from Centralia Pennsylvania, which are recovering from an underground coalmine fire - Coalmine... | ecosystem: Environmental > Terrestrial > Soil > Unclassified ...
TGGTCGTCATCGATATCACGGGCGTTCCGTCAGTCGACTCGACGGTTGCCAACCATCTGGTGCAGACCGTAGATGCCTCGCGTCTGATGGGCGCGACCGTTATTGTGACGGGTCTATCGTCCGAGATCGCCCAGACACTCGTGACCATTGGCGTGGATCTAAGCAAGATGAAGACGGTAGGTGACTTACAGGGGGGCATTGAAGAGGCAGAGCGGCTGCTCGGATACAAGGTGATGATGGAGCAGACAGCCGACAAGTTGCCCTAGCCATGCGGGTCCCGATCCTCAAGCAAGGCGGTTACCTCATCGCCTCGATCCAATCGGCGTTGTCCGACCAGGATTTGTTGCAGCTGCGTGACGATCTTGCAGAGCGGGCTGGCCGATTCCGATCGCGGGGGATCATTATCGACGTTACGGTACTTGACATTATGGATTCATTCGCCTGCCGGACGCTTCGGTCGATTGCCCACATCCTGCGCCTGCGGGGAGCCGAGACTGCGATCGTGGGCATTCAACCTGAGGTCGCTTTCGCCATGGTGCAACTGGGCCTTGCATTGGGCGAAGTACAAACTGCGCTGGACCTCGAGGAAGGGCTGGCCCTGCTAAATCAGAGAACCCAACTTGGTAACACTGGTGAAAAGTGAAGTCCGCGTCCCCATAAACTCCGGCGCAGACATCCTGACCGCCAGGCTGGCAGGGCGTCAACTGGCGTCTGAAACCGGGTTCAATAATAGCGATCTGACCGTGATCGCCACCGCTATCTCGGAGGTAGCGCGGAACATCGTCCAATATGCGCGCAAGGGCGAAATCGTTCTGGGGGTTGTCCAGGATGGCAACAAACGAGGCTTGCGCGTGGAGGCTCGCGATGACGGACCTGGAATTGCGAACATCGAGCTGGCCATGCAGGATGGATACTCAACCGGCGGCGGGCTGGGCCTGGGCCTGCCGGGAACGCGGCGGCTAATGGATGAGTTACAGGTGAACTCGAAAGTGGGTCGAGGAACAACAGTGGTGGCGACCAAATGGATCCGATAACCTCAGCCGTCCCGCGATTGAGCCCTCAACCCTGGGTCGAGTGGGGCGTCGCGCAAATCACTCTTGAAGGCGAGACCGTCTGTGGCGACCGCTATCTGGTCCAGCCGTTCGACGGCGGCGTGCTGACGGCAGTAGTGGACGGCATCGGCCACGGCGTGGAGGCTGCTGCGGCCGCGCAGGTTGCGGTTGCCAACCTGGGAGCCCATCCCTACGAGCCTGTGATCACTCTGTTGCAGCGCTGCCATGAGGCTCTGAGACCGACTCGCGGTGCGGCGGTCAGCCTGGCGTCGTTCAACACCATGTACGGGACGATGACATGGCTCGGCGTGGGGAATGTGGAAGGCGTGCTCATGCGCGCGGACAAAAATGCAACGCCGGCACAAGAGAGCATTATGCTCTTCGCCGGTTTAGCCGGTCACCAGATCCCCTCCTTGCGAGCCGTGGTCACCCCGGTTAGGCCCGGTGATCTTTTGATTTTCTTTACCGATGGCGTGCGGATGGAATTTCTTTCGGAACTAATACCCGCGCAGCCGCCACAACAAATTGCAGATCACATTTGCGCCAAACACAGCAAAGGCACCGACGACGCTCTGGTCCTGGTGTCCCGCTACCTAGGAGGGCCACGTTGACTGGCCGCGGCCCGGACCTCGCGCAACAGTATCTGTCGGGGTTGCAGGAATATCTCGCCGGCGGCGGAGAAGGGGCCCTGCACGGCGCATACGAATTGGGGCGCAAAGCGATCAGCGCAGGCTTGGGCACGCTCGAGATGCTGGCGATTCACCAGGAGTGCCTATTGGCCGCGATGCGCGATGCGGCCAACTTGCGCGAGAGTACGCACATGGCGGAACAAGCCGCGAATTTTTTTGCCGAGAGCCTGTCGCCGTTCGAAATGGCGCTACGCGGGTTCAGCGAAGCCAACGCCAAGTTGAGCCGTAATCTGGAGGAACTACAGGCCGCCGAAGATTCCCTCCTCAATCAGCACAACGAACTGCTGGCCGCCAATCAGGCCTTGGAAGCAGAACGCCGCCGGTATCGAGACCTTTTCGATTTTGCGCCCGACGGATATTTAGTCACGGACTTGCACAGCAGTATTGAGGAAGCCAATCGGGCCGCGGAAGCCTTGTTTGGCGCTGCCTGCGGGTCTCTTACCGGAGTGCCCCTGCGGCAGCTCATTGCGGAAAACATGCAAGCGTCTTTTGTTGACTGGCTGACGAGATTGCCCGATGCTGATGAGGGCAAGGCGCAGGACCGGCAGCTTGATATTTGCTCCCATGCGGGGCTGATATTTCCCGCGATGCTGAGTGTTCGCGTCGTGCGGAACCGGCAAGGGCTCCCGGCCGGTCTCCGGTGGCTGGTGCGCGACGCGACTGAGGGCAAGCGGATCGAGGAAGAGCGGTCCCAGTTGCTGGTTCGAGAGCAGGTGGCGCTGACCCAATCCGCGGCGGCGCAGCGCTTTGCGTTTTTGGCGGAGATTAGTTCCGTGCTGGCTTCGTCACTCGACTGCGAGAGCACTCTCGGCGCGGTGGCACGGCGCATTGTGCCTTACCTTGCTGACTGGTGTTTCATCTACGTCGTCGAGCCGGATCTTATCATTCGTTTTCTCTGTGCCGCCCATCAAGACCCAGGGATGATGCATTTGGCGAATGGCTTGAGGGGCGAACCGGTAGGTGTAGACGCCGGTTCGCGAATTGCCCGTGTGCTCCATTCCGGCCATCCGGAATTAATTTCGGAAGCGCCGGAAAGCACGAGTGGCGAAGCGGCGCCCTTCACGTTTCTTTGGGATCAAGGTATGCAGTCGCTGCTGCTGGTCCCGATCGTAACTCACGGGCAGGCGTTGGGGCTCATCGTACTTGGCGCGTCGCGGAAACATTACTACCAGGACGATCATCGCGTGCTCGTAGAGGATATGGCGCGGCGCTGTGCGCTGGCGATAGAGAATGCGCAATTGTACAGCGCCATGACCGCGGAGCGTGACAAAGCCGCGGAAGCGAACCGGGCTAAAGATGAATTTCTGGGAATTCTTAGCCACGAGCTGAGGAACCCACTGGTACCCGTTCTGGGCTGGGCACGTAAACTGAAGAAGAATCCCGCCGTGGTCAACGATCCTGTGCTCCACGCAGGCGTTGAAACTCTCGAGCGAAACGCCCTCAACATACTCCGGCTTGCCAATGATTGCCTGGACCTTGTGCGTATTTCCAAAAGCAAAGTCACGCTGGAAAAGCAACTGCTGGATCTGAACCAAACGGTAATCGGTTCGATTGAAAGTCTTCGTCAGACGGCCACCGAGAAAGCTCTGCGCCTCGACACCCGGCTTTGGCCTTCGACGGTGACAGTTTTGGGCGATAGAACGAGGCTCAGCCAGGTCATGACCAACCTGCTTCTGAACGCGATCAAATACACCGATGCGGGCGGCTCAATAAGCATCCGTTCTTCCACCAACGTGCGGGAGGCAGAAATCGAGATCAAAGATTCCGGCATAGGCATCGCGCCCGAATACCTGGAGCAGATTTTTCAACCGTTCCGCCGCGGAAGCAAGGAATGGCTGGCATCGGACGGCGGCCTTGGACTGGGGTTGGCCATTGCTCGCAGGATCGTGGAGATGCACGGCGGAGGCATCTGGGCGGAGAGCCTGGGCGTTGGCAAGGGCAGCACGTTTCGCCTGCGTCTGCCGCTTGCGTCCGCGCGGCCTTTCCTGCCGGATTCACACGACGCGCTGCCGGGTGGGCGGAATCCGGTGGCATCGCTCCGCATTCTGTTGATTGATGACCAGAAAGATGTTGCCGAACTGACGAGCATGGACCTGCAGGCCCTTGGCCACAATGTGCTCACCGCCACGGACGGGCAGTCAGGGTTGGAGACCGCCATCCGTGAGGTGCCGGACGTGATCATATCCGATCTGAAGATGCCGAGAATGGATGGCTACGAACTGATTCAGAACTTGCGCGCGATCTCCAGCCTGGCCTCGATCCCGGTGATTGCTCTCACCGGCTTTGGTATGAAGAAGGATGTCGAAGCGGCTCTTGCAGCCGGTTACGATGCTTGCCTGAATAAACCGGTCGAGGTAAGCGCCCTTTCAGCCGTGATCCAAAAGCTCGCCACGCAGCGCCCAACGCTGATTTTGGAGCCCTAAGGCTCCAGGGTTTTTTCAGTGGTCGTCGGCGCCTCGAGCCCCCAATTGTGCAGGCGGCAGCGTAAACAGGAAGACAGTGCCTTCGCCGGACCGGCTCGTTACAGTAATTCTCCCGCCGTGCAGCCATATCAGGTCGTGAACCAGCGAAAGTCCTGCCACGCCCGGCTCGCTCTGAGGCAGGACAGGCGGCTCTGATTGGTCACCGTGGTTGAAGATCCTATCCACAAGCGGCGGAGGCAACTCACGCCCAGCAAGGATTTTTACCGTCACCTCCTTTTTAGCACCGCGCAGAACCTGGATCGTAGCCTTCCCGCGACCGCCGGCTGTTCCCTCGGTAGCCGTGGTAAGCAGAATGCCAAACACCACCGCCAGCCTCTCCCGATCACCAGTCACCGGAAAGGGGTCGGGTGGAATCTGTTGAATGATCGCCTGGAATCGTGCGGGCTCCCCACGCTGCATCCGTTTCAGAACGCTCTCCAACGGTTCGCGGAGGTCAAAAGACTCAATGCGCAAGGGCTGCTCGGTAACGAACGGCAGCGTATGGCCGGCCAAATCCAGCAGTTTGTCGGTATTCCTCAGAATCACATCCAGATGCTGGTGCGCCGCCTCGCTGACGGCGCCCGCGCGGCCATCGGCCATACGTCTCGCGTAGCCCCGGACGGCGGCAAGCAGCGACCGGAGCTCGTGAGACAGGTAGGACATCATACTGGATTTAATCTGGAGGAGAGCTTCCAGCTCATCCACCTTCCGGCGAAGCCGATGCGTATCGCGCAGCGCCGCGACGACGGGACCCGAGACGCGAGACAGGGCGCGAAGCGTATCGACTTGCCCGACCGGCGCCGGTCCATCCGCGGATTGGGTCACTACACCTACCAGCGCCTCGATGCGTGCATCGTGAAGCACCGGAACCATCCAGATGCCTGGGCCGGTTATCGCGTCCGTCGAAAGAGTCGCGGGTTCAGGGCTGCCCTGACGATTACCGTAGTTCTTGAGGAAGCCAAGAACGTGCGATACATGCACCGGCGAACAAAGAGATGCAAGCTCGGGCCGTCCCGTAAGTCTGTCACACAATACCGCGAAGGTCTGCCGCGTTCCCAGGATCACCGCCGCGGTTTCGGCAAGGCAGGCCGGAAAGTCCTTCTCATTCCTAATCTCGCAGAGAGGGGCCATCAATGAGAGACCGAAACCGGCTGGCGCAGTTGTCTCGGCCGATACTCTCTCACGGGACATGACGGGTTGGGCCATACATCGACTATTATCCAGAACAGGATCGAACCGGCCACATCGCAGTGTACTACTACACACACACTGGATACCGACTCATGCGTTTCATCACTTTTTGTAGAGCCACTTTATGTTACCCGTATATATGTACTTGGTGGGCTAACCCGATGGCGCCTCTTCAACGACCCTCGAGCCCAGCTTCTGGAGGTAATTCTGCCCGTGACTAAAGCCGAGATTCTCATCGTAGACGACGACACAACTTTCCTGGAATACGTCGCGCAGTTCTTGCGTCTGCGTGGATATGGGGTCAGGACTCTCGACTCGGCAGACCAGCTCCTGGCTAAGCTCGCTTCGGGCGGCTGCCCGTCGATGATACTACTCGATATCATGTTTCCGGGTGTGCATGGCCTCGAGGTGCTGGCTGAACTCCGAAAGACCTACTCTTCCATTCCCGTCATCATGCTGTCGGCAGTGGGCCAGGCGAAGAGTGTGGTTGAAGCCATGCGCATGGGAGCGTTTGATTATCTGACCAAACCCTTCGAAGAACAGGAGCTCGAGTTAGCCATCGAGGATGTGTTGCAAAAGATCCTAAGCGATGGGAAGGGCTCCAACCGCCAGCTTGCGCGGAATGCTAATTCGGCCGACTTCATGTCACTAAGCCCTAAAATGGCACAAGTCAAGAATGTTGCCCGGCAGGTGGCCGGCACGGATGTGCCCGTGCTCATGCTGGGCGAATCCGGGGTGGGCAAAGAGGTTCTGGCGCGCTTCATACATGTCCATTCCGGGCGAGTTGATAAACCGTTCATCAAGGTGAACTGCGCGGCGCTGCCCAATGACTTGCTGGAATCGGAGCTTTTTGGTTACGAACGCGGAGCCTTTACCGGCGCCATGGCGGACAAGCCGGGGAAATTTGAGCTCGCAGATAAAGGAACTATTCTTCTCGATGAAATCGGGGAGATGAGCCCGCATCTGCAGGCTAAGTTGCTTCACGTACTCCAGGACGGTGAGTTCACGCGCCTTGGAGGCCGGCGTCCGACACGGGCGGATGCCCGCGTGCTCGCCGCCACCAACCGCAAGCTCACGGATGCGGTTTCTAAAGGGCAATTCAGAGAGGATCTCTACTATAGGCTCGACGTTATCAGTATCGAGATCCCGCCATTGCGGGAGAGGCCGCAGGATATCCCGCTGCTGTGCCGGTTTTTTGTCGAAAAATATGCTGGCAAGTACGAAAGCTCGCTTCAGCAGTTGCCGGCGGAACTCATCGATGCCTTTGTGCGCTACGATTGGCCAGGCAACATTCGCGAACTCGAGAATGCGGTGAGGCGATTCCTGATTCTGCCTGATCTTGCGGCAACGCTCAAGTTATTGCGGCCAACCCGTGTTGAGGTGCCAGCCGTCCCGGAGAAATTGGCGCTGAAGAAGGTCTCTACCGAGGCCGCTGAACAGGTAGAGAAGGAAATGGTGCTGCGGACACTTTCACAAACCAATTGGAACCGCAAACGTGCCGCGCAGGAACTGGGAATTTGTTACAAGGCCTTGCTGAATAAGCTAAAGAAATGGAATCTGAACGAGCGCGCTCTTACGGCTTCTTCAGCCGGCCAGCGCCAGCCGGAATCCCACCTTCCTATCTCAGAGCAGGGCGAGCGCGTTAGCGCGCAGTATTCTTAATAGCATTCCCGTACCACGAAGTGAATCTCCAATTCCACTTTGCGGGTGGCACGAGAGCCATTACCTGACTGCCGCGCGGGGATAGCGTACGTAAGTACCCAATTCGGCGGCCTCCTGGCATGCCGCGTGCACGACGGACAGGGTGACTTCAGCGTCTGCAGGTTTCAGTCCTCACCGCGATCCGAATTCCAAGCCCTTGGATGATAGGCGCACTCGGGGCCAACTCCGCATGCCCAGCGACACCGAGCACCGAGAGCCCCCAGCGTACCCACCGATCACGCACCGGCTTCTGGCGAAGCGACTGTTTCCGGGAGCCCGCCGCCGTTTCCTGCTGAGGCTTACCCGCTCGTCGCCGCAGCTTCAAAAGATCCAGTCTGCCTGGAAGGCGCTGCTTGCGGAACTGGCATTGACTCCAGAGGCCGAAAAGGCGCTTTGCAGCCTGGAGGTAGGAAGACTCTATGGTTATCTGCGCGCCGGCGATCTGCATGCGTACGAATTTGCACTGGAGCGACTGGGACAGGATCTGGCGGACTGCGACGTGCCCGAAGAATACGCAGTCGCCGCCCTGGGCCTGTTTTTCGAAATCTGCCTGTGCGGTCTGCTTGGTGAGGCTCGGGAAGACAAGGAGTATGCGTTGGGTCTTACTCGGCTAGCTTCCGTAAGTCAGCTATTTCTGGCATCGGGTTATGCCGGCCATCGTGCCGCCGGTGTTCACGTTCTAGAAGAGAAACTAAAGCGGGCCGAAGAACGCGCTGAGGCGCTGGCCATCAGCGTCAGCGAGGCCAATGAGAAGGAGCGGCGCAGGCTATCCAGCGACCTGCACGACGAAATCGGGCACGATCTCGTAGTCTTGAAGCTCTATCTCGAACTGATCACCACCGATGTCAAGGAGAGCGTCGATGGTGAGGTGCGGAAGAAGCTGGCCGAAGCAATCAGCTTGGCTACCCGGGCCATCGAAGCCGTGCGCCGCCTGGCGTTCGACTTGGGCCCGGGCATTTTCGAGGAATGCGGGTTTGTTCCCGCCATTCGTAACTATGCGCGCCGCTTTACCGCCACGACGGGGGTGAAAACCGCGATTCGAGTTTCACGCTCCAAGGTCCGGTTACAACCACGCGACGAACTGGCGCTCTACCGCGTGCTGCAGGGAGCTTTGTCCAACGTGCTCAAGCACTCCAAAGCGAAAGCTGTCTCCATCACGGTCAGAAGCGACGCGAATTCGGCGGCCATGACCGTCGAGGACGACGGCAGAGGTTTCAATGCCGCGCGGAAGTTGCGTGACGCGCGAGCCAGTTTCGGGTTGCAGGCCATGCGAGAGCGCATCGAACTACTAGGGGGCAAGTTTCAGATTCACTCACCCGCCATTCATTCAGGCAAGAAGCGCCATGGCACCAGGATCGAAGTGATCTTGCCGCTGGCGCAAGCAGAGGCCAAATGAACAAAAAGTGCAGAGTTCTCATCTGCGATGACCACGCCGACTTTCGGGATCTCGTGAAGTACACTCTCAAACGCGCACCCCACATCGAGGTAGTCGGAGAAGCCGGCGACGGTAAAGAGGTCGTGGATAAAGCGTTGAAGCTGCGGCCCGACGTCGTCCTGATGGACATGAATATGCCCGTGTTCACCGGACTCGAGGCCACGCGCCGGATCAGGCAGGCTAGTAAGCGAATCAAGGTATTGATGCTATCAGCACTTGGTGGCGAAGAAGTCGTGTCACCGTGCCTGAACGCCGGTGCTTCTGGATATCTCCAAAAATATCACGCCCTCTCAGAGCTAACTCAGGCAATCGATGCAGTACGCAAAGGGGGCAGATATCTAAGTCCGCATGCATTTGAAAAGGTCTCGCGCGCCAATAGTTCAGTATTATTGTGACAGCACTAAATAATGACGTATCTGAGCTCCGTCAAACCGCGACCTTCCCAGTTAGTAACTAAGCTTCGATTAGTTTCGTTCGAATGGCATAACGGATCAGGCCCGTCCGGTCATGTACGCCAAGCTTGCGCATCAGGTTGTACTTGTGCGCATCCACGGTCTTCACGCTCAGATTCAACCGTCCGGCGATCTCTTTCAAGGAATCGCCCTCTGCAAGCAGCACGAGGATCTCACGCTCTCTTTCACTCAGCAGGTCATAGCGGGTCTTGGGTTTGTCGTTGCGCTTGACGTAGTGCCCAACAACGGGTTTCAGCACCTGCGGGCTCATGTATTGCTGATTGTGGGCAGCGGCCTGTATGGCATAAATCAACTGCGGCGGCGGGGCGTCCTTCAACAGGTAGCCGCTGGCGCCGGCCTCCATGCATCGCGAGACGATGTCTTCGTCGTCATAGATGGTCAGCATCAACACTTTCGCTTCAGGCTGTCGCTTCCTGATGCGTCGAATCGCGTCGAAACCCCGCAGAACGGGCATGGAAATATCCATCAGAACCACGTCGGGACGTAGCCGCCGCGCCAGTTCCACTGCCTGAATTCCATCCGCCGCTTCTCCGACGACTTCAATGCCACGCGCACGGGTTAAGATCGTTTTCACACCTTCGCGAAATAGAGCGTGGTCATCGCACACCAGCACCCTAATCTGTTGATTTTCTTCCTTCATCCCCATTAGTCCAAGCGGTACAATCCGGTTAAAAGCTACGGGCAACTTTCTATTATTACCATGAACGTCTTGACTTTCTTCCTTTTTTGACGCGGTTCCAGCCAACCGCGTGTACGCGTGATCCATCGCACGAAAATGACATCTTATAGCGGCTTAGTCAGGTTGTAGAAAAGTGGAAGTCCATTAGCCATCAGTGGTGTGCAAATCGCGTGCGGACCAGCACAGTACCGAATCGCACCTATTATCCCCTCCGATCGCGGAATACCAGTAAAGTCACTTGCCTGGCAACTGGAAGCCTGACGTCTTCAACTGTTATGAGGACTGGCATGTGTCGTGCTATCTGTCTCGTGGTAGGCAATAGGTGCTTCTTCCACTCGAGAATGCGGTAGCCATGTCCAGTTACTCGGAGAGTGCATGTTCTTATCTTCCGGTGGCGAGCGATAACGATCGCCACAGAGTCGAGGCGGGAGCCCTGGAATGGTACGCGCTCGCGGTCAAGCCACGCCATGATAAAGCGGTTTCCAGAACGCTCGAGGGCAAGGGATATCAAACCCTTGTCCCGCTGTACAAACAGCGCCGCCGATACGCCACACGCTCGAAGGACACTGCGTTGCCCCTCTTCCCAGGTTATGTCTTCTGCCGTTTTAATTGCCTGGCGAGGTTGCCGGTTCTCACCACCCCGGGTGTCATTCAAATTCTAGGCGCCGGACGGGTGCCCACTCCAGTGGCCGAAGCAGAGATGGCGTCCTTGCAGACCGCACTTCAGCTTCGACTTTCGGCCCAGCCTGTCCCATTTCTGCATACCGGTCAAAAGGTAAGAATTACAGAGGGAGCGCTGGCAGGCGTGGAGGGAATCATCCTGGGCTTTAAACAATGCCTGCGCCTCGTGCTCTCCATTACTCTGCTGCGCCGCTCCGTATTGCTCGAGATTGATCGCGATTGCGTCGATCCTGAGCACTTGAACATGTCCGAAACATTCAATGTGTGCCATGAAACAAATTAAACACTGCGTATTCATTTTGGTCTTGACATGGTCGGCTGCCTCCGGCCAGCAATCTCTACAGCGCCGGGACTCACCGCCTCCGAATGACGTTTCACAGTACGTGCTGGGCCCGGAGGACCAGATCAAGATCTGGGCCCTGGGAGTCGAAGAAATTTCAGATAAGCCGCTCCGCATCGATCCCAGTGGAGAAATCGACCTGCCGATGGTCGGCCGGGTCCATGCCGCCGGCCTTACCGTCGAACAGCTCAAGAGCACGTTGGTGGAACGGCTGGCCAAGGAGGTTCGGGAGCCGCGTGTCTCGATCGATATCGTTGAATTCGGCAGCCAGCCGGTGTCGGTAATGGGAGCGGTGAACCATCCGGGCGTCCTTCAGGTTAACGGCCGCAAAACCCTGGCCGAGATCCTCGCGCTGGCGGGCGGTTTGCGTCCGGACGCCGGTCCGTACGTCAAGATTGCGCGGAAAAAGCAGTGGGGCGAGATTCCACTACAAAATACCAAGTCCGATGAAAGCGGCAATTTCCAAGTGGGGCAAGTGCGGGTTAGGGAATTACTCTCGGCCTCGAATCCCTCAGAAAATATTCTGATTCGCCCGCATGACGTCATCACCGTGCCGACAGCCGAAATGGTTTACGTTGTCGGCGCTGTAAAAAAACCGGGCGGGTTCACGCTGAATGAACGTGAAAGTGTTTCGGTCCTGCAGGCGCTCTCCATGGCGGAAGGACTGGGTCCCACTCCGAAGGCACAGGATTCGAAAATTCTGCGCACCGTTGCCGGTGATAGTGGGAGGGCGCAAATTCCAGTAGATTTGAGAAAAGTCATGACGGGTAAAGCCGAAGATGTTGCCTTGCGGCCGAACGATATCCTGTTCGTTCCGGATAGTACCGCCAAGAAGGCCGGCATCCGCGCCATAGAGGCCGCCATCCAGACCGCCACCGGAGTGGTCATCTGGCATGGCCTCTGAGCTTCAACGAAGGGATAACCGTGTCCAATACGCATCTAGCACCCAGACCAAAACATCTCCCCACGAGACGCTACGATTCCTCCATACCGCCTCGAGATTGGGGAAAAGACGATACCGCCGACACCGAGTGGAGCAGCCCTGTAGAGTTCATGAGCGTGCTGTACCGGCGGAAAGGCACTTTGCTGGCCGTCACTCTTGCAGGAGTTTTCATCGCCGCCTTGGTAAGTCTGGTACAACCTCGCCTGTACCGGTCTGTGGCCAGCCTTGAGGTCCAGGGAGTGAACGAGAACTTCCTCAACTTGCGCGACATCGATCCCGCGGCCACGCCGAACTCTTCTTCGAATGACGTTTACGTGAAGACTCAGTCGGAGATTCTGCAGCAGGACGCACTCGTCGAGCAAGCCGCCGACAAGCTGAACCTGGCGGAGCGGCCCGAATTCCAGCCACACATCGGCTTTTGGGAACGGCTGCACGGGGCCGCGCCTAGCGGAACGCCGCAAAACGCGGGGCACTATGCCGCCGATGTTGCGAAGAAACACCTCCAGATCGAGCCATCGCGCGACAGCCAGATCATCCGTGTTGCCTTCGACTCACGCGATCCCCAGCTGGCGGCGGACTTCGCCAATATGCTGGCGCGAACCTTCATCGAACAGAGCGTCGAGGGGCGTCGTCGCGCGGCGCAGCAGGTACAGGAGTGGCTGGGACCGCGCATTCAGGAACTGCGCAGCAAGCTGCAGACCTCCGAAGCAGCGCTAGACGAATACACGCGCGAGTCCGGACTGGTTCTGGCTCCCGGAGATGACACCTTGGCCGCCGACAAGCTGCGCGGCTTGCAGGATGAGCTCTCGAAAGCGCAATCCGACCTCATTGCCAAGCAGGCGCAATTTGACTTGGTCGCGAAGGACCCGACGGAAATCACGACGGATAATCCGGGCATCCGCGATTACGATGTCAAGCTGACCGATCTGCGCCGGCAACTGGCCGATCTGGAATCCATTCTGCAGCCAGAGAGCTACAAAGTGGTGCGTGTCAAGGCGCAGATCGCCCAGCTCGAAGCGGCGATTCGCAGAGAAAGCCGGCGCATCCGCCAGACTGTTCAGAATGACTATGTGGCCGCCCAGCGGCGTGCATCGGGTCTCGGAGCTGTTTATGCGCGGCA
>Ga0070730_10004181_pt1 | contig 12766 bp, 14 predicted proteins | sample Coa_R1_3_FD_66447 | JGI IMG/M metagenome (GOLD analysis project Ga0070730, IMG submission 66447) | Surface soil microbial communities from Centralia Pennsylvania, which are recovering from an underground coalmine fire - Coalmine... | ecosystem: Environmental > Terrestrial > Soil > Unclassified ...
CTGTTGGAAGAAGAACCAAGTAGGCGAGCTTGCTAAGTACTTCTTGAATGAGGCGATACCACATGTTTTCTACAGAGCTTGTTGAACAACATTGTAATGCAGAGTCCGATAAAATCTGGTATTATTCACGGGAGACGACAGGCTAGAATCCTGCGAAAAGGAGTTAACGCGTATGATCTCCAAGGCTCAGAGCAAGAGCCATCTCTCGTTCTTGGTGGATCAACTATGGAAGAGATCAAACGAGAGAGCCACCTTAGCTGAACAATTAGTAGCAGATCTCAATGATGCCGACTGGCTTCTTCTGGCGACCTGGGATTTTGCATTGAAGAGTTCCGCTTTCGTCGATTGGCCTCCCGGTTCCCTACCATTGAAGTCTATCTGTGAGTACTCTGATCTGAAAGGAATGTATCTTCTGTGTTGATAGCTATTGAGGGGATTGATGGATCTGGTAAAGGAACACAATCTGCATTGTTGAAAGAAAAGTGTGAAAGCAGGGGTATGCACACGGAGATCCTCTCCTTTCCACGATATGGGCAAACGCTCTTTGCTAAATGTGTCGCGGCCTACTTAAACGGAGAATTTGGTGATCTTGCCTCTGTCTCGCCCCAATCAGCAGCGTTGCTCTACGCGGGGGATCGTTTCGAGAGTCTGTCAACCATCACGCAACTTGCTCAATCTCACGAGGTCTTGATCCTGGATCGCTATGTCGCTTCTAATCTTGCTCATCAGGCGGCAAAGATGGATGATGACGATCGCCAGGAATTTATTGCCTGGCTCTCTCACATGGAATATGAAGTCTTTGGTTTGCCAAGAGCTGATCTTACTCTCTACCTGGATATGCCTGCCGAAATCGCCGCTCAGCAGGTGTTTAAGAAGAAACAAAGAGCCTATACGACTCAGGCGGCTGACTTGCATGAGCAAGACATCACCTATCTGGCCAGATGCCGCGAGGTCTATCAGTTTCTTGTCCAGAGGAACGCGGATAGTATCTGGGTTCCTATTCAATGCCTACGCCCGGACGGGACGATCTTTCCAGCCTCTGAGATCCATAGGCTCATCTGGGATGCGATCCCACCTCTCAGACACTAATTGAGGGTTTCTCCAGAGAAATGTTGGTGCCACAATCTTTCTAACACCGGGGCATTTGTCGTAATGTAGGTCTCTGGACGTGTAAGAGACAGCGAGGCGATAATAGTGCCGATTTGAGCGCAGACAGAAAGTGGTAACTGGCTCAGATAAGCCAGCAGAAAACCAGCGTTGAAAGCATCACCAGCTCCTATTGAATATTGGCTGAATAGGAGCAGATGTTATAAATGCCCGCACTCATTAACATCGTGCCGTTCGTGCTCTCAATTTGGGCATTGTGTGCAAATAATGTGACGTGTAAAACATCACATCAGAAAATATGCTCTAAGCACCGATGCTATTTTTTAGTAAAATATTTAAAAATACATTGTTTTTGTCACATTTACTATGTTATATGCATTATGCATCTTCTTCCAGAAGAGAAGCTGAGGCTCTCTAGAACACTGTCAAGAACGACCAGTCAATAAGGAGAAAGTAGGATGACCACTATGATCCGTCAAAGGGTAAGATCATAGTGGTCATCCTGCTGCACTATTGGCTTAACACAGGCGAGTGCCACCATCGCAATCGATGATGCTGCCCGTCATGAAGATGTTTTGGATGAGGAAGAGTAGCATGAGCAACATCTTCTGGCTGACCAATACGCCCAACAGGAGCACTGGTTGCCGCTTGTGCGAAAAAGTCGTGGCGGAAATCCTCTGGGACACGATCCCACCAGGGCGTGGCGATGACTCCGGGCGAAACGGCGTTGACACGTAGGGGACGTCGTTCTACTGCCAACGTCGGGATCATAGCATCGAGCAGGGTTGTTGCAGCACCCACCCATTTCCATCTGGGTCGCTGAAGGTTGCTTCTTGCCCATAGGGCTGGTGATCGATGTCAGAGATTGCCAGTCCGCGGTTCTTGAGTGCCGTATGAGCCTTCGCGATATCTTCCGTGGCGAGGACAATCCCCTGAAGTGATCCTGGCTGCATTTGCGGGAACCAGGTCACCAGAGTCAGGGCGGTTTCTACCCCTGGCAGTTGAAGTTGAATCCACCGCGTCACGCCGTCTGATCCAAATGGCCTGTCTGCGATCACCTTGCAACCAAGGATCTCCGTGTAGAAGGACTTAGCCCCCTGCTGATCCTTGACAGGAATTGAGAGAACTGCAATTCTGTTAAACATAGCCGGTTTTCCCTCCAGATTTCAGTTGGTTCATGTTGAGCAAGCGCCTCTTGCTTGAATCAAAGAAAGTATAACTCTCTTTTGCATCACTGTCTTGTAAAAATCTTGCAGGTTAGCTTTGATGCATCAATTTCGCAATGTTATTGAGCGTGGTTCTAAATGCATGGGGTGTGACGCCAGTGAATCGGCGGAATTCCTTGGAGGCGTGGGCCTGGTCATAATAGCCCTCAAGTTCGGCAATGAGCGTATCGGAACCAGAGGGACGATCGCTGAGGAGGCCACCGACAAATGTATAGTAGCGGACAATATCCACATACAGCTTGGGCCCGATACCAACATAATTTTTGAACATCCGAAAAAACGTGGTGTAATGCATATGCAACTGCTGGGCCAACTCCTCAACTTTCACCTGCCCACCCGCTTGCTCGATATGTTCAAGAGTTGAGCTAAGCAGGTGCACGTCTTCCCTGTCCACTTCAGCCGCGACAGAGCAAAGGTACGTATCCAACGCTTCTACCCGCGCTTGCCCAAAATCGTGTGCCAGGAGCGAGCTGCTCAGCGCTTCAGCACCAGGTGTGCCCAGCCACTCATCAATGGAGAGAGCGCGGTCAACCAGCTTGTCACCTTGCAAGAAAGCTGCCAATCCATACGGTCTGAACTGCACGCCGATGTAGCGGGACTCGCCACTTTGTTCAATGACATAGGGTTGGGAAGCTATACCGGACAGCATGTTGCTATTCGGGAAGCGGTTTCCAGTGAGGGGATCGATTCTCACTGAAGGGCTTGCGAAAGTCAATAAGAGCATCGGACGGCCATTGGGGATCAGGATTTCTCTCCTGGGCGTTTGCTCCCCAGGAGCGCTGACCATCCAAAATTGTTCGACGTAAAGAGCGAGTTTCGGGCTTGGCCCAAAGCGCTCATACCTTACATCAGGCATGGACATAGTAGAGTCCAGTCCTTCCTCACTATTTTGACCAGAGTCTCTCCTCTCTTCCGATGCTGTCAGTGTCATGTTCACCGTTTGGTCAAAGGGCGGCATTTTCTTTTCTGGAAGCCTGCCGCTTCAAACGCATGAGGAGTCTATTTGGAATAGCTCATCTTTGGTTCAGCAAACCAGAAGCACACACCGAATTATACCAGCTTCGCCCTCTCAATGGTTCTCCATCATCTTCCGTGCAAGCAGGTGTCGAATCCTCTGTGTTGACGACCGTATAGGCAGTGAACCTTTTTTCCGCTCGATTTCTCCCGGAAACTCAAGCGTCAGAAGGGCCTGGAAACCATCCGACGCTCTGAGCCCAGCTCTCTGCTTGCGCGATGATCTTCCAAATAAACGGGGCTTTGGCATCCGTATACAATTCGCGTTCGTCGGCGCGCTGATAGCGCTGTGCCAGTTCCCTTTTCAACTGGCCATACGCTTCGGCACTCTCAGGATTCGTACGCAGGTACTCACGAAAGAGCAGTGTAAACTGTTCGCCAAAGCTGCCCGCACGCATTACATGAAGATGGACCCGCGGCTGGCCAGGCGTTTCACGGAAGTAGCGTTGTGTCCGATTGGGATTGTCCGCCCGAAAAATATATCCCAGATCTTCTAACGGAAGACGATAGGCGTCGAGCGGCTCAAAATCAGCCACCGAGATTTGGATATCAAGAATGGGCTTGGCAGCCAATCCGGGCACAGAGGTTGACCCGATGTGGTCAATGCGCCGTGCCACTGGCCCAAGCACCTGCCGTAATAGCTGGGCCAGGGCCTGAAAATCCTGCGGCCAACTCTCGTGAGAAGGAACGATCCAGACAGGATCAGGATTCCATTGATGATCCTGCGGTGGTCGGCAGCAGGCCGCCCTTTGCATCCTGTCTTCTGGGCAGAGAGCAATGGCAGCACCTTCGCCCATTGTTCACGCAGCCGCTCAGCCTTCAACTGCTTCGCAAACACCTTCATAAGAGCGATGCCTCGTTTCTCATAGCTTCTTTTAAAGATACGCAAGCTGGTTACTTGCAGAGGACTCTCGGTTGAATTTTGCAAACATGACAGCGCATCACTCATCTCAAAGTTCTGTGAAGTGGGTGACGAGGAAATGCCCAATCGATGATATGGTATCGGAGCCTTGCTCATGGCATACTCTGTCTCAGGCATATCTCTCTGGTTTTGCTCGAAATACACTAAAATTGAAAAAGGAAAAAGTCCTCAAGGAGGGAAAATCCAATGGTTGCACACAAGCGCAGTCTGCTTCAAAGGGCTTTTGTGACAGATGATAGGCGCCCCAACGTGTTTTGGCGCATTCTCTGCTATATCTGCAGCTTTTTCGTACTCGACGTAGTTGCTGAGATCCTGGCAGAGCTTGTGGTGGCTCTTTTACGATGGCCGCAAACGATAGTACAACCAGTTTCTGTCCTCTTTACGATCCCTGCCATTTTCGGCTTTACCTACTTCTTCCGTCTGTGCGTCGATCGACGCTCCTGGCGTGGGATTGCTTTGACGCCTCTGACCAGGGGGCCACAGCTACTGCTCCTGGGTATGCTCCTGGGCAGCATCATGCCTGGGCTGATTTTCGTGATCGAATACGCACTCGGCTGGATACAGATTGCAGGCACTGAACTAGACAGCAGCGGCTTGGTGGGCAGTCTCAGCCTGGTCCTTCTCGGCCTGGTCTTTGCCATCGCGACTGGTTTCATAGAGGAACTGGCTTTCCGTGGCTATGTCTTCCAGAATCTGGGTCGCAACCTTCCTCTCTGGCTGGCGATCCTCATCACCGGCATTCTCTTCGGGCTGTTGCACTTTACTCAGCCAGGCTTTGATGTTGTCCTGATCTTGCAGGCCGTGGTGGTTAGCGCGTTGTGGGTATTCTGTCGCCTGGGCACCGGAACCTTGTGGCTAGCCATCGGCTGGCACGCTGCGTGGAACTGGATGGAGGATAGCGTGATCGGGTTTAGCAGCGCGGATACCCCCGCCTATGGGCACGCGTTACTCCATCTCAAGCTGCTCCGTCCTGGGTGGATCACCTTGCCTGAGCATGGCCCTGTAGGCTTCCTCATACAACTGCTGGGTTTGGTAGTTCTCGTGCTATGGGTACAGCGCGGGAAGCGGCGATGGGATATGCAAAGTCGTCTTGATGACGAGGGGCAGATGCAGGTAACAAAGGTGCAGACAAATCTTGGAGACCTTTCGAGCACGAAGTGAGCCAACTGGCTTCAACAGGGACTCAATTGACTGTGAGCTACAATCTCTCGTCTACACTGTCATTCCTACTGCTAGCTGCAGGTTTCTGGTCTGTCTACCCATGGAGCACCATTGTCGCCGAATACTATTATCTGCCTCAACTTGACGTGGACAATGCAGGGATCACAGCACACTACGGGCCTGACGTCATACACATTGCCTGGCAGAATGCGTCACTGAATGAAAGCAATATCAGCTTGCACCTTTTTCAGGAGAGGCTTGATCCCTTCAATGTTAGAGGACTCCAGCCCCTGAAGATCGAGATCACGTCTGAGTAAAAGCATAGCAACGTTGCGCCAATCATACAAGTGATCTGGTTCTACTCTTTGCTGCCACCAGGCCATAGAGAGTTTACGCAGTTGGAGAATTGCTCCGCGTGTGTCTGCTTCCGCACACATGCCGCCTGTGGAGTAAAACCATTCGTTGAGTTCGTAAGAGACTTGCTTCGCTTTTTCTGGTGTCATAGGCTCAGGGGCTCCGTGCGAAAGTCTGGCAATGATCTCGAATGCTTTGGGGTAAGAGGCAAGTCGAATCTTGTATCGTTCCGTCTCATAGGCCGCCTTGAGGTCTATAAGCCATTTCTTCCTCTCACGCTGGATTTGACTCCATGTCAAGTAACCGCAAGGATAGCAGTAATGAGGGCAACAACGGCAGATATGAGAGCTGTTTGCAATTCAATAGGCAGAGGTTCCCTCCTTACGAAATAGATGAAATAGTCGAGAATATTTTAAACTGTTTTATCCCGTTTGAGCAAGAGATTTTCTGCCGAAAGGGGGTATCGGAGTCCGCCTGGCTTCATCTGTCTCACCCAATCTGCAGAGGCGCAGGTTGCTCACCCAATTCACCAAAACGATGCTCGTGGGTGGGACACTGACAGGGTTAGCAGGGTTCGGCAAGATGTGTCGCTTGCCCACCCAGGTAGGCGTCAGAAGGAAGTTGTGGGTAACTCGGCCTCCGAAGCTGCTTCTGACTGTTCCTCCTGTTTTGCCACCTCTGAATCAACAGGGCGAGCGGGCTGGCGGATGGAGAGATACGCAGCCACAGTTGCCAGGAGCGAGGAGGCGGCAAGAGCGAACATGACGATCGTGAATGCATGGATAGCAACCTCTCGACCAGGATGGGGGGCGAGAGCGAGGTAGAGGGTGCCGAAAGCCGCGACGCCAAGCACACCAGCGATACGGAAGATGGCATTGTACAATCCGCTCAAGTCTGCCGCGTCACGGCTGTCCACCGAGTTGGTCAGATGTGAGATCAGAGCGGTAAATTGGAGACCCATGCTGAGCCCGCCGAGGCCAAGCAGTATAATAAGCAATGGGCCACCAGTAGCGCCAGCAAGCACGCTCATGCCAATGGAGGCATAACTTGCCGCTAAGGTGAACATGCCGATAGGGGCGGCCAGGAGTCTGCCGCGTGCGGATAGCCGTCCGACCACCGGGCCAGAAAGACCGAAGGCTGCGACCCAGGGTACCAGGATCAATCCGGAGTACGTCGGACTCTGACCCAATCCTTGTTGCAGGTAGAGGGCGAGGACGAACAGCATCGAGGAGTAGACGATGTTAGCAAAGGCCAGACAGATGAGCCCCCAGAAGATGAGGGGTCGGGTCAACAACTTCAGATTGATCAGCGGAGAGCCTCCACGAGCTATGAGTCTGCTTTCCAGGGCAATGAAAACAGCAAAGGCTGGAAGACTTGCTAACAGGCATATCCAGCTCCATGTGGGCCAGCCCTCTTCTTGCCCAAGGATAAGAGGTATGACAAGTAAAAGCAGTGAGATCGAGAGGGCGGCTACGCCACGCAGATCGAGCCGCTGAGCCTGCTGTTTCTGGTCTGCTGGCAAGAAGTATGCTGCCATGATCATTAGGATGAGACCGATGGGGACATTGATCAAGAAGATCGGTCGCCATTGGGTGCCGAAGAGGTTTGCCGAAACGAGGACTCCTCCCAGGACCTGGCCGATGACGGCACTACCAGAAAGGACAATGGTGTAAACGCCCAGGGCATGGGCCCTTGCGTTTCCCTGGAAGTTGAGCTGGATACCCGTGAGCACCTGAGCGACCATTAAGGCAGCACCAGTGCCCTGGATGATGCGTGCTCCTACCAGGAAGACGGCATTGGGAGCGAGTCCACAGCCCAACGAGGCAAGCGTGAATATGCCAAGTCCGAGCAGAAACATCTGGCGATATCCGCATATGTCGCCCAGTCTCGCGCTGGTAACTAAGAAGACTCCATAGGCCAATGTATAGCCTGAGACAATGAATTCTAACTCCGCGCCTGATGCCTGCAAGTGAGCGTGGATGGACGGAGTGGCAATATTGACGACCGCGATGTCAACATTGCCTAAGAATATAGCTCCGAGCAAGGCAGCGAGCAGCCATCCCTTGCGCTGTTGTGGTGCCGATACCATAGAATCGAATACCTTCTTTCCCTTTTTGTAAGAAGCTTTTTTTCTTTGGAAAGCTTTCTCCAGAGATCTCAGGCTCTCATTTTATCGGCTCAAGGGGTAAGAAACTATCAGATTCTTGCGTTTGAAATTTGGGGGGGTGAGGCTGTAGATTCCACTATTCTGATGGAATCTACTCTGTGCGCGCCGTTTGTTTCAGCACTCCGGCGAGAACGTTCAGGGCGGCCTGAAGGTCGGGCATCGAAAGCAGGCCAAACCCCAAGCGAAAGACGCGCTCCTCGTCGCCGAACCAGGTACCATTGGCTACCCTGACACCCTCGCTTGCCAGAGCGTCATAAAAACGGCTCACTGCGCCGTCATGAAAGACTGAGGGCTTCAGGCGCACGCAGCAGATTGCTCCTGCATCTGGCTGGACCCAATCGACCAACTTCTGGTTTTCCTGTATCCACTCAGCTGTCCTCGTGAAGCCTTTTGCCAGAGACCGACGGCGCTCGGCAATGATGCGATCGTGCTGCGCGACAACCTTCAGCGCCAGGGCTTCGCAGACCGGCGAGCAGGAGACCACTGTATTGAACTTTCCAAGGACGAATGTCATGGAAGCGCTATCTCCAGAAAAGCGTATCATCGTTTCCGGGTATCTGTAGTCCTGCTTCTTCGCTGTTGGCTGGTTTGCGCCATTCACAGCGTACTGCCTGATCGAGCAAGAGCTGCTGAATAATGGTATCGTAATCAGATTGGAGGAATTGGCCGAAATGGGCGAGCAGTAATTTTTGACGCAGGTCAGGCCAGCGACGTATGCGAGAGGCTTTTCCTTGTTGGAGCGTATCCTGGTACAATTGTTGTAAGTGCGTTTCCGTGCGCTCTCGTTCTTGTTGCGCGAACCAGGCTTCTGCTAAGGTGCCCTGGTGACTGTAGGCGTTGATGCGGCGGCGATAGCTGCAAACGGCGTCATTCATGCTCATCAGACTGTCTTGCCGACGGGTGGCAAAGATGAATGTGTAGGGGAGCGCCTCCACAAGGGCGGGACCTGTCTGCGCAAAGAGGGCAATACGTTGTACCGGAGGCTGCGGAAAAGAGCGCTGCATAGATGCAATGAAGAGATTGATAAAGCCATCTATAGCCGGAGCCATCTCCTCGGCTTTGATGGGCAATGAGCGCCAACGATCGCTACGCAGCAGGCTGGTGAGGAGTGTGGCCAGCGCGGGCGTATTTGAAGCCTTCAACAGGCGGGCCTCAAGCTGTTTATGTGGGATAAGCAGACATAGTTCGGTGGGTACAGCGCGCTGGTAGAGAAGTGCGAGATCGTCATAGGTGAAGAGCGTGTGGCCGAACGGATTCAGCAGGAAAATAGCGGGAGATGGCTCGATCTCCTTGAGCAATTGAGGGGCGGCTTCAAGCCAGCTGGCACGTAGGATAGCACTCTCTTTAGGGAGGCTGAGTTCGGCTATTTTAGTCGTACCATTCTGTGCCGCTTTAGCCTCATGGCGTGGGCTATGGCGCTGGCTGCTCCCGCCTTCAAGCAGCAGACCGTGCAGTGTGATCGGTTTGCTCTCCTGTCCGAGCGCCTGGGAGAGGTTGACGATAGGCTGCAGAGCGGGAGGGATGCTCTGTGCCCCATTTTTTTTCCGCCGTTTGCCTGAAGGAGTAGTCGGGGCTGGTTCCGGCTGCTCTCCCTGCCGGGATTCGTCGGCGGGCAAGGTAGTCGATCTGGCTTTCGCAGTGAGACCGAGGGCATCGATCCAATAACAGCGGCGAAAGATGCGAGTTGCCCCGAGCGAGCGGCAGTAGGTGGAGACGTAGTCTTGCAAGAGCCAGGCGCGGAGGTCGGAAAAGATGGCATGTTCAGTAGGGCGGCGTGGACGTTGTGGGCGTCCTGGCCGCGCGGTATCGAGTTGTTGTTGCTCGGAGTTGTCTAAATCAGTCCATAAGTTCATCTGTGAGGCGTCCCCTTTGTGTTTCCTCATTATACCTGCATTTGTATCCTCTCTGCTATAGTGGGTATACGCATCGAATGAGATAGAAGAGGCCCGATACCTGGATAGTGTCGGGCCTTAAGGATGTTTATGAATGGTATTGGTTGTCAGGGCCTACGTGGCGGCTGAGAAGCCAGCGGATTCTGCAGTGGCCTCGGAGGGGAAATAGATAATCTCCAGGTCTGCCGTCAGTTTGCCTTGAGCAAGCAGATCGAGGGCTGTTTGGACTGGATAGTAGCGATGGGTAGCGATGATGCCAACGATTCTGGCATCGGCGGGTATGGCGGACAATCTGGAGGCTTCCGGGTCTGCAACGGCAAGGGCTGGTGTTACAGAAGGCTGGAAGCGAGCTGCATTCTGGTTAGAAGAATGCGTTTCGCCTGTCGTCTGGGCTGGACGGCTCTGGCGACTGAGTCGTTCGGATTGTGCCAGTTCAAATTGTTCTGTCTCGTTATTTTGCTGGATGCGACGCCGGATAAAGATATAAGCTGCACCACCAGCGGCGAGCAGACCGACAGCGAAGCCAACGAGCGTCCAGAAGGAGTCATCGTGCTCCTCATTTTGAGAGGCTTGCCAACTGCGGCTGGCCAGGTCTCTGGTGAACTGTTCACCCTGTTTCGCCAGTTTGCGTGAAGCTTTGCTGCCATGTGCGGCCAACTCATAGGTGGCCTGGCTACCGCGCCGACCGATGTCACGTGTGACCTGGCCGCCGCGCTCTACGAGATCATGAGAAAGGTGACTGATGCGCTCCTGGAGGTCCTCCGTCAGATCTTCAGCGCGTGTGAGTAGTTCCTGGCTGTAAGGGAACTCTTTGAGATCCTGCATCACTTGAGAAAGAGCATCGCCGACTGCAGCCAACTGTATTCCCTGTGCGGATCTCTCCTGTGAATGTGTGAGCACAGGGTTGTCGACACTGATCTCGCGAGGGGCGGGTGTACGATCTCGCATTCGTGAGACCAACGTATCAACAACGGGTCCCAGCACGGTCAGGGCGAGTGTTGCCACACGGAGCCAGCGGCTCGTTTCTTGTACCATAGTTTTTTGCCTGGTATTCATACATGGCCTCCCACCAAGTGTAACACAATGAACGGGAACTGCTAGAAGTCGCGGCTATGAGCCTGCATACTATGAAGCAATCTACAGGTTGTATCCTCTCTTCATAATCGGCTAACAACAGCATAAGCAGAGGTAGTATGCTGCTGGTGAGCACACGATTTAAAGTATCTCAGTTTGAGATCTTCTGTGTCAAGTAGGGATAGAAATGGAGAACAGAGTGAAATGGAGAGATCGGACCTGGCAAAAGCGACAACCAGAAAGATCCCTGGGGGAAGAAAGTAGTAAGAAGTTTGAAATAGGGAGAAAGCGCTTAAGAATCCTCGGTTGCGAACTCGCTTAATTGGAGAACCAGACGACAGAAATGGAGCATGGCAGAAGCTGATTCCAAATAGGCTTCGTCACTGGAAGCCGCCTGCTGGGTGACCGCAGCGCGACGACGAAGGGCTCGCAGGACTACCAGGACATCTTCTTTCAGCGATTTATCGAGATCGCCACGTTGCATCAGGAGGACGACCTGGCTCACAATAGAATCCACCTCACGACGCATCAAGCTCAGGTCATTGATTTCTATCTCTTCTTCATCGACCTTACTATCCTCATGCCAGAGTAAGGCATCGGCAAATTGCTCTCGCCGTTTGACATCGCTGCGCATAGGCTTACGCACCGGTCGGAGGTGAGCCCTGGGTTCTTCTTGCTTTACACCTAGCTCATGTAGTAGCACGGCCAGTTCTTCTTCCCAGCCAGCCATAGAGTGCCTCCTTGTAAAACAACCACAGGTTTTTTCTGAGGTTCACAAGGGAGCCTCCTACTAAATAGCGACCTGTGATCTGGGCCTGACTTTTAAGACCTCAAAGCTACTTAATGCAGAGGGAGATGACCTGCTCCACCTTTTCGGAGCCTCCCTGCATGGCCAGAAATCTTACCCGAAGTGTAACACAGTGTATCATCCTTGTAAATGGCCCGAATGGTTAAAGTCTCCAAGGCGAGCAGTAGGACTTTTGCGCCACTTTCTGCTGATTTTGCCCTTTAGGGAGTAGTATTCTACGGGCATTTTCGTGCAGTGTAAGCTTGCTGTCACGTCTCTTTGTCTCCCGGCGTATGGTTAGTAGAGCCTGCTTGTTAGCAGAGAGATCAGGAGTTTTATTTTCAGGAATTGAGGGTTCTCGTAGGGCCGCCCTCTTGCGGGGGGCGTACGAGACGGGGAATCCTTCTCTGCAAAGGGTGTTGTGGTTATAAAAGCGAGGAATGGCTATAAATATGAACGGGAGCAATAGGGGAGACTTGAAGCGTAGTATAATCGCTGCACATATTGTGCGCCCCTTTCAGGATTTTGCGAAAACAGAGGCGTTCAGTGGGGTGCTTTTGTTGTTATGTACGATTGCGGCTCTACTATGGGTGAATTCACCTTTCGCGGCCAGCTATGAACACCTGTGGGAGATACCGGTTTCTGTCGGATGGGGGAGTTGGACACTCGAAAAAGCGCTGCATGTATGGATTAATGATGGTCTGATGGTGATTTTTTTTCTGCTGGTGGGATTGGAGATCAAGCGCGAGATCCTTGTGGGTGAATTGTCATCAATGAAGCATGCCGCCCTGCCTGTGATGGCAGCTGTAGGGGGCATGCTCTTTCCCGCGCTTATTTATAGCATGCTCAATCGCGGAACCGCAGGCGCCGGAGGGTGGGCGGTTCCTATGGCGACAGATATCGCGTTTGCCCTGAGTATTATGAGCTTGTTGGGCAAGCGTGTTCCACTTGGACTAAAGGTGTTCCTCACCGCCTTCGCGATTGTCGACGATATTGGGGCGGTGCTGGTGATCGCGCTCTTCTATCACGCGGGGATTAATGTAATAGCACTGGTGGCTGCCG
>Ga0070730_10004182_pt1 | contig 12762 bp, 10 predicted proteins | sample Coa_R1_3_FD_66447 | JGI IMG/M metagenome (GOLD analysis project Ga0070730, IMG submission 66447) | Surface soil microbial communities from Centralia Pennsylvania, which are recovering from an underground coalmine fire - Coalmine... | ecosystem: Environmental > Terrestrial > Soil > Unclassified ...
CGAAAACCTGAAGCTGATCGACAGGCTGGGAGGCCCGGATACCTACGAGCACTACCCGACCGGCTGGGCATTCGCCACCTCGGCGCCGTTCAAGATGTTCAAGCGCTATTCGGAGTATGCGGGCGGTACCTGCGACCCGCTGGTTATTTCCTGGCCGAAGGGTATCAAGGCCAGAGGTGGGGTCCGCAATCAGTACCACCACACCACCGATATCGTTCCGACGATTCTCGATATCTGCGGTTTGGAGATGCCCGAGGTCTATAAGGGCGTGGAGCAGTACCCGTTATCGGGCGTCTCGATGCGCTATACCTTCGATGCGGCAAATAACGCCCCAACGACGAAGAAGCGGCAATACTACGCGCTGGCCGGCACCCGGGGGATCTGGGAAGATGGCTGGAAGGCCATCACCCTGCATGCGCCGATGCCGTCGGACCGCGGCCGTTACGACGAGGATCAGTGGGAACTTTACCATGTGGACGCGGATCCCGCCGAGTCGAAGAACCTCGCCAAAGAACACCCTGAGAAGCTTCAGGCGCTGATCAAGGCGTGGTTCGAGGAGGCGGAGAAGAACAATGTGGCGCCGATGGATGATCGCGGGGCAGTCGCAATTTTCGCCACGCCGCGGCCGAGCGATGAACCTCCGCGCGAGCGATACATCTATTATCCGGATACCAATGCGGTTCCGGAAAGCGTCGCCGCGAACGTGCGCGGTCGATCTTACAAGATCCTCGCGGATGTCGAGATCACCGACGCTGATTGCTCCGGCGTGATCTTCGCGCATGGCTCGCGGTTTGGCGGTCATGCGCTGTTCGTCAAGGACAAGAGGCTGTACTACGTCTACAACTTCCTTGGCATCAAACCTGAACAGAAGTTCGTCTCGCCTGAGCTACAGCCGGGCAAACACACGCTCGGGATGGAGTTCATCCGGGAGAAGGCCGGCCAGCACGGCGAGTCCCTTGGCCAGACGAAGCTCTACGTCAACGGGAAAGTTGTCGCTGAAGGGCCAATGCGTGCGCAAGTGGGCAAGTTCACGCTGGCCGGCGACGGTCTCTGTGTCGGCTATGACAGCGCCGATGCCGTCAGCGAGGATTACCAGTCTCCCGCAAAGTTCAAAGGCGGAGCAATTCTCGGGGTTGGAGTCACGGTTGAGGGCTCTGCCTACCGCGACCTAGAGATGGAGGCGCGCGGGGCGTTTGCCAGGGACTAGTCGACGGACCGCTAAGTTGCGCCTGCCCTCGACCGATTGTCTGCTGGCCGAGGGCGGTCGCTCCGAAGCACGCGCGCCTGGCGATTGCCTCATGTCCGAAGAGAACCCACTCCGATGACCGAGAACGCATCGAAGATGCAGATATGTCCGGCCTGGTTGGTCGGTTTACTGGTGCTTGCCTTGATCATTGCGGGTCGGTCTTGGCATGGCGTCTCCCCGGCGGACTTCCGGCGTCTCTGGCCGAACATAATCGATCGCCCGGGCGGGATGACGTTCCGCTTCATCCTGCAGCCCATCATGGCGGCGATTGCCGCGCTGCATGACGGCGTCGGGGACGTGCGAGTAGGGCGGCCGCCCTTCTTTCGGACCTTGCTCTCCAATCGTGCAAAGCGAGGCGGCCGCCTGCGCGAGGGACTGATCTCCACTGCCAGGGTTGTTCTCCTTGGGCTTGTGATGGACACAATCTACCAGAGCATCGTGCTCAAGGCATACTATCCGGCCGAAGCGGCGATCATCGCAATCATGCTCGCATTCGTGCCGTATGCGCTCCTGCGCGGCCCGATCGAACGCAGTGCTCGCTGGTGGCTTGACAAGACCCAGTCTGGCAAGGGCTGGTGATGCCCGACGCGGAATACCACGATCTTGGCGGGGAGGCGCCGGCTGAGGAGGTGGCGTCGCCTATGGCCATGCCTCTGTTCGAGGGCGGCCCGCTGCTCAGTCTGCAACAATGGCTTGGCCTCAGCGAGAACAACGACCTTCACATCGGTCGTACGGCAGCTCTGGTGGTGTTGATCGGTTGGTTACCGCTTGTTCTTCTCTCTCTCATGCAGAGTGTAATTTTACGCACCGATGAGATTACCTCGCTGTTCTGGCAGGTCGGCGCTCATGCACGATATTTGGTTGCTGCCCCGCTGCTTGTTGCTGCGGAGATAGAGTGCGGTGCGCGGCTCAGTGTCATCGTGGCCAATTTTGTCAAAACCGGGATCGTACCGAAGCATGAACGCAACCGTCTCGATGCTGCGGTCCAATCGACCCGGATGTTGGTCAATTCCACAGCAGGCGAGATAGTCGTGGCGGTGCTTGCCTACCTGATCGTAGCAGCAACGATCTGGTCCACGCCAATCGAGCAGGTTCCAGCGTGGCACAGGTCCGACACCATTGTGCCATTCTATTCGCTGGCTGGCTGGTGGCACATGCTTGTCAGCTTGCCCCTACTTCTGGTGCTGCTGTTGAGCTGGTTGGCGCGGTTCGTGTTATGGGTGCGCCTGCTCTGGCTGATCTCCCGACTCAAGCTCCGACTGGTGGCGTCGCATCCAGATCATGCGGGCGGCCTCGGCTTCGTCGGCCATTCCGTTCGCGCGTTCTCCGGCGTGGCCCTGGCGATAGCAGCGATCGCCGCGGGATATTCGGCACATATGATCTTGGTTAGCGGTTCTCTGCCGACCTCGCAGGTTATATTTGACGCTTGCCTGTTGGTGACCGTCGCAGCAATGTTCGCCGCCCCACTGCTTGTCTTCACGCCAATTATGATGACCGCGTGGCGACATGCAGCATCCGAATATGGCGCTTTGGCCGCTCAAATGGGGGTCACATTCGAGGACAAGTGGCTCGGCCAGGTCCGCCGGCTGGACAACACCGCGTTGAACCAACCGGATTTCTCGTCAACAACTGACCTTTATTCGGTTGCTGCGAACATCTACCAGATGCGGCTCATTCCTATTGATATCACGAGTTTGGAGATACTCGGCATCGTGATGTTGCTGCCTTTCGTGCCGGTGGTCCTTCTGATTGTGCCGATGAGCGAAATCCTGACCGACCTGAAGGCTCTGTTTTTTTGAGGCGTAGCGGAAATATCATGACCGATGCAGGTATAACATACCAGCTCTTGCGCGACGGGGTCGCGCTATGGATCAGCGGCGCGAGATTGCCCGTCTTACTCGTATGGTGGTTCCGACGTGATTGACCTCTCAGGACGCCGCCGCCCAATGACCGCCGTCATGCACCGCCTGATGCGATCATTTCGCGCTCAGACCTGTCTGCTACTCGTCGTGCTTCTCGCCGCGTGTACACCGCCGGTGCAGGTCGAGCGTGTGAGCCTGCGTACAGCCTATGAGGTGCTAAACCGCACCGCGCTCTCCAGCGACCAACTCAGCGAGGCTACGCGCACCGTCCTGCGCCGCAACGCCCTCCTCGACACATTCGATGCGCAACCCGACGCCACCATCTCCGCGCTGCGGACTCAGGCCATTGCAACGGGGATGCAGTGGCCCGATCTCTATGCGCTGGCCGAAATGAGCTATCTGGAAGGCCGTCGAACGAAGTCGAAGCCGCTGCTGCTTGCTTCGGCGCTCTACGCCTACGCTGTGCTGTTCCCGGCTGGGGATGGCGCCAGGCCGAGCCCGTATAGCCCCCAGTTTCAGCACGCCACCAACTTCTACAACTTGGCACTGACGCAGGTGCTCAGCCGCGATGGCAGCGAAGCCGCGGCTTCGTTGGACGCCGGCCCGTACCCCTTGCCGTTCGGCACCGTGAACGTCGCGGTTGATCAGGCCAGCCTGCGGTTTGTCGGACGCACGCTGACCTCTTTCGTTCCGACGATGAACCTGACGGTAGAAGGCTTCAAGAACGACTACCGCTCCGAGGGCCTCGGTGTGCCGCTGGCCGCTGGGTTGGCCCCTGGCCAGCAACCGGAGGACGGCCTCGCATTGTCGCCCGAATTGCGTATCCCGACCGCCGCTGTTCTGCAGATGGATGACCCGCGCCGACAGCTCACCTTCAGCGTCCTAAGCGCGGGCCTGGCTGTTTATACCATCTATGACACGGATAGCATCCACATTGCCGACCAGCAGGTGCCGCTGGAATACGATCAGACCGCGGTGCGCGCCCTGTACGCCACGCAGGTGAAGGGTTGGACCCGCGAACTGTCCGGCCTACTCAACAATGCTTTGACCAACCCGAACGCTCCTGACGCCAACGACCACCTGTTTGCGCTGGAGCCGCACCGCCGCGGCCGCATCCCCGTGGTGCTGGTACACGGCACCGCCTCCAGCCCGATCCGGTGGGGGGACATGGTCAATGACCTGCTGGAGGACAGGGAGATCCGCAGCCACTACGAGTTCTGGTTCTTCACTTACAACACCGGCAATCCGATCCCATACTCTGCAAACATACTGCGCCACTCACTAGTGGAAGCCGAGAACTCTCTGGGCGGCGCGCAGGCCGACCCAGCACTCGGACGCATGGTGGTCATCGGCCACAGCCAGGGCGGACTGCTGACCAAAATGATCACGATCGAGTCCGGCTCGAAAATCTGGGACGCCTTCAGCGATCGTCCGGTGGACGAGTTACCCATTAAGCCGGAGACAAAGACGCTGTTGAAGGACTCGCTGTTCGTCCACCCACTGCCTTTCATCGAAACAGTGGTCTTCATTTCCACGCCGCACGGTGGCAGCTACCGCGCCAGCCTGACCGCTGTCGGCCTGTTCACCAGACTGGTGACGCTGCCGCTCACTATCGCCTCAGCCGCCGCAGACGTAGTGAACAACGCTGCTCATGCGGTGAAGACGGGTGAGGATCCTCGGGCCTTCAACAGCGTCAACGGTATGTCCCCCGGCAACCCGGCAATCGCGGCGGTCCGGGCCATTCCGGTCGCTCCAGGAATCCATGCCCACTCGATCATCCCGACATTGCAGGATGGGCCGTTGGAAGACCGCGACGACGGCGTCGTCAGGTACAAAAGCGCCCACATTGACGGCGTGGAGTCCGAGGTGGTCATCGAGCACTCAGGTCACTCCACACAAGGCAATCCCCTCACAGTTCGAGAAGTCCGTCGAATCCTGATCGAGCAACTCGGCCGACCCGCGCGCAGCGGGATGTAGCGAGGCACCGATGCGGGGGCAGAGTATATGAAGTTGCGGGTCGCTTCGGCGATAATTTGGACATGCGTGTCGCTTCTGATCGTCCTCCCGCTCACCGCATGGACCGCATTGGCTTTGTGGTACCACCTTTCTACCACGCCGGTGGAAGGGATCGTTGCCGCTTGTGTGTTTATCCTCCTGGGTCTCGGGTCAATGGCGGCACTTTTCACGAGGCACCGTGTGAAAGGGGCTGTGTGCTTTGCCTTGGCTTTTGGCGGGCTCCTTATCTGGTGGAGCACAATCACACCACCCGATCACGGCGAGTGGGCCCCGGAAGTTGCTCGGCAAACGACCGGGGCGCTTCGGGGTGATGTCCTTACTCTCTCCGATGTACGTGAATTTGAGTGGCGGTCCGAAAGCGACTTCGATGACCGATGGCGCGAGCGATCCTACGACCTCTCCAAGCTCAAGTCTGTCGATCTGTTCCTGTCCTACTGGGGCGGCCCGCAGATGGCTCACCTTATCATCAGCTTTGGCTTTGACGGCGGCGAGCAGCTTGCCTGGTCGATCGAAGTGAGACGTAAGAAAAACGGCCAATATTCGCCGATCGCGGACGCCTTCAAGACCGATACGGTTGTCTACCTCGCCACCTCAGAGCGGGATACAGTGCGACTGCGGACCAACGTGCGTGGCGAGGACGTCCGTCTCTACAGACTGCGGATGCTGCCCGAGCAGGCGCGCGCTCTGCTGCTCCGATATGTCGAGGAGGCGAACGCACTTTCTGCCAAACCGGCCTTCTATAATTCGATCACGACCAACTGCACGACGGCGGTGGCGAAAATGATACGCGCCATGGGTGGCAATTTGCCGTTGGACTGGCGGCTCATCATCAACGGCTACTTGCCGGGCTACCTCTACGACCGCGGCGCCGTTGTGACGACGATCCCATTAAGCCAAGTGACTGCGCTCGCCCGGATCGACGATCGCGCAAAGGCAGCCGACCAGTCTTCGGACTTCTCGCGACTCATTCGAGTCGGCGTACCGTCGCCGCGTTAACTATGGCGAACATTCCATGCGAGATAGGCCATCGCAGCGCCCACGCAGATCAGCTGGATTCCAAGCAGGAGACCGATTAGCCACACCGCAGTCACAGGCAGATTGGCCCACAATATCTGAGACAGGAGAATCCACTCCGCTCGCCAGGACTCCACCCCAGTTAGGGAAGGGTCGGATCGTCAGCGAGAAGACGACTTTCGAAATGCCCTCGATCAGGTACCACAACGAGAACCGCTTGACGGTCTGTCGCATCGCATCGCGATAGGCCTGCGCGGCCGCCTCCAACGAGATCGACATGGCTTCCTTCCAGGGAGCCGACCGACACCCAACAGCGCGCAGAATGACGGCGATCGCCTTCAGATTGTTGCCTGACAATATTGCCAGGAAGCCGACGCCGACGAGTAATTGATCTAGATCATTGTGGAGAGCGGGGGCCAAACCTACGAACCTGGACGCCGCTACGGTATCGATCGCGTAACCTCCGGCGTCACGGTCGACGCCGGGCGGGCGCAAATTCAGGCACATGCCTGAGGATTTCGTTTCGTAAGGGGCCACTGCCGACTTCTCGATCATTCTGCTGGCAGATCCTGGCTGAATGTTGATGAGGAATTGTACCGTTGTGAATTCGTTCGTCATTGCCCTCGCCGTGTTTGGCGGTTCCACCTGTGCTGCCCTCGTCGGAATGGTCCTTCACGTCAAGTTGCCGGACCGACACCTGGACCCCAACTCCAAGGATGTCGTGAAGCTGGTGATGGGACTGATCGCCACAATGTCCGCGCTCGTGCTCAGCCTGCTGATCGCATCTGCTTCTACGACCTATGACCGGCAGAGTAGTGAATTGAAGGCGCTCTCGGTCAATGTCCTTCAGCTCGATCAAACGCTGGAGTCTTACGGGCCGGGCGCGAAGGCGCTGCGTGACCGGATGCGCGAAGTTGTCCGGCAAACGCATGACAGAATTTGGTCGGCGGACGGTGTGCGGCCCGAAGACCTCAACTCGATCGAAACGCGAAACGCCGCGAAGGCCAACGTCGAGATGCTGCATAGGCTCTCGCCGACTACCGATGTCGAGCGGATGATGCAAAGCAGAGCGATCGAGCTCACTGACAATATTTCACAAGCGCGCCTGCTGATGTTCGAGCAGCTCGGCGGCGCGATCCCGTGGCCATTCCTGACGGTGCTGGTCTTCTGGATTTGCATGCTGTTCCTCGGCTTCGGCCTGTTCTCGTCTCCCAACGCAACCATTGCAGTGGCGCTGTTGGTTGGCTCAGTCTCAGTCGCGTGTGCGATCTTCCTCATTCTTGAACTGAACGCCCCCTTGGTCGGCCTCGTGCGAATCTCTGACGCGCCCCTACGCAACGTGATCGCCCAGATCGACCAGTAGAGCGAGGTTGCTGTCCACGCTGGCATGTCGATGCTGTTCGGCGTGCCGACTGCTCTTAGCACTGGCAGCCTCACCATTGTTGCCCTCCGCTTCCTGACCCAGACGAGGCGAACACTGCCTATGCGTGCCCGATTGATAAGAGCGGGGCCAACCCGAGACAGCGATAGGTCAGCGAAGGACACGAGAGCAAGGTCTCTGATTGGCTGTAGAGCCAGCCTGCCAGCAAGCTATGGTCAGAGATCGACCAGCCGGCCGAAACGTACCTTTGTGGAGCGGTGCCTTTTGTTTTACCATTCCACTTGATCCATGATCCAAATTCGTCCTCGGTGTCGGCAAATGCGCGTTCGACGAGACTTCGTCCTCGCGTCACTCGCCGCACAGGCGTAAGGCGGTGAGCCAATGCCGCGTGGCCTCGACTCTGGCTTGGTGCCGATAGCGCTGTTTCTGCCCCTTCTCACTGGCGGAAACCCGGCGTTACACCGCAAGTGCCCTCACTGACCATCCCCGGTCAACTGAACGCAGACGCGCCCAGATTACGGGGCCGGGACGCTCCGCTCGTGGGGCATCCCAAGGCCTTGCCGATCTTCCTGGCGTGCAGTTGCCCGATCCGTCTTGTCAAAGGCGGACCGTTCGACATCAAGGTCGAGGTGGCGGAGATAGCGTGTTGTCTCCTGCCGGCGCTCCTCGTTTGACGCGATCGCCGCCAAGCCGGACAGCGCCGAGCGGAGGCGGCGCAGGACCTGAACCGATGTCACGCCGAACTGGCGTATCTCGTCGAAGGACAAGGATAAGTAATCATGCCAAGTCGGCACCGGCACGATAACGCGCAGTTCTCCCCGCGCATCACATATCTGGCCAATGCCAAGGTCAGACTCGCCGAGCAGGCGCAGCAGATCTTCAATTTGATCAAGCGCCTGCACAGCGGTGGTCGGATCATTGACCGCGGGCGACAATGCACGAATAGCAATGTCGACCAGCAGGCGGATCGGGTACTTCGGATCCTGCTCCATGGTGCGGCTGTCGGCCAGTTCAACGGCATGCATCAAGGCTGCCTCGTCGAGCGCTCTATGGGCCGCGCGTACCCGCGCGAAGGTAGTGCTGCGCAGGGCCGTATCCCCGACCGCGTAGTCCAGTTCGATCACGCCGCCGATGCTTTCCGCCAGGCGCATCAGTGTGGTCGTGTCGAAGCTGGCGATCGCTTGGGGTCCTCCCGTGTAGGTGATGGTCTGCGTGACCGGACCGAGTGAAGCTGTCAGACCGCAATCCGACGGCGTTCTGTCGCATCCATCCCCGATAAGCGGCCGGTACATCTCCGCGATTACCTGTCGGCCGCGTTCACCCACGATACGCAGGACGTTGTGGATTTGCATATCGTTCAAGCTGTTCACCATCCCCACGAAGGCGAACATGCTGGCGATCACCAGCAGGCCAACCAGCATCGTCGACAACAGCGGAACCACGCCGGTACCGCCACGATCCGTCCACGCCAGCGCGGCCAGTGAGTAGCCGAAGGTGGCAAAGAAGATGCCAAGTGCATGATACAGGCGCGGGTTGCCGGTAAACATCACGACCAGGCGCGGCGAATATGCCACCGCGCCGAACTGAACGATGACGAAGGCGACCGCGAACACAATCCCTGTGAGCGCCATCATGCCCGAACTGACCGCCGAGAAGAACGCCAGCGCGGCCGATGCCGACATGCCATGCGCGAGGCTTGGCAGATAGGCATTCTCCAGCCGCGGCAGGATAAGACCGAGGATGATGCTGGCGGCCACATAGGCCCCTGCAATGACCCACCCCCGGAGATTGACACTCCGGTTCGGACGTTGGCGCTTCTGCCGCGTCATTAGCACACTCTTCGCTTCAGCCAGGCGATCGTGACACCAACGCTGGCAAGCGGCAGCAGCACACCGAGCGCCAGATACACCCAGCCGTCGCCGTTCCATTCAGCCATCCGTACTCGATCAGTCGACGAATGCCGTCCGGATCGATGCTCCTGCCGCATGTCGTCCAACACCTCCGGATTACCCTGCCAGAGTGGCACGGCCCGCCTTTGCGAAGCTCCAGAAATGGAGCCCGATGAATTCGAGCGGGGCCATCAGCCAGGTGACGGTACGAATGGGTGCAGTCCATCGGCATGAGTCAGCGTAACCATGTCGGATGAAGCTGCCAGCTCGGCTTTATCGCTCGCGGCACACGTCCCGATGAGATCTGTCGAATGTCACCCGGGCGATCAATATACTACGGCTTCGGTTGGATGCAGATTGACGGATCCACCGCGCCGATGACGCCCTAGACAAATTCAGTGTTCACCTTCAGCCGTCCTTCTCTGACCGCCTTGATGAATGCCCGGTAGTCCCGCTCATTTTGGTCGGCGTACTCCACTGCGAACTCGCTGATCGCGTCATCGAATTCGGAACTCGAGCCCATATAGCCGGCGATCTTCGCAGCGTCGCCGGATCGTGCATGCGCCTTTGCGAGTGCCCAGCCACACAGCTTCCCGTATTCCCGCAACAGGTCTTCGTCCCAGTCCTCAATGATCGCCGAGAGCTTCACGTCACGCAGTTGCCGCACATAAACGTCGCGACCATTTTCACCTGTTGACCATCCCAAGAAGATGTCGCTGGCGGACTGCATGAGGCGCTGGCCGCACACCACCCTCTGGCCGTGGTTCTCGTAGACGCTCTTGCCCGCATAGGGTTCGAGCACCGACGCTTTTGCTTCTTTCACCTGAAGGAACAGCGGATCGTCGTCCGCGGCGATCCACAGCCCGACGGCACACATGGTGCCCACGCTGCCGATGCCGACGACCTTTACCGCGATATCACAAAGGTGATACCGGTCGAACAGTACGCGGACATGATCTGGCAGTGACGTGCGATAGTGCTCCAAGGGTTTGTGGAATCCCCTCGTGATCCCGGGCGCCAGTTCCGCCGAGGGGTGGAAGATCAGCGGCGGATCGTCCTTGAGCCGAGGCTCGGTGCCCCGATGCTCGACGAGCTTCGGAAACACGAACTCTGGCGAGCTCTTTTCCTCCGCTACCTCGATCCGTTTCTTCACTCGGTCCTGCGCCTGTTCGGTGATCACCTCCATTACGTCCTCGATGCCGATGGTCTCGTACCAAACCTCGAGCGCCCGCTTGGAGGAGTAGTCGGCCATGTGCTCGCGATATGACTGTACCGTCGCCTCAGCCGCCCGGGCAGCCTCGGTCTCGCTCAGCCGGAGATAGCGCCCGGCGATAACCACGCTTGCGGTCAGCCGCTTGATGTCCCATTCCCACGGGGCCGGCAGGGTCTCGTCAAGATCATTGATGTCGAACACGACGTTCCGCTCCGGCGTGGCGAAGGCGCCAAAGTTCAGCAGGTGTGCGTCACCGCAGGCTTGCACCCGCAGCCCCGATTGAGCTGTGGTCGCCAGATCGGCCGCCATGATGACCGCCGAGCCGCGGTAGAAGGTGAACGGCGATTGCATCATTCGGCCGAACCGGATCGGGATTAGTTGGGCCATACGGCCTTCATTGGAGTCGATCAGCAGGTCGATCGGATCACGCCTATCCTTCGACGCCTTCCATCCGGCGTGCCAAGTGCGCGGCACCGCGTCTCGCAGGGCCTTCCCCTGGGCACGGCGCTCACTCGGCGCGGGCGTATCGGCACCGGCCCCGCGGTGTCCACCCTGAGGCATCACGACGACCGTGGCTGAGCGTTTGGGCGCAACCGCATTCTCGCCCGCGCCGTCGCTCTTGACCTTGCAGTTGTCCTTCTCCCTCTTTTCCATGTCGCGATCTCCACACGCCTCACATCCGCAGTATGTTTTGCTAGACTAAGGAGCAGCCAGGCGAGGATCATTGATCTATGTCATGTCACCCTGCGCGTGATGACCAGGGCCGCATTATCGTCGATGAGCCGGCCGTCTCGACCGCTTGGCCATTGAGGCCTTATCTCACTGCGTCGTTCCCTGCGCCGCGCAGATTGTCGATCAGGATATTGCTGCTGACCAGGAGCACCCAGGCAGGGAGCACGAAGAGCGCCCAGTCGAAATAGCCACTGGCAAACAACAGGAAGGCGGCACAGCCGTAGCCAAGAAACGCGATCCAGCGGGGCATGAAGCGCGTGTGAAAGGCGAGCGTGGACGCCGTGATCATGAAGACCGCTGCCATCTTGAAGGCATAGACATGCATGATGTCGAACGTGAAGGCGCGCGCGAAGGCGAATGTTGTGGAACCCTGACGCGCTTCCGGATGCTCCGAATAGGCCAGGATCAGTGCGCCTATCGCCGCAGCGGCGACGAACATCATCCCAAGGAACAGCAACCCGCTGCCGAGGAACACCGTCGCAAAGAACTGGTCCTCCCGCGTCCCGAGGCGATCACGCAGAACGCCGATGAACCACATGAAGGCAACGCCCGCTATCGGCACCAGGTTCAGCGCAAATGCTACACGCCCCGCGCTGGTTTCGAGCCATGCACCTGACTCCAGCGGATCGGATGGGACCGAGAGGCGCAGGAGCCAAAGAGCTGAGATCAGCAATACTGAAAAAACAATCCCGGCGATGGCCGCTGCGCGCGGCGTGCGCAGCCGGGCGCGTATGAGCGGTGCTTTGGAGCCGATGAGTGCAGCGGAATTGTCTTGCATGTCTGACACTCCTGGAAACCCGGCGCATGGCCCCTCAGTTGTGCCCGATCCTGGGGCCACGCTGCAGCTTGACCGTGTCACGATGAGTGGCATCGACCGGTCAGCACCACACGACCACGCACGTTCGTTGCGTTACGCTAGGCCGGGGCACTGGGAGGGCATTGATTTATGTCAATCTGGACTTCAAACCCAGAACGATTCGTCCTCAACCCGCTTCAGCAAATGCCGGGACTAAACACCTAGAACGCCGAAAACAAACTAGTGGAGCCGATTCCCCGCAAATCGATGGTACAGACGACGAAATGGCGCCATGCTATTGTTACATTGCTATATTGCTACGATCGGTTTGACGACATCGCAGCACACGTGGCTTTTCACGCAATCTGCTTGATTTATGTACCACGGTGAGACGTTGGCGCGGCTGGTCTAATTGCAGCCCGCCCCGGATGGGCAGAGTGTGTGCGATCTGAAAGCTGCGCGTGGCGAACGAATGACGCAGATGAGGCCGGGAGCGGAAACGGCCAATCGGAGGGGCATGAGACCGCATGTTCGCCGCCTTTGGTGGCTCGTCCCTTGTCATGCTGGTCGAGGGTTGGACCGACTGGCGGTCCAGGGCCTCAAGCATGGGGGG
>Ga0070730_10004183_pt1 | contig 12761 bp, 9 predicted proteins | sample Coa_R1_3_FD_66447 | JGI IMG/M metagenome (GOLD analysis project Ga0070730, IMG submission 66447) | Surface soil microbial communities from Centralia Pennsylvania, which are recovering from an underground coalmine fire - Coalmine... | ecosystem: Environmental > Terrestrial > Soil > Unclassified ...
GAACTTGAAATAGCGCGTCAGCGGCAGGATGCCGCAAAATTTTGTTACCATTTTCATCGCGAGGAACAGGCCGATCAATCCGGCGCCGGCGACGAGCGCGCGCGCCTCGATCAGCGAACCGGCTTTCAAAAAGTAGAACGGCGTGAGGAATGCAAAGCAGATGGCGCGCAGCCGCAGCTGCAGCTCGCGGTTGGCGAGGAAGAACGGCGCCAGCGCCATGCCGATCAGATAGGCCGGCAGCACCGCTTCGCTCTTGCCCAGGTTGGCGAGCCCGCCGAGCGCGAACAGCACCAGAAACAGAAACTTGATCTCCGGCTCGCTGGCCCGGCCGCCGATCCTGCGGAACAGCCACGGCACGACGAATGGCACCACGGCCATGACCGCGATCGTCGCCACCACGAACAGCACCAGATAGAGATTGTAATTGGCGAACACCAGCCCGAGCGCCAGCACGGTGCCGATGTCGTTGATGAAGCAGGCGGCGAGAATGATCTTGCCGAGCTCGGTGCGGTTATAGCCGGTCTCGACCATCACGGCGTACACCACCGCGACCGACGTGGTGGAGAGCGAGATGCCGGCGATCTGTGCCTGCGGCCACGGCCAGCCGAGGCCGTAGCGGGCGAGCAACAGGCAGCCGATATAGGGTGCGAAGAAGCCCATCAGACCGATGGTGACGCTGGCGCCGAAATGCTTCTTGACCACCGCGGGGTCGATATCGGTGCCGGCCAGAAACGTCAGCACCACCGCGCCGACGCCGGCGATGTAATTGATCCACGGCGTCAGCGGCAGGCCGATCGTGTTGCCCGCCAGCGCGCCGACCACGATCTCGAACAAGGCCGCCGAGATGGTGATGTAGAGCGAGCCCATGGCGGCGGCGAGCGCCAGCACCATCCACAGCGCCGATTGAAACCAGACGTTCTCCATCGTGCTCATCCTTGTTCGTCACGAACGGGCACAAAAAAACCCGCTCGGCGGCGGGTCGCGAAAAATCCCACCGCTTCGTTCAGCGGCAGGGGTCATCAGCTCGGGCGAGCGGTTTCGGGGAACCCCATCCCCATCGAATGTTCAATGCCAACTGATATACGCGATTCGGCGTCCGATTCAATAACGAGCGCTATGCCTACTTTCGGAGCTGCGGCAAATGATCGACAAACTTGCGAATAGTCAACACATTGATAGTGTTACTCTATCAACACATGCGCGGCTGGGCCTGCCGGGCGCCGGCGCGTGTGGCCTTTAGCCTTTCCGGAGATGTAATGACCGTACTCGATCAGCCGCCGACCCTGCCGCCCGGCGACCGTGGGCGGGCCGGCCGCCGGCCGCCGAAAACGCCGAAGGGTCGCCAGGTCGATCCACAGGCGCTCGCGGACGTGCGCGCGCTTCTTGGCGAGCGCGAGCGCCGGCGCGACCTGCTGATCGAGCATCTGCATCTTATTCAGGACCGCTACGGCCATTTGTCGGCCGCGCATCTGGCCGCCCTGGCGCACGAGATGCGGCTGGCGCTCGCCGAGGTCTATGAGGTCGCGACCTTCTACGCCCACTTCGACGTGGTGAAGGAAGGCGATGCGCCGCCGCCGGCAGTGACGGTGCGGGTGTGCGATTCACTGTCCTGCGCCATGGCGGGTGCCGAGCGCTTGCTCGACGAACTACCGAAGCGGCTCGGCGCAACTGTACGGGTCGTGCGCGCGCCCTGCATGGGCGCCTGCGATCGCGCGCCGGTCTGTGCCGTCGGTCATGTGCAGGTGATGCAGGCCGACGCAGCACGGGTCGCCGCGGCCGCCGCCAAGCCGCCGCATGCGCACGTCTATGCGACCCCGATTGCATTCGATGAATATGTCCGCAGTGGCGGCTATGAATTGCTCAAGGCCTGCACCGGCGGCACGCGCACGCGCGACGACATCATCAAAGCGGTCAGCGACGCCGGGCTGCGCGGGCTGGGCGGCGCCGGATTTCCGACCGGCCGCAAGTGGTCGCTGGTGCGCGCCGAGCCGGCGCCGCGGCTGTTCGCCGTCAATGCCGACGAGGGCGAGCCCGGCACCTTCAAGGACCGCTATTATCTGGAACGCGATCCGCACCGCTTCATCGAAGGCATGCTGATCGCCGCCTGGGTGGTCGAGGCGGCCGACACGTATCTCTACGTCCGCGACGAATATCCTGAAGTGCGGCTGCTGCTGGCCGCGGAGCTCGCCAAGGTCGAAGCCGCCGGGCTGTCGCCGCACAGCAAAATTCATCTGCGCCGCGGCGCCGGCGCCTACATCTGCGGCGAAGAATCCGCGATGATCGAATCGATCGAAGGCAAGCGCGGCCTGCCGCGGCATCGGCCGCCCTACGTGGCGCAAGTCGGCCTGTTCGGCCGCCCGACCCTCGAACAAAACGTCGAGACCTTGTTCTGGGTGCGCGACATTATCGAGAAGGGCGCGACCTGGTTCAGCTCGCAGGGCCGCCACGAGCGCAAGGGTTTTCGCAGCTTCTCGGTCTCCGGCCGGGTCAAGGATCCCGGCGTGAAACTGGCACCGGCCGGCGTCACCGCACGCGAGCTGATCGACGAGTTCTGCGGCGGCATGGCGGACGGCCACACCTTCAAGGCCTATCTGCCCGGCGGCGCCTCGGGCGGCATCCTGCCGGCCGCAATGGCCGATATCCCGCTCGACTTCGGCACTCTGGAACCGCACGGCTGCTTCGTCGGGTCGCACGCGGTGGTGATCCTGTCCGACAAGGACGACATGAAGGCGGTGGCGTTGAACCTGATGCGGTTCTTCGAGGACGAAAGCTGCGGCCAATGCACGCCGTGCCGGGTCGGCACCGAGAAGGCGACCAAGCTCATGCGCAACGGCCCCTGGAATCGGGTGTTGCTTGAAGAGCTCTCGACCTTGATGCGCGACGCCTCGATTTGCGGTCTTGGCCAGGCGGCGCCGAATCCGCTGCTCTGCGTGCTAAAATATTTTCCGGATGATTTGGCGAAGCCGCTCGGACATTGGTGATAAAGAGAACTGCGCCAGAAGGGCTTGCAAATGAGCGATAGCAACGGACAAAAACCGGTCGGCTACGGCCACGATCAAAAAGGCGCCGCCGGCGGCGCGGCTTACGGCGCAGGCAGACCCGGCGTGGCGCACACCGCTCCGACTGACAAATCTGCGGGCGCGGGCGATGGCACAACCGGCAAGACCTTCAGCATCGACGGCCGCGACATCGACATCCGCGACGGCGAGACCATTTTCCGCGCCGCGCGCCGGCTCGGCATCAAGCTGCCGCATCTGTGCTACTCGCCGCAGCCCGGCTACCGGCCGGACGGCAATTGCCGCGTCTGCATGGTCGAGATCGAAGGCGAGCGCGTGCTGGCCGCAAGCTGCATCCGCACTCCGTCACCCGGCATGAAGGTGAAAACGCAGACCGAGCGCGCGCAGACCGCGCGCCGCATGGTCGCCGAACTTTTGTTGGCCGATCAGCCCGACCAGGCCCACGCGCACGATCCCGCTTCCGAGTTGTGGAAGATCGTCACCCGCATGAACCTGGCGAAGGGCCGCTTCCCGCGCCGCGACACGCCGGCGCCCGACCGCAGCCATCCGGCGATGGCGGTCAATCTCGACGCCTGCATTCACTGTAATCTCTGCGTCCGCGCCTGCCGCGAAGTACAGGTCAACGACGTGATCGGCATGGCCGGTCGCGGTCAGGGCGAGAAGATCGTGTTCGACTTCGACGATCCGATGGGCGCCTCGACCTGCGTCGCCTGCGGCGAATGCGTGCAGGCCTGTCCGACCGGCGCCCTGATGCCGGCAACCGTCGTCGATGCCAACAACGTCTTCACCGGCGAGGCCGACCGCAAGGTCGACAGCGTCTGCCCGTATTGCGGCGTCGGCTGCCAGCTCACGTATCACATCAAAGACGACAAGCTGCTCTACGTCACCGGCCGCAACGGGCCGGCCAACGAGAACCGGCTGTGCGTCAAAGGCCGCTTCGGTTTCGACTATGTGCACAATCGGCAGCGCTTGTTGAAGCCGATGATCCGCAAAGAGGGCGTGCCTAAGGTGCCGCACGAGCCGGTCGATCCCGCCAATCCGTGGACGCATTTCCGCGAGGCGAGCTGGGACGAGGCGCTCGACCGCGCCGCCGCCGGCCTGAAAAAGATCCGCGACCGCGACGGGCCGCAGGGGCTGGCCGGCTTCGGTTCGGCCAAGGGCTCCAACGAAGAGGCCTATCTGTTCCAAAAACTGGTGCGCACCGGCTTCGGCACCAACAACGTCGATCACTGCACCCGGCTGTGCCACGCCTCATCGGTCGCGGCGCTGATGGAAGGCATCGGCTCGGGCGCGGTGTCGGCGAGCTTCAACGAGTGCAAGAACGCCGAAGTGATCTTTGTCATCGGCGCCAACCCGACGGAAAATCACCCGGTCGCCGCCACGTTTTTCAAGCAGGCGGCCAAGCGCGGCGCCACCTTGATCGTCGCCGATCCGCGCGGCCAGGCGCTCAAGCGCCACGCCACTCACATGCTGCAGTTCAAGCCCGGCGCCGACGTGGCGCTGCTCAACGGCATGCTCAACACCATCGTTTCGGAAAAGCTCTACGACGAGCAGTACATCCAGACCTATGTCGAGGGCTTTGCGCCCTTCGCCGAAAGCATCAAGGAGTTCACGCCCGACGAAATGTCGCCGATCTGCGGCATCGAGGCGGACCTCATTCGCACCGTGGCCCGAAAATTCGCGCGCGCCAAGGCAGCGATCATCTTCTGGGGCATGGGCGTGTCGCAGCACACCCACGGCACCGACAACGCGCGCTGCCTGATCGCGCTGTCGCTGATCACCGGCCAGATCGGGCGGCCCGGCACCGGACTGCATCCGCTGCGCGGCCAGAACAACGTGCAGGGCGCCTCCGACGCCGGCCTGATCCCGATGTTCTTTCCCGATTACAAATCGGTCGAGGACCCCCAGGTCCGCGCCCGCTACGAGCAGGCCTGGGGCATCAAGCTCGATCCGAAGAAAGGCCTCACCGTCGTCGAGATCATGAACGCGGTGCATGCCGACGTGATCAAGGGCATGTACATCATGGGCGAAAATCCGGCGATGTCCGACCCCGATCTCAACCACGCGCGCGAGGCGCTGGCACACCTCGAGCATCTCGTGGTGCAGGATCTGTTCCTGACCGAGACCGCGGTCTACGCCGACGTCATCCTGCCGGCTTCGGCCTGGCCGGAGAAGGACGGCACCGTCACCAACACCAATCGCCAGGTGCAGATGGGCCGCCAGGCGCTGCCGCTGCCCGGCGACACGCGGCACGATTGGTGGCTCATCCAGGAGATCGGCCGCCGCATGGGCATGCCGTGGAATTACCAGGGCCCGGACGAGATCTACACCGAGATGGCGTCGCTGATGCCCTCGCTCGACAACATCTCGTGGCAGCGCATCGCGCGCGAGAGCGCGGTCACCTATCCGGCCGATGCGCCGGACCAGCCGGGCCACGACGTCGTGTTCGACAAGGGCTTTCCGCGGCCGGGCGGTTTTGGCAAGCTCGTCGCCGCCAAGCTGCTGCCGCCGGATGAGACGCCGGACGAGCAATATCCGTTCATCCTCACCACCGGCCGGCAGCTCGAACATTGGCACACCGGCGCCATGACGCGCCGCTCCACCACGCTCGACGCGCTCGAGCCCGGAGCGGTCGCCTCGGTGTCGCGCGGCACCATCGCCAAGCTCGGCATCCGGCCGGGCGACATGATCCGCGTCGCGACACGGCGCGGCACCGTCGAACTCGCCGCGCGCCAGGACGACGCCATTCCGGACGGCGTGGTGTTCATCCCGTTCGCCTACGTCGAGGCGGCGGCGAACCTGCTCACCAATCCGAAGCTCGACCCGTTCGGCAAGATTCCGGAGTTCAAATACTGCGCCGCGCGGGTCGAGGCGATCGACCCGGCGACACGGATGGCGGCGGAGTAGGACGCGTCCCGCCGCGCCGGGGGCCGCGATGGAAGATGACGACGATCCGCGCGAAGACATCGAGCGCCTCGAAGCGCAGATCGACGAGCTTGCCGCCAAGCTCGCAAGCTGCCGCAAGTTCATCCTGGTTTCTCAGATCGCGATCGTTGCCGGCGCCGCGTTGCTGGTGGCGCTGCTGCTCGGCGTTATTCGCTTCGATGCGACGGAAATGCTCGCGGCAATCGCCGCGTTGCTCGGCGGCATTGTCGGCTGGGGCTCGAACCGCTCGACCGCCCAAGAAGCCGCCGCGGAGCTCGCCACCGCCGAGGCCGATCGCAAGGCGCTGATCGGCACGATCGATCTGCACGTCGTGACCGAGCGCCCAACCGTGCATTAGCTGCATTGTCGGCGCATCCGCCGACCCTTATGATCACGAACAAACAACGGGAGGCGCGCAATGGCGCAATCGCACGTCTATGCCGGTGTCGGCGGCTATTACGGCGGCAACGAAGGTCATCTCGCCGGCGTGTTTCGCCGTGACGCCCAGGGCACGGAATGGCAGCAGGTGCTGACCGAACCCGAGGCCTATACGGTGTTCGCGCATCCGCAGGATCCGAACCTCGTGTTCGCCGGCACCACGGACGGCGTGTATCGCAGCACCGATCGCGGCGCGACCTTCCGGCGGGCAAATTTCCCCGACAGCGGCGTACAAATCTGGTCGTTCTTGCCGGACCCCGCCGATCCGAAGCGCATGCTCGCGGGCGGCTCGCCGGTCTCGATCTATCGCAGCATCGATGCCGGCGAAAGCTGGACCCGGCAGGCCGAGCCAAAGCTCCCCGACCGCGGCAAGGCGCCGTTTGCGATCCGGGTCATGCGTTTTGCCCGCCACCCGCAGCGGTCGCACGAAATCTACGCGGCGCTCGAAATCGGCGGCGTGATGCGTTCGACGGACGGCGGTGAGACGTGGACCGATTGCAGCGACAACCTGATCCGCCTGTCTGTCGACCAGCCGCGGCTGCGCAGCAAGATCGTCAGCGACACCGACGCGGAGGGCATGCTCGACGGCCACGCCGTCTGCACCAGTAACGCCGATCCGGACGGCGTCATTCTGGCAGTGCGCATGGGCCTGTTCCGCAGCGCCGATCAGGGCAAAACCTGGCAGGACCTGCGGGTCGATCGTTTCTCGCCATTCACCTATGGGCGCGACATCAAAGTGTCGCCGCAGGACCCGGGCACGCTCTACGCCTGCCTGTCGGTCGCCGCGTCATCCAAGGACGGCGCGCTTTATCGCAGCAGCGACGTCGGCAAAACTTGGCAACGTTTCGACAAGGTGCAGCCGCACGGCACGCTGATGTCGGTCGCGCTGCACGCGCGTGACGCCAAGCAGGTCTATGTCGCGGCGCGCTACGGCGAAGTGTTCGGCACGGACGACGGCGGCCAAACGTGGCGCGAAACGCCGCTGCCGCCCGGCGTACAGCACATTTACGCACTGGCATGCGGGTGAGACCGCCGGTTCATAGCGCCCGAAAAAATCGCAACGAGCCGGGCGAAAAACCGAGTCTCTCATAGAAGCGGTGCGCGTCGAGGCGACGGTGCGCGCTGGTGAGCTCAATGCCCGAGCAGGCATGATCGCGGGCAAACTCGGTCGCATGGGCCAAAAGTTTTTCGCCTAGACCCTGGCCCCGGTGTTGCGCAGCCACGACCAGCGCAGTAACGCGACAGATGGTCGTACCATTAGGAAAGTACGGCATCAGCTCGGCGCTGATCAGCCCGATCACCTCGTCGTCTGCCCCGGCGAGAACAAGGCAACTGCTCTCACTACCTAATGAGCGCTGCACGCGGTCGCTGACGTCGATCGCCGTCGACGCATAGCCGAGTTCGGTCAACAGCGAAGCGATGGGCGCCGCGTCAGCTTGGGTGGCGCGCCTGAACGTGACCGTCATTTGACTCTTCTCGCGATCCCGCGCCACGCGACAGCAATTGCCGCCTATGATTTTACATCCTTGAAATACGGCTCGACCGTGCCGGTGAGCTTGATGGTGAGCGGATTACCGTAGCGGTCCTTGGCTTTGCCGGCCGGCACGCGGACCCAGCCTTCGCTGACGCAATATTCCTCGACATTGGTCTTTTCCACGCCCTTGAAGCGCACGCCAATCTCGCGCTTGAGCGCTTCGGCGTCGTAGTACGGGCTGCGCGGATCATTCGACAGGTGGTCCGGCAGCGTATCGGCGGTCTTCTCGTCAGGCATTTGGTTTCAGCTCGCTCGCGAACAAATGATCACTCGATCGAAAGTCCAGCGGCCTTGAGCGGCGCGCCATTCTTCTCGATCTCGGGCCCGATGATGCTTTCGAGATACTCGGTCGTTTGATGCTCGAGCGGCACCACGAACGTGCCGGTGCCGGCGAGCCGCTCCTGCACGGCGGGCGTATTGATCGCCGCGGCGGTGGCGTCGCGCAGTTTCTTGATGATTGGTGCCGGCGTGCCGCTCGGCACGAAAAACGCAAACCAGGTCGAGGCCTCGAAATGCATGCCCTGCTCGTCGGCGGTGGGCAGGTCCGGCAGCGACGGCAGGCGCTTGGGGCTGAGCATCGCGATCGGCTTGACCAGGCCGGCTTGCACCGGCGGCACCGCGGTCGGGCTCAGGGTGCAGAAATAATCGAACTGCTGGCCGATCAGATCCTGCAGCGCGGGGCCGCCGCCGCGATACGGAATGTCCTGCACCTTGACGCCGATCGCCTGGTTGAACAGCGCGCAGTCGACGTAGCCGGTCGAGCCGATGCCGGCCGAGCCGGTGCGCAGCGTCGCCTGGTTCTTCTTCACATAGGCAATGAAGTCCTGCAGGCCGTTCACCGGAAGGTCCTTGCGCGCGATGATGATCATCGGCTGATCGGCGACCAGGATCACTGGCGCCAGCTCGCGCTTGAAATCGTAGAGCGGGTGCTTGTAGAGCGTCTGGTTGATGGCATCGGCGCGGCTGCCGACCACGAACTGATAACCGTCGGGCGTGGCGTGGGCGACGCGCGCCGAGCCGATCATGCCGCCGGCCCCGCCGAGGTTCTCGACGATCACCTGCTGGCCCAAAGTCTCCGACATCTTTTGCGCGACGATGCGTCCGAGCACGTCGGTACCGCCGCCGGGCGGAAACGGCACCACCATCGTCACCGGCCGCGTCGGCCAAGCCTGTGCGGCGGCCGGGCCGCTAGCCGAAGCTGCCGCCAGCAGGGTGCACAACGCAAGCGCCAGAAGTCGTAACGCCATGATGGTTGCCCTCGATGCGATGTCGCGCCATAGCCTAGATTTTACGCCGGACTTGTCCAGGCTAGAGTGGTGGTCAAGCGGAGACGAACAGTGGCAGCCAGCGAACACATAGCGCCCGCATCGAGGGCGCAGCCGTGGCACAAGCCTTTAGGCGCGGCTGCGGGCGCCGTGCCGCGCCATGACTGGACCCGCGCCGAGGTGCGCGCGCTGTTCGAGCTGCCGTTCCCGGAATTGCTGTACCGCGCGCAGACCGTGCACCGACAGAATTTCGATCCGGCAGCGGTGCAGGTCTCGACCTTGTTGTCGATCAAGACCGGCGGCTGCCCCGAGGATTGCGCCTATTGCCCGCAAAGCGCGCGCTACGACACTGGCGTGCGCGCCGAAAAGCTCATGGCGCTCGACACCGTGCTTGCCGAAGCGCGCGCCGCCAAGGCGGCCGGCGCCAGCCGCTTCTGCATGGGCGCCGCCTGGCGCGAGCCAAAGGACCGCGACCTCGATGCCGTGTGCGCCATGGTGGCGGGCGTCAAGGATTTGGGGCTCGAGACCTGCGCGACGCTCGGCATGCTGACCGCAGCGCAAGCGGGCCGGCTCAAGGACAGCGGCCTCGATTATTACAACCACAATCTCGACACCGCGCCGGAGTTTTACGGCGACATCATCACCACGCGCACCTATCAGGAGCGCCTGGCGACGCTCGACCACGTCCGCGCCGCCGGCATTGCCGTCTGCTGCGGCGGCATCGTCGGCATGGGCGAGACGCGCGAGCACCGCGTCGGCATGATCGCGACCTTGGCGAGCCTGCCGGCGCATCCGGAATCGGTGCCGATCAACATGCTGGTGCGCGTTGCAGGCACGCCGCTTGCTGATGAGCCGAAGCTCGATGCGCTGGAATTCGTCCGCACCGTCGCCGCCGCCCGCATCACCATGCCGCGCGCGATGGTGCGGCTGTCCGCCGGCCGCGAGGACATGAGCGAGGAGACGCAGGCGCTGTGTTTCCTCGCCGGCGCCAACTCGATCTTCTATGGGCCGAAGCTGCTGACCACGCCCAATCCCGGGCCGGATCGCGATCGCGAGCTGATGGAGCGGTTGGGTCTGCGGGCGATGGAATGATCTAAACGCCCGCCGCGCCGCCGTCCGCGCGCGGATCGTGGGCACCCTCGCAGCTGCCGTCGGGATGCAGCACGACCGCGCCGGCGTGGCCCATCACATCCGAATAAGCCTCGTCCAAAACTTCGATGTCGTGGCCGGCGGCGGCGAGCGCGTCGATGACGTTGCCGTCGAAGCGCGGCTCGAGGCGCAGCGACGTGCGCGGGCTGCCCCAGGTGCGGCCCAACACCCAGCGCGGCCGGTCGATGGCGTCGGCCAGCGATTGGCGGAACGTGACGTAACGCGTGAACAGCGCGCTCTGCGTCTGCGGCTGACCGTCGCCGCCCATGCAGCCATAGGCCATGACGCGGCCGTCGTTGAGCACCGCAAGCGCGGGATTGAGCGTGTGGAACGGCAGCCGTCCGGGCGCCAAGAGATTGAGCGCGCCGGCTTCGAGCGAAAAACTGGCGCCGCGGTTCTGCATCAGAACGCCGGTGCGCGGCAGCACCAGTCCGGAGCCGAACTCCCAGTACAGCGACTGGATGTAGGACACGACGAGGCCGCTGGTATCGGCCGCGCCCATCCAGATGGTGTCGCTTTCGCCGGCGCGAAGGAGCCACGGCGCCGCCTTGCGGCGCTCGATCTTCATCGCCTCGCCGGCAATGAAGCGCTCGTCGAGATAGCGCTCGAGCGGCTGCGGCAGCCGATTCGGATCGGTGACGGCGCGGTCGCGCACGCGTAAGCCTCGCTTGGTGGCTTCGACCAACAAATGGATGTGTTCGAAGCTTTCGGCCGCGGCGCCGCCGAGCCGCTCGAACAAAGCCAGGATCATCAGCGAGACCACGCCCTGGGTCGGCGCGTCGGTGTTGTAGAGCGTGCCGGCCGGCAAGACGACGCGCAGTGGCTCGGCCGGCGTGGCGCTGTAACGCGTCAGGTCCTCGCGGGTGACCGGGCTGCCGAGCCGCTCGAGATCGACGGCGATCTCGCGGCCGACGTCGCCGCGATAAAAGTCATCGAGCCCCGCATGGGCGAGGTGCGCCAAGGTCTCGGCCAACGTCTCCTGCTTCAGCGTCGTGCCGACCGCCGGCACCTTGCCGTCGACGAGAAACGCCGAGGCGAAACCGTGCACGTCCGATAGCTCGGCCAGATAGGCCGCGGTGAGCCGGTTCTGACTGCGCGTCACCTTGTAGCCGTTGCGGCAATGGGCGATGGCGGGCGCGAGCAGAAGCTCGAGCGGCAGCTTGCCGCGATGGGCGTGCGCGGCTTCGAGCGCCAGCATCCAGCCGCCGACGGCGCCCGGCACGGTCAGCGCCGCGAGCGGTCCGCGCGGCGGGATGGTCTCGTAGTTTTCGCGATAAAGTTCAGGCCGCGCGTTCCGGCCGGCTGGGCCAGGCGCCATGATGGCGCGCACGCGGCCGGACGGCTCGCGGATCAGCCAAAAGCCGTCGCCGCCCAGATGATTCATGTGCGGATAGACCGCCGCGATGGTCGCCGCCATGGCCACCATGGCTTCGAGCGCATTGCCGCCCTCGGCCAAAACGGCGCGGCCGTCCTCGACGGCGGCAAAATGCGGGGCGCAGACCACGCCCCGACTGTGCCCGGCGCTGTGCAGGTCCATGAGGTCAGCCCATGGGTCCGCTCATTCCCGCGAAAGCGGGAATCCAGCGGACCGCGCAGCTATTGTAGTGACTTTAGTGGGGCGCGCGAACGCCATCACGCCGGCGCGCTGGCCGCCTCGGCAAAGCCGCGCTTGCGCAGGAGCGCATCGGCGCTCGGCAGGCGGCCGCGAAACGCCTTGTAGGCTTCGGCCGGATCGCGGGCGCCGCCCGCCGAATAGATGAAATCATGCAGCCGCTGCGCCGTCTTCGGATCGAACACGTCGCCGGTCTCTTCGAACGCTTCGAAGGCGTCGGCGTCGAGCACCTCCGACCACATGTAGCTGTAGTAGCCGGCCGCATAGCCGCCGCCGGCGAAGATGTGGGCGAAGTGCGGCGGCCGGTGCCGCATCGCGATCTCGTCGGGCATGCCGATGCGATCGAGCGCGTTTTTCTCGAACGCGGTGGGATCGACGTCTTTCGGCTCGGCCAGCGCATGGAAATCGAGATCGACCAGCGCGCAGGCGACGTATTCGACTGTGGCAAAGCCGCGATTGAAATTACGCGCCGCGATCAGCCGCTGCAGCAGCGCCTCGGGCATCGGCTCGCCGCTCTGATAATGCAGCGCAAAGCGGCGCAGCAGATCCGGCTGTTCGAGCCAGTGCTCGAAGAGCTGCGACGGCAGCTCGACGAAATCGGTGGCGACGTTGGTGCCGGCGATTTCCGGATAGGTGACGTTGGAGAGGAGCCCATGCAGTGCGTGGCCGAACTCGTGAAACAGCGTGTGGGCGTCGTCGAAGCTGAGCAGGGTCGGCTCGCCATCGGCGGCCTTGGCGAAATTGCAGACGTTGATGATGTGCGGGCGCACGTCGCCGGCAAGCTTTTCCTGGTCGCGCAGCGAGGTCATCCAGGCGCCGCT
>Ga0070730_10004185_pt1 | contig 12761 bp, 9 predicted proteins | sample Coa_R1_3_FD_66447 | JGI IMG/M metagenome (GOLD analysis project Ga0070730, IMG submission 66447) | Surface soil microbial communities from Centralia Pennsylvania, which are recovering from an underground coalmine fire - Coalmine... | ecosystem: Environmental > Terrestrial > Soil > Unclassified ...
GTAACCAAGCCGCTGGCGGGAACAATCACCTGAATATTTCCGGTGTTGCCGTTGGAGTGGACGTGCATGTAGGGCTCGCGGTTGGCGATAACGAAGAGGGGTTTGTTCTGTAACTTGTTGGTCAAACTGACGCGCAGGCGTTCCGCGGTCCACAAGGAAGCATTGGTGTCGCGGAGGCGCGCTTCTTCCTCAGCACTGGCACGAGCGGCGTTGAGATCGCGGGCGAGATGAGTGACTTCGTGATGGAGTTGATCGAAAAGCTCGCCTTCGGGGAGCGAGGGAGGAGCGTGAGATTGGCCGGTGCGCAAGGTGCGCAGCCACTTGGCGGTGCGAGTGAGCGGCCCGGTGAAGGTCCAGCGAACGAGAACGAGGGCTAGACCGGCAATCAGCAGAGTTTGAATCAGGGCATTGACCAGCGAATCGCGCAGGGTGTGGGCCACCTGCCGGTCAATGTACGTGGCGTCGTGCACGAGCGCCACAGTGCCAACTAATTCGCCGTTGTGGTGCAGAGGCAGGGCATAAACATGAATAGGCGTGTCGTTGACACGCAAGAATTCGCCATAACCGGCGTCGCGTTCCGCCGCATGAGCGGCCGCGGCGGGGCGGAGCTGGAAAAGGGAAGCGAGGCCGGAAGTAACCGCCACGGCCACGCCATTAGAGTTGTAGACGGCAACGCCTTTTAAGTGTTCACGCTGGCCGAAGCGATCCACCAGGCGTTGCAGGTTTTTGTCCGGCAGCTTGCGATCAAACTGCGGCTCGATGTTCTCCTGCAGGCTCTCTCCGAGAATTTCGGCGCGGCGCGAGAGGTCGTTGCGCAAAATGCGGCGTTCCGTGCGCACCTGGTAGGCAGCGAACAAAAGCGAAATCACCACGACGCTGACGATGAGCGGCGAAACGAGTTTAAGGGTCGTGCGCATCGATACTTCCCCTTGGGCAAGAGCGAAGATTTCATTTCCCGATTCGCGAGGGTGAAGCGAATCCGTGGGACGCCAAAAGCGCCACTATCGCGATGAGTCTGGCGATCGCACGACTACATGGGTAGCAATGTTGTTTCCTTCATCCGTTCGATAATCGACGGTGGCCTGAGAGCCGACTTCCAGTCTTCCCTCAACTTTGGTCGTGTCGTCGATCAGGAACTGAAGAGTGACCAGATCCTGGCTTTTCCTTACATCGACGGAAAAAGACGCATCTCCGATGGCTGAGATTTTTCCGGAGACAGAACCGTGTTCGGACGCTTCCTTGGACAGGCTATGCGGCTGGGAGGCTAGCGCGTCGGACGAAATCGCGACACTCAAGCATGCCACAAATACGGTGACGATGAACAGAGTAACCAGGGTCAGAATAGCGCGGAAGCGCATTTACTTCCTCCAGACCACTTCCGGCTGGTGCAATTAGGGATGGCACGAAGGGGTCCAAAGTCGCGGCGCTAAGGTATTTCTGTAAGCGAAATCGAATGAGGCATATAGGGTGGCGAAACGCGCGGGGGCCAGGTGAGGATTCGTACCAGGACTATGAAAATATTTCCGCGGTTATCGGCGCGCCACCAAGAACATTCGGCGGAAGGGAAAAAGCGTCTGACCGTTCCGCTGGGGCGGGTAAGCGACGGCCATGGCTTCGGCGAAGGCGTCGACGAATTGAGTGGCTTCGGGTTCCGTTAAAACCGAAAGAAATGGCCGAAGCGCGGTGCCGCGCATGAAATTAACGACCGGGTCCGCGCCGTCCAAGACCTGCAAATAGACAGTTTCCCAAAGATCCAAATCGCTGGCATGCGGCGAAAGCCAGCGCCAGTACGTCTCTGGAGGAGGGATGTCTGCCAGGAGCAAAGGCGCTAGCCGCTGGCGCCACTGGCCCTGCATCACTAATTCCTTCAGACCTAAGTGAGAGGGTGACTCGAAGTGCCGGGGAACCTGCATGGCCAGAACCCCGCCGGGCCGCAAAGTTTTCAAGAGATTGGGAAGCAAAGTCTGGTGTTCGGGCACCCATTGCAGGGCGGCATTGGTATAGATGAGATCGGGAGGCGCTGGCGGTGTCCACGAAGTGATGTCGGCTTGCCGCCAGGCCAGATCGGGAAATTCGCGGCGGGCCTCGGCGAGCATATCGGGGGAGGAATCGACGCCTAGAACCGTAGACTTGGAGAAAGTGTCGGCGAGGATGTGGGTCAAATGACCGGTACCACAGCCGAGATCGTAAATAGTCGGGTATTCGGCCTTGGGGATGCGAGCGATGAGATCAAGACCAGCCCGAAAACGGATATCGGCATAGCGAAGGTAGGTTTGCGGCTCCCAGGTGGTCACGGTAATTAGAATGAATCATAACACCGCAGCTCCGTGAGGCGGGACAAAGGCAGAGTTTAGGCGAGGAAACCTTGGGTGCGATAGAGTTGGACGATCTCGAGGCGGTCTTCCGCGCCAATTTTGTGTTTCATGCGATACAGGTGATTCTTGACCGTTTGTTCGGAGAGGGAAAAGTGATTGGCAATTTCTTTATTGGTAAGTCCCTGCGCTATGAGTGGAATTAGTTGCAGTTCGCGGCGGCTCAGACCCAGGCGGCGCCGACCGGTGGTGTGCGGTAAGCTGGCGGCGTCAGATTCAAAGTAGCGAAACAGCACGGCGCATAGCGCCCCGGGGCATACCGCTTCTCCAGCATGCACGGCCTGGACACCTTGCAGAACGTCTCCGGACGAAGCGTCGCGCAACAGGTAGCCGCTGATGCCAGCCCGCACACATTGGAGGAACTCTCGTTCATCCTTGGCCATGCCAATCAGCAGTATGCGGACGGCTGGGGCTGCGGCGCGGACCTCCCGGATGGCCGCCAAATCTTCTTCAAGGCTGCCTCGTGAGGTCAACAGAAGAATGTCTGGGCGGGCCTCCAATAAGGCGCTGGTATGAAAAGGAGCGGCCGATTTGGTGGCGATCACTTCGATATAGCCACCCTTACACAAAACACGCGCCAATGCGTCGCGCAAAAGGCGGTTCTCCGCAGCCACGAAGACCCGGATTTTCTCCGAAGGCGATTTGCCAACATCTTCCCGTGCGCCCTTTGCCGCGCGACGCCTGGATTCGGCCGCAGAAACGCTCGAGCGAGCGGTTTCCTTGCCCATGTCTATCATGTGGGACGCTCTCTTCCCGTCCCTGAGTCCTCCCCCTCAGGGCCAAGTTGTTGTTAATTTATAATGTTACAAGGAAATGTCCAAGCCTTTCCGGGTGTTCCGTTTCTTGCGCTGGAGGATGGCTCCGCGATTGGTGCTCGTGATTGACCGGCGGGGCAATTTTTGATGGATCAGCCTGACGGCTTACTTGTTCTCGTGTGATGGCTGTGACTGGCGGTGTCAAAGGTCTGGCCGAATGGGGATCTGAAGGACGGTAAAACGTCACGATACACGACCCTTAGCAGCCAGTAGCCCGACAGTTTTGCGAAGAGGCCCGCGTATGCGACCGATTCCAGCAGTCCTGGGACGGCAAGAGCCATGCTTAACAAGAACGCGGTTGTGTCGCTTTTTGAGACCTTACTTGGTCGCCGGCCCATAGGAGCTCCGAACGCCGATCGAAACTCAACCTTGACGGTAACGATCGATTCCTTCAAGCGACAAGGAACGAACGCCAGAGGAAAGCGGCCGAATGTCGCGGTTTGTCGCGCGAGCAGGCCGAGGAGTTGAGCGCCGGTCCGACGTGAGCATCATCGGCGTTCAACAAATAAAACAGCCGTTCCACTAAATTGCCAGTAAAGCGCTAGAGTTGCGGTGCGTCAGGGCAGTTTAAGGCGTTTCATGAGGTTGACAAACCGCGGCTCGGAGCGCAGCGGGTCGGCCATGGGGTCCACGTTGAGGTAGAGAAGGCGATCATTGCGTTCCGCGTAGGCTTTGTCGAGCCAGTCCAGTGCCGTCTTTTTTTCGCCCAAGCCGGTATAGATGGCTGCAAAGTAGAGTGAGGAAATGTAACGCGATCGCGCCAGAAGGTGAAGCTCGGCTAGAGTCTTGCGCGCGGCAACGCTATTGCCGGCCAGGGCAAGCGCGTGACCGTATAAGGCCAGGATGGCGGGATGATCGCTAGATAGCTTACGCGCCTCGGAAAACTGCTGCAGCGCCTCGGCATACATTTTCTTTTCGCGATAGGCCGAACCCAGCCAAATATAGGTCAGCCAGTAAGTCGGGTATTGCTCGATGGTGCGCCTAGCCTGGTCGATGGCGGAGTCGTATTGACGCGAATTGTAGTAAATCTCGGCGCGAACGGTATTGAATAGCGGAGAAACCGGGTCGAGATCGAGTGTACGCGAGTTCTCTTGCATTGCTGCCGCAAGATGGTTGCGCATCATGTTGTAGTGGCTGAACCAGAGATGCGCGGTGGCGTCGTTGGGGTTGAGCGTAAAGGCACGTTGGAACTCGCGCTCGGCTGCGCCGAAATCCCAGTCGTAACTGAAGGACACATTGGCTAAAACGGAGTGGGCTTCTCCCAATTGGGGATCGAGCTGCAGGGCTCGCTCAGCCGCCCGGCGAGCCTTTGGTTTTGCGTTGACGGGAGGCATGTCGTCGTAGGGAACCTGGCCAAGCAATGCGTAGGCCCTGGCGAGGCCCGCATAGGCGAGTGCAAAATTGGGGTCTTTGTCGATGGCTTGTTGATAGGCCTCAATACCCTTGTGGAGGTCGCCGCGATTGGTCCAATATAGGCGGCCGCGTAGGTAGGCTTCGTAGGCAGCCGGGTTGACCGCGCGAGCCGTTTTCGTTTTCCAGTCAAAGACGCCGATCGTTCCGACCGGTAGGGCCACGCGAATCTGATTGGCCACAGCGGCAGCGACCTGGTCCTGAACATGCAAAATGTCGCGGAGATCGCCGGTGTAAGAATTCGCCCACACGTGCGTCTGGTCACTCAGTTGAATTAATTGGACATTGATGCGCACTTCGTTACCGCCTCGGCGCACGCTACCTTCCAAGGCATACTGAACGTTCAAGGCGCGGCCCAGTTCTCCTATGGGTTTGCGCGCCGAAATCTTCGATGTTTCCGCCGCAATGACCCCCAGGCGCTCGGGATCCAGGCGACCGAGCTGGGTGATCATCTCATCGGTCAGCCCTGCACTGAAATAATCCTGCTCTGAATCACCGCTCAGATTGGCGAAGGGAAGTACCACCAGACGAATCTTATCGCTCGCCGAGTGCACGGTAGAACGAGCGCGCAATAGGTAGACGGCGGGTACACCCGCAGCCACAATAATCAGAGCTGCTAACGCAATGACGATCTGCAAACGTGTGATCTGGGCCCGGGGTGGCGGAACAACTTCGGCTTGTGATGGGCGGTCGACTTTTCCCGGTTTCTCGTCATTCCGAATCAGGGCTTCCGCTGCAGCCTCGACATTTGCAAATTTCTCGGAGTTTTCCTCGGCATTCTCGGGTTGAGGTTGGCGTTCCCGATACCATCTGTCCAGTTCTGACCGGTACGCGTAGACCGAGCCAAGCTTGCCGATCAGGAGCCGCCGAACCGGGAGTCCTTGGTACTTTTCCCAGCGCTGTACGGTCCTAATTTCACGGCGTAGGTACGCAGCTATTTCTCCCCACGACTCAAGCCGCGGCTCGTCGGCCGGAGGAGCAGGAATTTGACGTTCACCGAGGGGAGTATCCGCCATTTCTGACTCGAGGGTTGCGTAAGTAGGGGGAGTATACACCCGAAAACCACTCGCCCAATAAAGTACTAAGGGGTGTCACCAAAACTAACCTGTAATTGGGGAATCGCGTCCGGAGCTAGCGCACTTCCCAAGTGTCGCCGGCGTGCAAAATTTTGTTCAAATCGCCGGGGCCGCGTTTGGCGATAACGTCCTTTATTTGCTGGTTCATGACGTCCTCGTAGCGAGGCAAGTCGTCCCACGCGCGAAACACACCGATGGGTGTCGGGAATCCGGGGCGATGCTCCATGTGCGAGAGCAGAAAGGCATAGGACGGCCGGGGGTGATGCGCATCGTGAATAACCAGGTCGGATTCCGCAATGCCATTGCCCAGCGCCACGACTTCGATGTCGCCGTCCGGCTTACGCCGAATGCCCTTGTCGCGATTTTTGCCAAAGATCAGTGGTTTGCCATGCTCGAGCTGTAGGACTTGCTCGCTGCGCGCTTCGCGTTCGGTGAGCGAAAACCATGCGCCGTCATTAAAAATATTGCAGTTCTGCAGGATCTCGACAAATGCCGAGCCCTTATGGGCCGCGGCGTGCTTCAGGGTATCTTTCAGATGCGATTGGAAAACGTCAACCGAGCGGGCAACAAACGTGGCTTCGGCTCCAATAGCCAAGGAGACGGGATTGAACGGCCGATCCACGGAGCCAAAGGGGGTTGACTTGGTCTTTTTATTCACTTCAGATGTCGGCGAATATTGTCCCTTAGTGAGACCGTAAATACGGTTGTTGAAAAGCAAAACTTTCAGTCCGACATTGCGCCGCAGCATATGAATGGTGTGGTTGCCGCCAATGGAAAGCGCATCGCCGTCGCCGGTAGCCACCCAGACCTCCAGATCCGGACGGATTGCTTTGATCCCCGTGGCGACCGCAGGCGCACGGCCGTGAATGGTATGAAAACCGAACGTATTCATATAGTACGGGAAACGGCTGGAACAGCCGATACCGGATACGACCACAAAATTCTCGCGTTTTATGCCCAACTCCGGGAACACCGACTGCACCGCTGAGAGAATCGCGTAGTCCCCACAGCCCGGGCACCAGCGGACTTCCTGGTCGGTCTGAAAATCCTTTTTTGTTAGCGGCGGCGGCAATGTTGCGGTTGACATTTCTTAGTGCTCCCGACTCAGTGCGGTTTGCTGGTCGATATACCGACCTCAGGCATCCAGCATTTCTTCGATTTTTTGCTCAAGCTCCGATTGCTTAAAAGGCTGACCCTGAATCTTGTTCAAGCCCACGGCGTCCACCAAATACTTGGCCCGCAGCACCCAAAGCAACTGACCCATGTTAAGTTCCGGCACCAAGACCTTCGTATAGCGCGCGATGACGTCACCCAAATTAGAGGGCAGAGGATTGAGATGCCGCAGGTGGACGTGCCCGATCTTACGTCCTTCGGCGCGCTGCGCTTTCACCGCGGCGGTTATTGCACCGTGCGTGGAGCCCCAGGCCACGATCAGCAGATCGCCGGCGGCGTCGCCAACGGGCTCAATGTCCGGGATGTCCTGCGCAATGGCCTCGACCTTAGCCGCGCGGATGCGCACCATTTTTTCGTGATTCAGTGGCTCGTAATTGATGTTCCCACTGACGTCCTGTTTCTCCAGGCCGCCGATACGGTGCTCCAATCCCGGCGTTCCCGGTACCGCCCATGGCCGGGCCAGCGTTTGCGGGTCGCGTTTGTACGGCAAATAACCAGTCGGGGAGTTCGGTTCGGTCGCGAAATGTACAGGAATCTCTGGAATATCATCGGCATTTGGGATGCGCCATGGTTCGGCGCCGTTGGCCAGATAGCCGTCCGACAAAAGAATTACCGGAACCATGTACTTGACGGCGATGCGGCAGGCTTCCAGCGCCGCCCAGAAGCAATCGCTGGGCGTGGCCGCGGCCACAATAGGAATGGGCGCTTCGGAATTACGCCCAAACAGGGCTTGCAGAAGGTCAGCTTGCTCGGTTTTAGTGGGGAGGCCCGTGGAAGGGCCACCGCGCTGAATATCACAGACTACCAAAGGGATTTCCACCGCCACTGCCAGTCCCATAGCTTCCGTTTTTAGCGCCATTCCCGGACCGGAGGTGGTGGTAATGGCCAGTGCTCCAGCGTAAGCGGCGCCGATTGACGAAGTTACTGCGGCGATTTCGTCTTCCGCCTGGAAGGTCATGACCCCGAAGTCTTTATACTGCGACAGCTCGTGCAGGATGTCGGACGCCGGCGTAATTGGGTAGCTACCCTGAAAGAGCCGCAGGCCCGATTTTTGCGAAGCAGTGATAAAGCCAAGCGCCAGGGCCTGATTTCCGCTCAAATTCCGGTACACGCCCGGGGCCAACTGGGCCGGCGGGATTTCATAGCTGATCTGAAAAGCTTCGGTGGCCTCGCAATAAGAGTATCCTGCCTTCATGGCCAGCTTGTTAGCTTCCACCAACAGCGGCTTGTGTCTGAACTTTTCTTGAATCCAGCGAACCGTCGAATCCATGGAGCGGTTGTACAACCAGTAGCACATCCCCAGCGCGAAGAAGTTCTTGCAGCGATCCATGGACTTGGCGTCCAGCCCCAGATGCTCCAGGGCGGCGCGGGTCAGACGCTCCAGCTCAACGGAAAAGAGGCGAAACTTATCCAGCGAATGATCCTCCAGAGGATTGGAAGTCATTTGCGCTTTGCGCAGGTCATTTTCCTTAAAGCTGTCGGAATTGACGATTAGAATGCCGTTGGCCCTCAGATCGGCCACGTTGACCTTGAGCGCCGCGGGGTTCATGGCAATCAAGACGTCGACCGCATCTCCGGGTGTGTACACGTCGCTGGAAGAGAAATGAAGCTGATAACCGCTCACGCCCGGCAAGGTGCCGGCGGGGGCGCGAATCTCCGCGGGAAAGTCCGGGAAGGTGGCGATATCGTTCCCATACAGCGCTACCGTATTGGTGAACTGGCTCCCGGTGATCTGCATGCCGTCGCCGGAGTCGCCGGCAAAGCGGATTACTGCCTGGTCGATCTTTTCGCGCCGGTGCTTGGTGAGCGGCGATTCAATAAATGTGGACATATGCTGCCTGACCCCTGGAAAAGCCCCTCAATAATTCCCCCGCCGGGAGGAATGCGGCTCGGACTACATATTTAGGATAACGCGGTAAGAACGGGATGGACGGCTGTTCCGCCCGCCACGAGCCGACATGGCAAGGATACCATACCGGCTCGTCTGCGGCGGGGAGAGAGTCCGCCGCGCGGGCAATGTGCTCTAATGAAAAAGACGTATCGGAGACTGTTCGGGTTGCATCCCTTTTGTGAGCGGCCCATTTGACGGCCAGCTATATAACATTGGAGTGGACCGGGCGGGGGGATAGACGGCGAAACGTAGATATAACAAAAGCACGGCCCACCAACTTCCTCTTGACGATTCGCTTTATATTCGCCTAAGGTAGATGGGCAGGCCACGAACTTCGTGGCGCGTCAATCGGAGGATACACCCATGGCCCTTACCAAACGACAAAAGGAAGTGCTGGATTACCTGGTGTCTTTCGAGACCAAGCATGGCTATGCACCGAGCTTCGAGGAAATCGGCAAAGGGATGAAGCTGACTTCGCTGGCGACGGTGCACAAGCATGTCACCACGCTTGAAAAAAAAGGCTTCATCCGCCGTGGCTATAATCAGAGCCGCTCCATTGAGATTTTGCAACTCCCTAAATCGGTGAAAGACCAAGTGATTGAACGGCGGGTGCAGGAATTGCCGCTGGTCGGGCGTATCGCCGCGGGCCGGCCCCTGGAGGCGGTGGAAGAGCGCGAGACGCTTTCGCTAGGAGATTTTGCACGCGGCGGCAATTCGTTTGTGCTGCAAGTAAAAGGCACATCGATGATCGAAGATCATATTATGGACGGCGATTATGTGGTTTGCGAGCAAACCCAGGTGGCCAACCCCGGGGAAATCGTGGTAGCCCTGATCAATGGAGAAGAAGCCACGCTTAAACGATTTTATCGAGAAGGGCCCGGGAGAATTCGTCTACAGCCCGCCAATTCCGAGATGGCCCCCATCATCGTTCCGGCGAATGATGTGAAGATACAAGGGCGGGTCATAAGCGTCTTGCGAAAGTACTGATCAGGTCCCCTTCCTAACGGGTTCGAACGATCAACCGGTTACCCGGTCAAACTGCCTCCGCGATGTGGTGCGTTCTTTTGAACCGTCCATAACATCAAATTTGGTTAGTGGTTCCTCGCGTTGCATTCTTTAGTCTGGGTTCATAGGGTTGAATGTGCGTGTGAATTGCGGGAACATCGGAGGGGCGGAATTGCTCTCAAAACTTGGCGCACTGCTAGCCGTCCTTTCGATCGTTTTCTTCTGGCCGGTGAGGGCTGAAGCGTACTCGGTACTTTCGCATGAAGCCATTATCGATTCCGCCTGGGACACCAGCATTAAGCCGCTTCTTCTGAAACGTTTCCCCGACGCCAAACCCGAAGAATTGCGTGAAGCGCACGGCTATGCGTACGGCGGCGCGATTATTCAAGACATGGGCTACTATCCTCATGGCAGCATGTTTTTCAGCGATTTGGCGCATTATGTGCGAAGTGGCGACTTCGTTGTGGCGATGTTGCGCGATTCCAAAGATTTAAACGAATACGCTTTTGCGCTCGGCGCTCTGGCCCATTACGCAGCGGACAACAGCGGTCACCGAATCGGCACGAACCGCGCCGTGCCGGTGTTATATCCCAAGCTCAAGAAAAAACATGGCGACTCCGTGACTTATGAAGATGATCCGCTCGCTCACGTCAAAACGGAATTTGGCTTTGACGTTTTGGAAGTGGCCAAGACGCGCTACGCGCCGGAGAGCTATCACGACTTCATCGGCTTTCAGGTTGCCGCTCCGCTCCTGGAGGAGGCTTTTCGCGAAACGTACGGGTTGGATTTGAAGGCCGTGCTCAAGAACGAGGACAAAGTAATTGGCTCTTACCGACGCGACGTCAGCAATCTTATTCCCCGTGCCACGCGGGTGGCCTGGTCGCTCAAGGAGAAAGAAATCGAGGGCGACATGCCCGGAATCACGCGCAGAAAATTTCTTTACAACCTGTCCCGCTCCAGCTACGAGCGGAATTGGGGAAAGGACTATCAGCGGCCAAGTTTCTGGGACCGGTTCCTGGCCTTTCTCTATCGCCTGCTGCCCAAGATTGGGCCTTTGCGTGTTTTACAGCTCCGCACGCCGACGCCGGAAACAGAGCGGATGTTCCAGGCCAGCTTCAACGCGACCATGGACCGCTATCGTGCGCTCCTGAAGGAACAGGGGGAAGGACGCCTGAACCTGCCGAACGCTAACTTTGACGTCGGCGAGGTGACCGGGCCCGGCATATATAGGATGAACGATGAGGCGCACGCCCAACTGCTTGACAAGCTCGCCGCCCAAGACTTTGCCAACCTGACGCCCGGGTTGCGCGCGGAGCTCTTGGACTTCTATGCCGACCCCAACGCGGCTTATGCTACCAAACGCAAACCGAAAGAGTGGAACAAGGTCGAAGCTGAGTTGCAGCAACTAAAGTCGGCGACACCACAAGCAGTGAGTGCCGAAGCTGCCCCGGCTGGTTTTTAACGCCGATTTCCTTATCAATGATTAGCTCGGTTTGCTTTGCGCACTGAAAAAACTCCTGCGGTATCGCGCTAGCTCATGACAAAATGTACAGTTTCATGTGAGGGCTAATTCGCGCTGGTAATGGCCAAGACAAAAAACATTCAGAAACTGCTCGCCGCCAATCGCAGCGAAATCGCTATTCGTATCTTTCGAGCCGCGAACGAACTTGGCCTGCGCACCGTGGGCATTTACTCGCAGGAAGATCGCCTGGGCTTGCACCGCTTCAAGGCCGACGAAGCCTATCAGGTGGGTGCCGGCAAGGGTCCAGTAGAAGCGTACCTGGACATCGCCGGCATCGTCGCCCTCGCCAAAGAGAAGAACGTCGATGCGATTCATCCGGGCTACGGGTTTCTTTCTGAAAATCCGGCGTTCGCCCGCGCTTGTGAGCGGGCGGGGATCATTTTTGTCGGTCCCACGCCAGCCCTGTTGCAGTTGCTTGGTGACAAGACAGCCGCGCGCCGCCTGGCCGCTTCTGCCGGCGTGCCGGTCCTCCCCGGCACCGAGGAGGCGGTAACCTCTGCACCCGAAGGCCACAAAATTGCGCTCGAAATCGGCTACCCCGTGATGGTGAAAGCCGCTTTCGGCGGAGGCGGCCGCGGTATGCGCGTCGTGCACGATGCCGCGCAGCTAGATGATCGCCTCGAAGAGGCGCGGGGCGAGGCCCGTTCAGCATTTGGCGACGCTTCCGTGTTCATCGAAAAATTTCTTCCGCGCGCCCGCCATATTGAAGTGCAAATCCTGGCCGACCATCACGGCAATTTGTTGCACCTGTGGGAGCGCGATTGTTCCGTGCAGCGTCGTCACCAGAAAGTTGTGGAAGTCGCCCCCGCTCCGAATCTTCCGGCGAGCGTGCGCGGGGAGTTGTGCGACGCGGCGCTGCGCATCGGCCGCAAATCGAACTATCGCAATGCGGGAACCGTGGAATTTCTTTACGACGTCGACTCCGGCCGCTGGTTCTTCATCGAAGTGAATCCGCGCATTCAAGTGGAACACACCGTCACAGAGATGGTCACTGGCATTGACCTGGTACAAGCCCAGATTCGTATCGCGCAGGGCGGCAAACTTCACGAAGCGCCTCTGTCGCTTCCCAAGCAGGACGATGTCCCGCTTTACGGCGCAGCGCTGCAATGCCGCGTCACAACCGAAGATCCCGAAAAGAATTTCGCTCCAGACTACGGCAAGATTTCCACGTACCGCTCTCCGGCGGGGTTCGGTATTCGCCTCGACGGCGGCACCGCCTACGCCGGCGCGGTGCTGGCCGCTTATTACGATTCGCTGCTCGTGAAAGTGACCGCCTGGGGGTTGAACCTTCCGGAAGCATGCCGGCGCATGGATCGCGCGTTGCGCGAATTTCGTATCCGCGGCGTCAAGACCAATATTCCGTTTTTGGAGAACGTCGTCAACCACCCGAGGTTCCGCGGCGGTGAAGTAACCACCAGGTTTCTCGACGACTCGCCCGAACTCTTTCGGATTGCGAGTCGCGGCGATCGCGCCACCAAGCTTCTCACTTATCTGGGA
>Ga0070730_10004186_pt1 | contig 12761 bp, 8 predicted proteins | sample Coa_R1_3_FD_66447 | JGI IMG/M metagenome (GOLD analysis project Ga0070730, IMG submission 66447) | Surface soil microbial communities from Centralia Pennsylvania, which are recovering from an underground coalmine fire - Coalmine... | ecosystem: Environmental > Terrestrial > Soil > Unclassified ...
TCGTTTCGCGCAGCGCCGCACCCAGCTGCGATGACTGGCGCGCCGCCAGCAATGGTGTGAGCGCGACCGCGATCAAGAACGGCACCAGGACCACCGCCAGCCCGGGCGCCAGCACGCCCAGCGCGATTAGCACGCCACCTGGCACCAGAATCGCGACAAACAGGGGCGAGATGGTGTGGGCATAGAACAACTCGATGAGCTCGACATCGCCGAGCAGCGCGCTGACCAGGTCGCCTGACCGCCGCCGCACCAGATACGCCGGCGCGAGTGGATCGAGCAAACCGTACAGCCGAATGCGCAGCTCGGCCAACAAGCGGTACGCTAGATCGTGCGAGATAAACGAATCGAGCCACCTCAAAATGGCGCTCGCGGGGACCAGGCCGACGAGCGCCCACAACCAGGGCGTCAGATTGCCGCCCGTCGCGACCTGCGCCACGAGCAGCGCGCTCGCCACGCCCAGGGCGACCTGGGCCAGCGCCTGCAGCGGCCCGAGGAGAAAGACCAGAGCGGTTTCCCACCACCAGGGACGGACCAGCCTGCCCAAGCGCGTCCATACGTCTCGAGCGGACACTTCGGTAACCACACCCGGGTCAGTGCGGTTCGACGCCACTGCTAGCGGGATCGTTTCGTCCGCTCTGGACTCGGCCGTATCGGCGAGCCGCGTAGACAACACAGGTGTGTGGTCGATCGCAGCCGCCTCCTGGGCAGCCATGAGTCGCCGGTAGACCCCGCCGGGGCGCGCCATCAGCTCAGCCGGCGGGCCTTCCTCCACGCGCCGGCCGCGCTCGAGCACCACGATCCGATCGGCGCGCGCCACGCTCGACAGTCGGTGGGCGATGACCAGCGTGGTCCGCCCGCGCTGCAGCCGCTCGAGCGCCTGCTGGATCGTGGCTTCGTTTTCGGCGTCAACGCTCGACAGCGCTTCGTCGAGGACCAGGATGGGCGCATCTTTGAGCAATGCCCGAGCAATGGCCAGGCGCTGCCGCTGCCCGCCCGAGAGCCGTACCCCGCGCTCGCCAATCAGGGTGTCGTAACCACGTGGCAAGGCGACGATGAAGTCGTGCGCGTTGGCCGCGCGACAGGCTGCCTCGAGTTCGGCTCGGCCCGCATCCGGTTTGGCGACCAGCAGGTTGTCGGCGACGGTGCCATAGAAGAGGTAGGTATCCTGGGCCACAACGGCCATCTGGCGGCGCAACAGGTCGAGCGGTAGTTCGCGGAGATCGTGGCCATCGAGCAGGACGCGGCCTTGCTGCGGGTCGACGAAGCGCAGCATGAGGTTGACCAGCGTCGACTTCCCTGCGCCGCTCGGGCCGACGATGCCCAGAGTCTGGCCGGGTAACAGCTCGAACGAACAGTCCTGAACTGCCGGGCGTCGGCCGCCCTGATAGCCGAAGGTGACGTGCTCGAAGCGTACGACCGGCGCCAGCGTCGGCGGGAAAACCGGTTCGGCCGGCGACTCGACCTCGGGTGCGGTATCCAGCAGCTGGTACATGCCGCGCGTCGCAGCCACGGCGAGCATGCTGCCGTGGAACAACTGGACGAGATCGCGCAAAGGCCGAAACACCTCGACGCCGAGCAGCAGGACCACCAGCAGCGTGGATAGTGGCAGTTGACCCGCCTGGACGCGCAACGCGCCCCAGCCCAGCGCCAGCGCGGCGCCGGCCGAAATGCCCAGCAGAGTGAGGCCACCGGTACCGATGTTGACGGCCAGGACCCACATCGTGCTGCGATACAGGTCGCGTGCCCGCTCGGCGAGATCATGACCGCGTTGGCGGCTCTGCCCGAAGGACTTCAGAGTGGACAGGCCCTGGATACTGTCCAGGAAGTCGGCGCCCATGCTGACCTGCGCGCGCCGAAAGGCGAGGCTCGCGGTGCTGTTCATACGGTGGAACGCCGCGGGCGTGATCAGCGTCACCACGGCGAAGACCAGGAAAATGACCGCGGTCGCCATGTCCAGGAAGCTCATGAAGACGAAGATGATCACCGGCGTCAGCGCCGCCACGACCAGTTGGGGCAGATACGCACCAAAGAACTGGTCGAGCTGCTCGACGCCGTCCACCAGCGCCAGGACCGCATCGCCGGTGCGGCGCTGATCGAAATAGCCCGCGCCCAGCCGCAGCACGTGGTCGTACAACAGCGCGCGCACCTCGGCTTTCATTCGCGCCGCGGTGGCATTGCAGATTTCGTCGCGGGCGAATTGCAACCCGGCGCGCAGCAGGATGAGCCCAGCAATGAGCACGAGCATGCCGACCAGTGCGTCGAATGGCTCGCCGCCGAACACGCGCGCCATGGCCTGGCCAGTCAAGGTCAGCCGCCACATGGCGATCGGCACGGCGGCCAGGCCAACGAGCACGGCCAGCGCCATCCGGCCGCGCACGCCACGCGTCATCCCGAACAGGCGTCGATCGAAGTACACGGCGATTGCCTGCAATCTTTGTACTCATTCGGCCGGTTTGGTCGCCAGCGTCAAGTATCCTCTCGACGCGATTCTTCCTGGCCAAGCAAGGAGCAGCCGAGTGACTCAGACACAGACGCGACCCGCGGCGACGACGGACGGTGATCCGTCTGGAGCACTGACCACCGAGACCCTGCACGTCCTGCACACAGCGTTCGTCGTCAGCTCAGCGTATCGACTGGCTCAAAACGCCATCACCCGCCACAGCGTCGATGACGTGGCGCTCAACCATCGGGTCGTTTTCGCCGCCGACCACACGTTTTCCACGCTGCTTGACGATTGGACGGTCACCGACCAGAAGCAGACCGGCCGGTGCTGGATGTTCGCGGGCTTGAACCTGCTCCGCTTTTCGGCCCGGCAAAAGCTCAGCGTCAAAGAGTTCGAATTCAGCCAGAACTACTTGATGTTCTGGGACAAGCTCGAGCGGGCCAACTACTTCTTCGAGGCCATCGTCGCGTCGGCCGACCGCGACGTTGACGACCGATCCGTGGCGTTCTTGCTCGATCAGCCACTGTCAGACGGTGGCCAGTGGAACATGTTCATCAACCTTATTCGCAAACACGGGCTGGTGCCGAAGGCGTGCATGCCCGAGACGGACAGCTCGTCCAATTCGCGACGGATGAATATGGTCCTGCGCAGCAAACTCCGTGAAGGCGCGCGCAAGCTGCGCGAGATGCACGCGGCGCTGGCTTCGACGGACGAACTGCGCGCGGTGAAACAGGATTATTTACGGGCAGTGCATCGGATTCTGTCGATCCACCTTGGTACACCTCCGGAAAAATTTGGCTGGCAGTGGCGCGAGACCAGCGGCACGTTTCACCGCACCGACGAGATGACCCCGCAACAATTCGCTGCCGAGTTCGTCGACCTGCCGCTCGATGAGTACGTATGCCTGGTGCACGACCCGCGGCCAGGCAATCCGTACGGGCGGACGTACACGGTGGAGTACCTGGGCAACGTCGTCGGCGGGCAGCGGGTGATCTATCTCAATGTCGAGATGGACCTGATGAAACAGATTGCGCAGCGAACGCTCGAAGCAGGCGAACCGGTGTGGTTTGGCTGCGACGTGGGCAAACAGATGCGGCGCGACCTGGGGCTGATGGACCGCGACCTGTACGACCTGTCCGGCGTCTACGACACCTCGTTCGACCTAGACAAAGCGGCCCGGCTGCAGTACGGCGAGACGCAGATGACGCATGCCATGCTCTTCACCGGAGTCGACGTCGTGGACGGGACCGCACGCCGCTGGCGCGTCGAGAACTCATGGGGCGCCGACCCGGGCCAGAAGGGCTTCTTCACAATGAACGACGGCTGGTTCGACGAGTACATGTTCGAGATTGCCGCGCGCAAGGAGTATCTCCCAGCTGAGCTGCAACGCGCCCTGGGCCTCGAACCAATCGTCCTGCCCCCGTGGGATCCGATGGGCGCCCTGGCCCGGTAGAAGGAGCGCTACCAAGCGAAGGCTTGCCAGGCCCAATCGAACAGGGCGGTGCTGTCGGCCAGCAGGTCGTCGCTGTGCATCACGACCACGTAGATGCGATGCCCCTGGTTTACGGCTGAGCCGACGATGGCTTTGCCGGCGGCGTCGGTTGAGCCGGTTTTGACGCCGTCGGCGCCGGGGTAGACGCCCAGCAGCGGGTTGTGGCCGACCAGCACAAAGCCGTCTGACTTGATCTGCGGGGTGGCCACGATTTCCCTGAAGGTGTCGTCGCGCATGGCTCGGCGGGCGAGTTGGGCCAGATCGTAGGCACTCGAATAGTGACCGTCGGCATCCAGGCCACTCGGGTTGATGAAATGCGTGTCTGCCAGCTTGAGATCGTCGGCGGCCGTGGAATTCATCCAGCTGATGAACTGGTCGCGCGTTTCAGCCACGCTGCGGGCGAGCTGTTCGGCGGCGTCGTTGCCGCTGGGCAGCAGCAGCCCATACAGCAAAGTGCGGATGGTTACCCGTTGGCCGGGTTGCAGGCCCATGATCGACGAGCCATCGGCGGCGGCCATCGCCAGACCGTCGACCGTGACGCGCACGGTGGCATCCAGCGACTGGGCGTGTTCCAGCGTGACGATCGCCGTGGCGATTTTGGTGGTACTGGCAGGTGCAACGTGGTCGTGGGCGGCGCGACCATAGAGCAGCAGGCCAGTCTCGTCGTCGACGACCGCGACCTCGGGTGCGGTGACTGGCGGTGGGGCGATCGGGACCTGGCGATGCGGCCCGGGTACGGCGAGTGGGACGGCGTTGTCGCCGTCGAGCTCAGAGGAGGCGATCCAGGGTGGTGGGCCGCTCGGGGCCACGTCGGGGCCGGCGATCCAGGCCAGGCCAGCCTGACGACTCACCCCGTCGCCCGGGTAGTAGACCAGCAGGCGGCCTTGATCGCTGCCCGCCCGCGGCACCACGAACGAACCCAGCGGCAGGGTTGTGAATTGGACCGACGGATCGCTTGGCCCCGACCAAAGCGGCGTGTCGCGCACGGTCCGCAGCCAATCGGCCGATCGCGCATCCTGGGCCCGGGCTGTTCCCGACGCGACCACCAGCGCTAACGCAATCCAGACGGCGAATCGCGCGCGGCCGAACAACAGTGCCATCAGGAGAACGCCGCCAGCAATGACCTATGGGATGGCCAGCGTCTGAGCGCGGGCATCAACTTGCTGGCTGATCGCGGCGAGGGTGTCCGGGCGATCGAAGCCGGGGACGTCTGAGTATGTCACGGTGTAGACCACGCGGCCGCGGCGCCAGGTGACCAGCGTGGCGCCCGTGGCCAGCCACGCGCCGTGATAGGCGAGCGTTTCTTCACCAGCCTGAGCTGGCGGATCGATCGGCAGCTGCAGCGCCGGCAGGTCGTTGGTACTCACCGCGGAGTGCGCCCCATCGGCCGTGGCGTAAATGTCGGCATTGACGCTTACGGTCGGCAGGTCGCCAGGCGTGGCCCCGTAACTCGCGAAAACGCTGCCCTGGTAGCCACGCGCCCGCATCGTCTGCTGAAGGGCGAGCGGATCCGGCGCACCACCGTTCTGGTCGATGAGCTCGTTGGGATGGATGTAATCGAGTCGCTGCCAGCGATTGGTCATGCTCAATCGGTCGTTGGTTGCGATCTCGCCCGAAGCTGGCAGGGCCGCTTCCAGCAACCGGTCAAGATCGGCGGGACTGAGCGCCGGCGCAGCCAGCGTGCCAGACGGCGGAGTCGGCGCGTTCGCCAGAGCCACGATGGCGGCATCGAGCTGTGGGTCGTGGCCACTGCGGTAATCGGCCAGCGTGCGCGACTGCGGCGTCGCGATATCGGGTGCGACCCCGACCCCGTCGAGTTGCGCGCCCGACTCAGCGGTGGCCGCGGCGACCGCGATCTGTATTCCGCCGCCACCTGGCAGCGGCAGCAGCTCAGAGGAGGCCACCGCCCCAGCGGTCTTCTCGCCAACCAGGACCGCCCGGTGCGCGTCGCGCAGCGCCGCGGCCGTGACCTCCGAGGCCGAGGCCGAGCCACCATTGATCAGCACCGCCATCGGTAACTGGCGCACGTGCAAGCGACCCCCGGCCAGCTCGAACGTCTCGTGACCGCGCTCGTCGAGCTCGTGCACGGTTCGCGCGGTGTCTGGCAGAAAGCGACCCAGTAGCTCGTCTGTGGTTTGCAGGCTGCCGCCACCATTGTTGCGCAGATCGAGAATCAGGCTCTGCACACCTTGGGCATCAAATTCATCCAGGCGCCGGTCGAGGTCCGCGAGGAGCTCGGTGCCATTGGGTAGGCTCGTTCCCGAGATGACAAAGTCAGCGAGTTTCAAATAGCCGACGGCGTCCGGCAGGATGCGCGAATCGAGGGGTGGGAAGTAATACGGACCGCGGGTGATCGTGACCGATTGTGGACCGTTGCCGCGATCGATCGACAGGCTGACGGTCGAGCCTTGTGCGCCGGTCAGCGCGGCGGCCAGGGTGGGCGTATCGGCGCTCGACAGGTCTTTGCCGTCTGCCGCGAGGATCACGTCGCCAGGCTGTAAGCCGGCCGTCGCGGCCGGGCCACCCGGCGCGACGTCGGCAATCAGACCTGGCGGATCGCCGCCCAGGCGAATGCCCAGGCCGATCGCCTGTTGACCGCCGCCGACTGTCGACAGGAAACGTTGCATGACACCCGCCGGCAAATAGTGGGTATGTTGTTCGTGGACGCTGTCGGCCATCCCGCTCGCAACGTCCGCGGCGGCCTGCGCCGACGCAAAGCCTGTCGGTAAGGTAGCGACATAGTTCGTATAGGCACTCGAAAAGATCGCGAACGCGGCATCGGCGTCGGTCGGTAGGTCGGGCAGGGGAGCGGGTGCGGCGGCGCCGCGGCGATCGGCGTCGGTGCCGAGCGTTGTCCAGCCGGCGCGGAGCAGATCGCGCGGATCGAGCGGCCGGTAGAAGAGGTCGAGCAGGTCGTGGTACTCGGCCTGGACGCCGTCAAGCCCGGTCACGTCCTGCGCACGGGCGGCCGGCGCGAGCGACGACGCCAGCACAAGCAGGCTGAACAAGGCCGCGCGCAGCGACGACGAGCGAACGATCATCGGCGAAAGCCCATTGTCATACACGGTTCGCCGATCATGCAGCGAAGGTCAGTGGATCGAGGAAGAACACGACCGCGGTCATGAGATAGAGGGCGAGCAGCAGGACGCCTTCGAGCCAGTGTGATTCGCCGTCCAGGGATAGGTACGCGAAGATCGCGGTGCTCAGGGCGAGCACCATCAACTCGAGCGGCTCGAAGACCAGCGTCATCGGTTGGCCGAACGCGCGACTCGCCAGAATCAGCACTGGCGCCACGAAGAGCGGGATCTGCGTCGACGACCCCGCGGCAATGCCCAGCGTCAGGTCGACGTGGTTGTGCCAGGCAGCACGCACGGCGGCCCAGTTCTCGGCGGCATTGCCAACAATAGGTATCAGGATCACGCCGACGAACAGCTCGCTCCAGCCAAGCTGGCGGGTCACCGGCTCGACCGCGTTGACCAGCGCTTCGCTGACAATGGCGGTGCCCACGGTGGCCAAAGCCAGGGCCAGCAAACCCTGGCGCAGACTCCATGTGGCGGCCCTTTTGTCCGGCTCTTCCTTTTCGATGACCTGCTCGACATCTGCTTCGGCCGCGGCTGGGCCGATGAATGGCCCGTTGCCCCAGACGACAAACATCAGATAGGCCAGATATGAGGCGAGCAAGATGACCGCGACCATGAGGCTCAACGCCTCGACGCGGCCCGCGTCCTGCACCAGTGACGAAAACAGGGCTGGCAGCACCAGTCCAGCGACGGCGAGGATCAGCAGCGCGGCGTTGAGGCTCGCCAGCCCCACGTCGAACTTGAGGACGCCATGCCGAATCCCGCCGGCCAGCAGGGCGAGCCCGAGCACCAGCAAGGTGTTGCCCACGATGCTGCCCGTGATCGCCGCCTTAACCAGGGTGAACAGTCCCTGGTGCAACGCGAAAAGAGTGATGATCAGCGCGACGGCGTTGCCGAAGGTGGCATTCAGCAATCCGCCGTACTGCGCCCCGAGGTGGTGCGCGACCTGGCCCGTGGCGTGGCCGATCAGACCCGCCAGCGGCACCAGGCCAAGACACGCTGCGCCAAAGACGAGCAGATCAGGCACCCCGGCCAGTCGTCCGACAACTGCCAGGGCCCCAAACACGAGCATCGCATACGACCAACGCGCCACACTAGAGAGACTAAGGCCTACACTTAACCAAAGGCTGCATCGCTCATGTCCACGACTCTTGATCAGCTTGCGGTCAATACGATCCGCACGCTGTCGATCGATGGTGTCCAGAAAGCCAACAGCGGACACCCTGGTTTACCGCTTGGCGCCGCGCCCATGGCCTACGTGCTGTGGACGCGATTTTTGCGTCACAACCCCGCGCATCCGAAGTGGCCGGATCGCGATCGCTTCGCGTTTTCGGCTGGTCACGGCAGCATGCTGCTGTACAGCCTGCTGTATCTGACTGGCTACAACCTGTCGCTCGACGACCTGAAAAGCTTTCGCCAGTGGGGCAGCAAGACCCCGGGGCATCCCGAGTACCACCTCGTCCCTGGCGCCGAGCTGACCACCGGCCCACTTGGCCAGGGCTTCGCCAACGGCATCGGCCTGGCCATGGCCGAAGCCCACCTCGCGGCGACGTACAACCGCCCGGGTCACACCATCGTCGATCACCGCACCTTCGGCCTGGCTTCCGACGGTGACCTGATGGAGGGTGTCGCGTACGAGGCGGCCAGTCTCGCGGGCCATTTGCGGCTGGGCAAGATCGTGTACCTGTACGACTCCAACCAGGTCACGCTGTCCGGCTCGACTGGACTGATCTTCAGTGAGGACGTCGGCAAACGCTTCGAAGCGATGGACTGGCATGTCCTGCACGTCGACGACGGCAACGATCTCGATGCCATCGAACGCGCGATTCAGAACGGCGTCGACGAAGCCGAGCGACCGTCGCTGGTCATCGTGCGGACAACCATTGGCTTTGGCAGCCCGAAACGCGCGGGGACCTGGCAAGCCCATGGCAACCCACTCGGCGTCGAGGAGGTCGAGGCGACCAAGCGCAATCTTGGCTGGCCGACCACCGATACGTTCTTCGTGCCCGATGAAGCTCTGCACTTGTTCCGCAAGGCGTGCGAGCGCGGCACGCAGCTGGAGCAGGACTGGCAACGTCGCTTCGACGCGTACGCCAGAGCATTTCCAGATCTGGCCGCGCAGTTCCGGCGCACCCAGGCCGGCGAGCTGCCTGACGACTGGGACCGCGATCTGCCGACGTTCTCGGCGGCCGATATCAAAGGTGGCGCGATTGCGACCCGCGCCGCCGGCGGCACCGTCATCAACGCCCTGGCCAAAGCCCTACCGGAGCTGATCGGCGGCAGCGCCGATCTCAACCCGTCCACCGACACCGCGCTGAAGACCACCGGCGACTTCGAAAGCCCGAAGAATCTGGCGCCCGATCGACAGGGTGCGGTGGGCGCAGAGTGGGGCTACGCCGGCCGCAACATCTTCTACGGCATCCGCGAACACGCCATGGGCTCGATCACCAATGGCCTCGTGTATCACGGCGGCTTGCGCGCATTCAGCGCCACGTTCCTCGTCTTCAGCGACTACATGCGACCACCGCTGCGATTGGCAGCGCTGAGCGACCTGCCGGCGATCTTCATCTATACGCACGATTCGATCGGACTGGGGGAAGACGGCCCGACGCACCAGCCCATCGAACACCTGCCCGCGCTACGGGCCATCCCGAACATGGTCGTTTTTCGACCCGCCGACGCCAACGAAGTCACCGAGGGCTGGCGTGTCGCGATCGAACGACGCGATGGTCCAACCATTCTCGTCTTTTCCCGGCAGGCACTGCCAATCTTCGATCGGTCGACCCTTGGCCCAGCCGCGGGCGCACGTAAAGGCGCCTATGTGCTGGCCGACTCGCCCGGCGGACCGCCTGAGGTCATTCTCATCGCGACTGGTTCCGAGGTCAGCCTGGTGATGGGCGCGCGAGAGCTTTTGCTGGCCGAAGGACGGCGGGTGCGTGTCGTGAGCATGCCGTCCTGGGAGCTCTTTGAGGCCCAGCCGCAGAGTTATCGGGATGAGGTTTTGCCGCCGTCGGTCGGCGCGCGCGTGAGCGTCGAGGCCGCCGCGCCGCTCGGCTGGGAGCGCTGGGTTGGCCAGCACGGCGAGATGATCGGCTTGCACCGGTTCGGCGCCTCGGCACCCGGGCCCGAGGTCTACAAGCACCTGAATTTCACGCCCGAATTCATCGCCCAACGTGCCCGGACGCACCTGGGCAAGAACTGAACGGAGAACGATCCATGCGCATCGCCATCGCCTCGGACCACGCCGGCTTCAACCTCAAAGAGCTCCTGATGAATCGACTGGCCGCTGAGCCCGACCTGAGTCTGGTTGACCTGGGGACTCATGCTGCCTCACCGCCGGTCGATTACCCCGACTACGCGCAAGCCGCCGCCGAAGCGGTGGTTCGCGGCGACGTCGATCGGGCCATCATGGTCTGCGGTTCAGGTGCTGGGGCGTGCATCGCCGCCGACAAAGTGCCCGGTGCGCGCGCATTCTGCGCGGGCGACACGTACACCGCCCACCAGGCCGTCGAACACGACGACGGCAACGTCCTGTGTCTGGGCGAGCGAGTAACCGGGCCCGAGCTCGCCCTCGAGATCGCCCGCGGCTTCCTGCGTGCGCAGTTCACCGATCAAGAGCGACATCGCCGCCGGGTCGGCAAAATCGCCGCCATCGAAGCCGCGTCCAATTTCCCGGTGGAGGCGCTGCTGCGTCAGGGGCAGAGCATCTGGATGGACAATATCGCGCGCAGCATGCTGACCTCGGGTGAGCTGCGCCGCTTGGCGTGGGAAGACCGCATCGCGGGCATTACGTCCAATCCGACGATTTTTGAAAAGGCGATGGGCCACGGTCCGGAGTATGAAGAGCCGGCGCGCAAGCTGGCCGAGCAAGGCAAAAGCGCGGAAGAGATCTACTGGGCGCTGGCGATCGAGGACATTCAGACTGGCGCCGACATCCTGCGCGCCACTTACGAGCTTACCAACGGCCGCGACGGCTACGTCAGCCTGGAGTGCGCGCCAGCCGTTGCCAACGATACCCAGGCGACGATCGACATGACGATCGACCTGTGGACGCGGCTGAACAGACCAAACGTGATGATCAAGATCCCGGCGACCACCGAAGGCATCCCGGCCATCGAAGCCTCGATCGCAGCGGGGGTCAACGTCAATATCACGCTGCTCTTTGCCGTCGATCTGTACGAGCAGGTGGCGCACGCATACCTGAAGGGGCTCAGGCGCTTCTTTGCTGGCCGCGAGCCGCGCAATCTGGCGCACGCCGCCACGCGTCGACCCGCGCCGATGTCGGTGGCGAGCTTCTTCGTGAGCCGCGTCGACACGGCCGTCGACAAGTTGCTGGGCGACAAGATCGCCGCCGGCGGCGACGTCTCGCGTTATGAAGCGCTACTCGGCCAGGCCGCCATCGCCAACGCGCGGCTGGCGTACGCCCGCTTCCGCAAGATCTTTTCGGGCAGCGATTGGGACAAGCTGGCGGGTCAGGGCGCGGCCGTCCAGCGGCCACTCTGGGCCAGCACGAGCACCAAAAACCCCCGCTACCGCGACGTGCGCTACGTCGAAGAGCTGATCGGCCCCGATACGGTCAATACGCTGCCACCGGCCACGCTCGAAGCATTCAAGGACCACGGCCGCGTCACGCGCACCATCGATACACCCGAAGCGCTCGAGCGCGCTCGTCAAACGATGGTCGACCTGAAAGCCGTCGCTGTCGACATGGACGCAGTGACGCTGCAGCTCCAACGCGAAGGTGTCAAGTCGTTTGGCGAGTCCTATGACCAGCTGATTCAGACGCTGGAGGAAAGGCGCCGATCACTCACTCACGCCTGAGGTCGGCGACGAGTACGGGGGTATCATTCAGCCTTATGCAATCGTCGCTGCACGGGATGATCGACAAAGCGCACCGCTATGCCGAGGAACCAGAACGCGTTCGGCTAGCGCGCCTCGAAGCGGTGGTGCGGGGGGACAACGGCGACCATACCGTGACACTCGCGAATGGGCGGCTGGGCTGCGACTGCGACCACTACGAGCATGAGCGCTTGTGCGCGCACGTGCTCACAGTGGAGCGGGTGCTCAAGTCGTACATCCCAGCCAACTCGGCACCGTTTCCAAGTTAGAAGTCAGACATCAGAAGTCAGAACTCAGACGGTATCAGGGGATATGCAACGTCAGCGCTCGGAACTTCTGACTTCTGACTTCTGACTTCTGACTTCTGACTTCTGACTTCTGACTTCTGACTTCTGACTTCTGACTTCTGACTTCTAAGACAGCTTCGGGCCGCAGGCCTTGTGGTAGAAGAGCGTGCGGCGACGCGGCGAAAGCGTCACAACCGGATAGAGCTCTTTGATAGTGATGCGATCGGCCGGCGTGGGGCATGTCGGCGATGCGCACATATGATCGGTTAGCTGGGAACCCAGCGCTTCCTTCAGACGGGCACGCTCAGCGGCGGTCTGGTTCTTGTTGCTTTCAGCCATGGTATGCACAGTGTAACAACGTCTCGCGCGCCTATCGCATTCCCAGGGTTCGGCGCAGGCGCGCCGCCGTGAAGGGCACCAGCTGGTCGTGGCCCACGGTCACGTTCCCTGGCTGGAGGGAACCGTCAGGGCGCACCTGCACAGCTTCGGTGGCGCGGATCTCAGGCGAGCGTCCGTCCACGAATGCCAGCAGATCATCGGTGGCGAAAGCAGCCAGGCCCATGACCTCAGCCGGGTTCGGGCGATAGTCCTCGAGCGGTTTGTCCGATTCGAGGACATAG
>Ga0070730_10004187_pt1 | contig 12757 bp, 8 predicted proteins | sample Coa_R1_3_FD_66447 | JGI IMG/M metagenome (GOLD analysis project Ga0070730, IMG submission 66447) | Surface soil microbial communities from Centralia Pennsylvania, which are recovering from an underground coalmine fire - Coalmine... | ecosystem: Environmental > Terrestrial > Soil > Unclassified ...
ACTTTCTTATCGCGAGAAACTCTTAAGTCACCGACGCCGCCGGCAACCTTACCGCCTGCCCCTGCGGCACGGAAAATCATCTGCAAACCATCTCGGACGCGTCGAATCACGCGACAACATTGCCTAAGATCCATTGGAGCGCCGCACCGGGGTGACGGACGCCAATAACAAGATCACAAGTTGCGGCTACCACGGCGCCGACCCTCGGTTAAAGCCTGGACTGTTTTTCGCCCGGAACCCGGTTTGAGAATCACGCGGCAGTTTGTTGTATACTCATCCCAGGCTGGGCTCGCCAAAGCAGGATTCTTGATTAAAGGCCCGGCGCATGAAAAGGAAAACTCACACCCATGAAACGCACACAATCATTTTTCCTCATGCTTTTCTTTGCCGCCATCGCTATACCAAGTTTCGCGCAGAGGCCGACGCCGATTCAGCGTCCGCGGCTGCCTCATCCTGAGCAGCCTCCCGCGCCACTGGTTTCCCCGGAAGTTCACCCGGACAATACGGTCACGTTCCGGTTTCGCGATCCGAACGCGAAAGAAGTCTTGCTCTCGCGCGAGGGCGTGGCGAAACCCGTGCCAATGCAGAAAGACGAAGACGGAGTTTGGAGTGTGACCACCGATCCCCTGGAACCCGATTATTACGGCTATACGTTTATCGCCGACGGGGTCAGTCTTTTTGATCCTTCCAACTGGCGCCGAAAGGCCAATTTCCTTTTCATCGCCAGCGAAGTACACGTGCCTGGGCCGCCTTCTCTGCCCTGGGAAATCAACGACGTGCCGCATGGGATCATTCATCACCACTTTTACCATTCAGGAGTGGTGGGCGATAACCGCGATTTTTACGTTTACACTCCGCCCGGATACAATCCCCAGGCGAAAAAGCTTTATCCGGTTTTATATCTCCTGCACGGTTACAGCGACGACGCCAGCGGGTGGACCGCGGTGGGCCGCGCCAATGTGATTCTCGACAACCTGATCGCGCAAGGGAAGGTGCGGCCCATGATTGTGGTGATGCCGCTCGGCTATGGCGCGCCGGAGATCCTGCATCGTGGATTGGCCGCGTTTCGCGACCCCAAACTTCCGCTCTTGAATATGGAAAAGTTTCGCGACGCGCTATTCACGGAAGTGATCCCCCAGGTCGAGCGCGACTATCATGCCTCGCGCGACCGAAATTCCAGAGCCATTGCCGGACTTTCGATGGGGGGCGCGGAGTCTCTCTTCACCGGCCTGAACGCGCTTGACCGTTTTGCCTGGGTCGGTGCTTTCAGCTCGGGCGGCCTCGGCGAGGACTACACCGCGAAGTTTCCTTCTCTCGACTCAAAGGCCAACGCCCGCCTGCGCTTGCTTTGGATTGCCTGCGGCACGGAAGACGGCCTGATCAATACCAACCGAAAGTTCCGCGCGTGGCTCGATTCAAAAAACGTCCGGCACACGAATATTGAAACACCTGGCATGCACACCTGGCTGGTGTGGCGGCGCAATCTTGCCCAATTCGCACCGCTTTTGTTCCAGAAGTAATGTCCGCTAAATTGCTTTTGCCGGATGGCATTGAAAGCTCCTGATTGCGGCTGGGATTCCCGAGGCTGGTATGGTTGGATGGGCAAGTTGACAATACCCGCTGCAAAAAAGTTTCCTGCTTCAGTCCGCGTCCGGCTGTGGATTCCCTTTTTTGAGGAGGCTTCCCATACGCTCTAAAATTGTTTGCGGGCTGATGATGATCCTGGTGATCGCGTCCAGCCAAATCTCCACCGCGCAGGACGCGCCCGCACAGGGGACTCCGGCACCAACCCCAGCGGGAGATATCGTCATTGAGACAAACCCATCAGGGTTGAATATATCGATTGACGGTGATCCCCAGGGAGCCAGTCCGGTAAGGACCATTCTCGCCGAGGGCCGGCACAAGTATTCCATCCAATGTTCGAATAAAGATATTTTGACAAGGGATTTCAGCATCGCCGAGGGAGAAATCACCATCTATAAGGTCTCCTGTCCCACCCCGCTCCAGCCCCCCACGAAAGGTGCCGCGAATTGGAGCGGAGGCCGGAACAATTTCTCCCTCGATTCCACACCGGGCAGGTTGAGGGTATTGATTGATGGAAGGTTCCGCGGGGCCAGCCCCGTGCGGGCGATGCTCAACAACGGTCCGCACAGATTATTGGTTCAATGTCCGGGAGTGAATATTTCAAGGAATTTCGTAATAGAAGCGGGGATATATAGAAGTTACGTATTAACCTGCTTTGACTCAAACCCGGGCGCCCATTTGGGCGATATCACCATTGAAACACAGCCATCCCGTTTGAATGTGCTGATTGACGGAAAGGCGCATGGGACAAGCCCCATCCAGGCGACCCTCAGCCAGGGGCGGCACAATTTCACCATCGAATGCCCTGACACGGGCCATTTCACGAAGACTTTCAGTATTCCGCCCGGGCAAACAAGAAATTACATCATAACCTGTACAGTGGACTGACCTTCTCTATTGTAGCGCGGGACGAGGCCCCAGGTTCTGCGTTGGCGGCCCCACCGGCGGTCCGCCCGTCAGAGACGGGCGCTACAATCTATTTTGCTATTGCTATTAGCTTGCTGAAACGCGCTTGACGGTTCCGCGAACAACCATTTCAGTGGGAATAATCTTTTTGTTCAAACGGACGCCGGGCTGGTGTAGTTTTTCGAGCAGCAATTCCATCAAAGTCCGGCCAATGATCTCATTGTTCACGCGGATGGTGGTCAGTTGCGGGTCCATCAGAAGGGCTTCCTCGCGGTCATCAAAGCCCACCAGGCTCACGTCATCCGGCACGCTCACGCCCAACCTTCTGAAGGTGCGCGAAAGGCCATGCGCAATTTCATCATTGCCGGCGATGATCGCCGTGGGCCGCGGACTCAGTTGTAAAACTTGAGAAGCGGCCCATTCGCCGTATTCGCTTAAACTTCCCGAATGCCGCTCCATGATAACGGTGGGCCGCAAATTACGTGAGGCCATGGCGCGGAGGTAGCCTCTGTGCCGCTCGCGGAACCAGGGGTAGCGCGTATCGCCCACGAAGGCAATGTTGCGATGCCCTTGTTCCAGGACGTATTGCGTGGCCTCATGCTCAGCCTTGCAACCGTCAAAGCTGACCTGGTCATATTTCAACATGCGCTGGGGCCCAAACATATTGTTCCCGAACATCACAAAGGGAACGTGCAGCGTCTGGATGTATTCCACAAAGTTGGGATAAATGGTTCCCGCCAAAACCAGCCCGTCCACCCAGCCGCGCTCCTTGAGAATCGGTGGAAGCGGAATCTGATCGGCGGGAATTTTGTCGCTGTAATGGACGGCGGCAAAAACCACGTGCTGGCCAAGCGAGCGGGCGCAGGTTTCAACACCCTGCAGAATGCGGGCGTGGAAACTGTGCAGGAAATCGCGGTTGCTCAGCAGGAAGCAGACCATTCCTGTGCGCCGCAAAATCCGGCGCGCCTGGGCGTGAGGGCGAAAGCGCAACCGGCTGATGGCGGTGAGGACGCGCTCATGGGTGGCGCCGCTCACGTGATTGCCCCCGTTGAGCACTCGCGACACGGTGCCCACGCCCACGCGCGCCAGGCGCGCGACATCCCGAATGGTAATTGGATTTGGAACCTTTTCCATCGCTTGGGCCGTTTAAGTTTCCAGCCGATCGTCGGGATTGTCAAGCGCCCGGCTGGCTTTGGCAACTGGCTGTTGAATCTACCACAAATACCTACTTGTATCACAGTGAGGCGATTTGTTTTGCCAGAATTTTCTTGCATTTTTTCCTTGACAACCCTCTGGTCGGTTTCGTATCTTCTGGAACTAGTTCCAGAACGACCAGGCTTTGCTGGTTTTTTTTAAGCTTATTGCGTCGGGTGTCCAATAATACATTTTGAGAAAATGGCAGCTTGAAGGTTACTGCTTGCTGAACACTCCACCGGAGGGTGCGGTCGTGTACCCTCAAGCTTCATGTTATTCGTTTGCGCTTGACAGGGGCGAGAGCTCTGGGTTAGGTTTCGGACCACTGGATATGGTTTCAATGATGACAAAAAATTTGCTGGCTGAACGGAGGAGATTATGCGCTTGGATAAGTTTCTTCGGACGTTAGGGACAAAGTCCGCATGGGCAGGATTAAGTCTCGGCCTGCTCCTCGCACTGGGGACAGCACGACAACTGAATGCACAGGTTCTTTACGGTTCGCTGGTGGGCAACGTCACCGACCCGAGCGGCGCGGCCGTTCCGGGGGCCACCGTAAAGATCACGCAGGCGGAAACCGGCTTCACGCGGACCGCGGTTACAGACCAGGCGGGAGGTTACAACCTCTCCACCATTCCGGCCGGGACTTATACGGTCGAAGTCAGTACGGCGGGGTTCAAAACCTCGCAAAAGACCGGCGTCAATGTGAGTGTGAATACAGTGGCGCGCGTGGACATGTCGCTCGAGGTCGGCGCCGTCACCCAATCGGTGGAAGTCACCGCCAACGCGCAGTTGCTCCAGACCGACCGCGCCGACGTCCATCATGACCTCACGGCCCTTCAGATCCAGAACGTCCCCTTGCCGCCGGGCAACAATTTCGAGGCATTGTTCCGTGCGGTTCCCGGCGTCAATCCGCCTTCCACCGCCCACTCGATCGCCACCAACCCTTCGCGGTCGCTGGCCTTCAACTCCAACGGCACCAGCCAGCTTGGCAACGACATTAAGATTGACGGCGTCAGCCAGTGGAACATCTGGACGCCGGAAAATTCGGCTTACATCCCTTCTTCCGACGCGCTTGAGACAGTCAACCTGAGCACAAATAATTACAACGTCGATCAGGGCTTTGCCGGCGGCAGCTCGGCCAACGTGATAACCCGGAGCGGCGGCAACCAGATCCACGGCGACCTCTATGAATACCACTATAACAATAACCTGGAGGCGCTGGAATTTTTTGCCCCAAGGGACCGCATTACGAGCCAGCCCAAGGACGTTTTCAACCAATTTGGCGGCAGCATCGGCGGTCCTATTAAGAAGGACAAATTGTTCTACTTCTCGAATGTCGAGGTCACGCGCGACTACTTCCTCGCCACGCAAGGGGGCACGGTTCCAACCGATGCCATGAGAAAGGGCGACTTAAGAGGCCTCCTCGGCAGCATCGCGGGCGCGACCGCCCAAAATCCGGATTTCGTTTACGATCCAACGACGGGGAACTCGGACGGCACGGGCCGAAGCATTATGACGGCCACGAACAACCCAGCCGATCCGACGACCTTCAACTCTCTGTGTCAAGCCGGCGACCCCGGCAGCTCGTTATTCGGCGGTTTTACCACATGTCCGAACGTGATTCCCACCAGCCGCCTCAGCCCCCTCACAACCAAGCTCCTCAGCATGCTCCCGGAGCCGAATCTCCTCAGTACCAGCTCAAACCAGGCGGCGAACAATTTCCGTGCCCAGGGTGATGTTCACTTCAACCGCTTCACCACCGACGACAAGATCAACTGGAACGCCACTGACAAATTTAATATGGCCGGCCATATCGGGTTCCTCAAGTACAGCACCTACAATCCGCAGATCTTCGGCGCGCTAGGCGGCGAGGAGCTCGACAGTAAGTTCATCTCCAACGAGGGCGCGGCCTTTGGACACACCATCACCGTCAGCGCGACGGGCAATTACGTGGCTTCCCCTAATTTCGTGGTGGACGTCACCGGCGGCTTTACCCGCCAGACCACTAACTCCGCGCAACTGGACATTAAGAAGAACGAGGGCCAATTGTTTGGCATCCCCGGCACGAATGGCTCGCGGCCTTTTGAAGGTAGCTGGCCGAGGATCAACATCAGCGGCTTCTCTTTCATTGGGACGCAGAACAACTTTATGCCCTATTTCCGCAACGACCCGCAGGTTTTCTTGAGCGCCAACGCCAGTTGGATCCACAGCAAGCACTCGCTCCGCTTTGGTGGGGCCTGGGAGGTCCAGCACCTCAACCAGGAGCAGCCGGAGTGGAACGCCGGCGGGACATCATGGCCGGCCGCCGGAGGATTTCAGGGTGGTTCCGGACCGACCCAGTGCAAATCCGCGGCCACAAGCACCACAGCCTCAGCAAGTAACTGCTTCCAGACCGGTCTTAAAAAGGGCAGCACTTCGGCCTCCAATAGCTTCACAGGTCTGGGGACTTTCCTCTTAGGTCTCGATACAGGCTGGGGCAGGAACATCCAGGTTCCCGATTTCTTCCATACCAATACGCAGGAGTATTCGCTCTACGTCGGGGATACCTGGCAGGTTACGCGCAATCTGACCGCCAACCTTGGCCTCCGCTGGGAGTACTACCCCTTCCCCACACGCTCCGGCACGCCCAAGGGTGTCGGGCGGTATGACTTTACGAGCGGCCTGATGCTGAATTGCGGCGAGGGCAACGTTCCGCTCGACTGCGGCGTCCAGATCGGCAAGAAGTATTTCTCGCCGCGTATTGGGTTGGCCTACCGCGCCACCAACTCGCTGGTGGTCCGCGCCGGCTTCGGAATGTCCTTTGATCCCTTTAACATCATTGATGACGTGAGGACGAATTATCCCATCCTGATCCCACTGAACCAGGGCACGCCCAACTCTCTTTCGGCCGCGGGCGTGTATGACACTGCGAGCCTCCAGAACACGCCGGCCGGCGAGTGCGCAAGCTTCGCCAGTTTCTGCTTTGGATCTGGCGGGACGCTGCCCGTGGGCATTATTAACCCTGCCTTTCCAAGCCTGACGGCCAGCTCGAATCCTATTCCGGGCAACGTCAACCTGGCGACCACCGGGAACAGTATCAATCGCGGGTATATCATGTCCTGGAACTTCACGGTACAGAAACAACTGGGGAAGGGTTGGATTGCCTCGGCGGGCTATGTGGCCACGCGAAGCGTTAAACAGCTTGGCTTGCTGGACTTGAACGTCCAAAGTCCCATCGCCCCGGCCGGCTGCGACCCGACTGCGGGCAAGTGCGGCGGCTCGGCCAGCCAACCGTTCAACTTTAACGGCGGCAATAAGGCAATTTGTACCACCACGGCCAGCACTGCTCTCGGATGCCGAACCGGCGGGACATCGCTGGTCACACCCGTCGGTGAAAACCATTACGACTCTCTCCAAGCCACACTCAACCACAGATGGTCCAATGGCTTCGATATCGGCGTGGCCTATACCTGGTCAAAGACGATCGGCGTGGCGGATTGCACGGATGAGAAAAGCAACTGTCCTCGCATCGCTGTGCCCCAATTCTACAGCCTGAACCAGGGATTGAGTAATTTTGACCGCCCCTCAAACCTGGGTGTGACGTTTATTGACGAGTTGCCTTTCGGCACCGGCAAGCGATGGGCTAAGTCCGGAATAAGCTCGAAAATTCTGGGCGGCTGGCAGTTGAGCGGCCTGCTCACCTCGGTTTCGAATGGTCCGATCCAGTGGCGCGCTTCCAACAGTTCCTTGGGCACGGGTGGCAACCAGCGGCCGGATGCTACTTGTGCGCCCACTATCACGCACCAAGTCGGCCCTGGCCAGCAGTGGTTTCAGACGAATTGCTTCTCGGCGGTTAATACGCAGCGCTTTGGCACCCAGGCCTTCTATCAGTTTCACGGGCCGCACGATTTCGACATGGACGCGGCGCTCCTGCGGACATTCAAGCTGACGGAACGCTTCAACTTCCAGTTGCGGGCCCAGGCCTTGAACGTCACCAACACTCCGTCCTTCTCGAATCCGGACGGCAATTGCAACAGCATCCCGACGGGCCAGACCAGCGGCTGCAATGGCAGCAGCTTCGGCCAGGTCACTGGGACCTCCAACATTATTGCCCGGGAAAACAGTAATGGCGCGCGCCTGATTGAGTTCAATATGCGGTTGAACTTCTGAAGGCGCTGCGTTAATTTCCATTTGAAAAGGGACCGCTTCGGTATGCGGTCCCTTTTTTGGTTTTCCGCGCGCGAGGAAAAAGATTTAACACAGAGGGCACAGAGCAGATCCTGCGGAGGCCACGGAGCAAGAGAACTCCGTCTAAACTTTGCGGCCTCTGTGTTGAAATCTTTTCTTTGGGTTTCGCCCGTCGGCTGATTCGTACGCTTCTCACAATCAAATCCGGTTTTGACTTTGAAATTTCTGCCCTTACAATGAATCTATGGGGATGCGAGATGCACGCCTGCTTGCGGTCGCGTTGGCACTAATATCATTTCCCATGGCCTTGCGTTCGGCGGAACTGCCCGCGCTTCCCAGGCTCAATATGGCCGATTTTCTTCCGGCGATACGCCAGCAGATTCAGCAAGCGGATGCTGCCGCGCGCGCCAATCCGCGCAGCGCCGATGCCTCGGGCAACCTGGGAATGGTTCTTGATGCCTACCAGCAGTACGAGTCGGCTGCGTTCTGCTACCGGCGCGCCCACGAGCTTAATCCCCGCGTGTTTCGATGGGCGTACTATCTGGGCGCGGATCAGCTCCATCAGGGCGAGTATGACCAGGCGGCCGCGACTTTGCGCCAGGCTTTGGCTCTGTCACAGGATTATTTGCCGGCGCGATTGAAGCTGGCTGAAAGCTTGCTGGCCGGCGGAAATTTGGATGAAAGTGGCAAGATATACGAAGATATCTTGAAAGACGCTGCCAAGAAGCCCCGCGATGGCGACAACGCTGCCATAGCAGAAGCACTCTACGGGATGGGCCGGATTGAGGCCGCGCGGGGAGACATCTCCGCTGCCGCGGAGTCCTACCGCAAGGCCTGCGAGCTCTTTCCCGATTACGGCGCGGCGCAATACGCGCTGGCCTTGGCTTACCGCAGTCTCGGGAAACCTGACATGGCGCAACCGCATTTTAGTCTTTATGAAGCGAACATGACGGTTACGCCGCCCTTGGAGGATCCGCTGCTGGGCGCAGTCCAGGCCCTGAATCTTGGCGCCGATCCGCACTTCCGTCACGCTATCGAACTGGAAAAACAGGGCAAGCTCGATGCGGCGATCCAGGAGCAGGACCGGGCGCTTGCGGTTGATCCGAAAAGCGTCCAGGCTCGCATCAATCTTATTTCGCTTTACGGGCGCACCGGCCAAACGGAAAAGGCCGAACAAAATTTCCAGGAAGCGGTGCGCTTGAATCCCAATCGCGCCGATGCCTACTACAATCACGGCGTGCTCTTGATGAGGCAGAATAAATTTCCAGAGGCGGAACAAGCTTTCCGGCAAGCCCTGCGCATCAATCCATTCTATGCGGAAGCTCACAATAATCTCGGGGTTTTGCTCGAAAGAAAGGGCCGCACGGAAGACGCGCTGGCAGAATACGAGGCCGCCCTCCAATGCCGGCCCACTTACCGGCTGGCGCATTACCACCTGGCCACCATTCTGGCGAGGCAGGGCAAATACGATGAAGCAATCGCGCAGCTCTTGCCGACGCGCACTCCGCAGGATGAGAGCACGCCAGTCTATCTCTACGCACTCGCCATCGCCTATGGGCGCAAAGGAGACCGGGAAAACGCGCTGAAATATATGCGCATGGCGCGAGACCAGGCCGCGGCTCGGAATCAATCACAGCTTCTGGCCGGCATTGAGAGGGACCTTCGCAGCCTGGAGCAAGCAGGGATGCCATAGTGACCACATGATGTCCGTGGAAGTGACACCTTCAAATCAGTGGTAGGCTGGCAATGGTTATTCAACTCAACGGTAGGCGTCTTTTCGGTGAAGGACTCGCGCCACATGGATGATACCAGACTCCTCGGCGAAGCGCACACGATAGTCGCCCACACGAAGACGAAAATCTGCCGTATCGCCTTTCAGTTTTTTGATGTCTCCCTGCCCGGTTTCGGCGAAGCGGTGCAGGTCTTCGAAGATACTCATAGCCGTTTCGCGGCTCAGGGTACGAATGTCCGCGCGGGCTCGCTCGGAGAAGACTATCTTCTTCACTTGGTCTCTTGGAGATGCTTGAGGTCGTCAACGGTGAGCCCGAACTCAGCCAAAACTTCTTCAAACGGAATCCCCGGGTTGTGCTTCAGCCACTCGCGTGCTTCCGCTATTGCCTTTTCCTCTTCCGGAGTGACCGGCTCGTCATCAATGGGGGCATTGGCGATGGCACGAGAGACGGGGTCGAGCATCGCCTCCAGCAGGCCGACGACGGCCTCCACCTGGGTCTGGGGCAGGCGATCGATGAGTTGGTGGGCGTGTTCTTTGGCTTCGGTTTTTGTCATGACTTTCTCCATTGCCTCACTTTACCCGCTGTAAAGCACCCTGTCAATCATGGTAAGGGTGTTTGTTTAAATATGAATTTAGGATCCCATCCATCCCTTCTGGAATAATGTTATGGTTTGAGCGAGGACGAATTCTTTGACGCGACGCGAAATATTATTGGCTGGCCTGGCCCTTGGCTCCATTCCTCAAAAGAAGCGGGCCTTGCCGAAAAGTCCTGCCATCCAAACACCCATCTTTCGCGAAATCGCCGCCGAAGTTGGTTTGAATTTCCACCATTTCAACGGGGCAACGGGCCAATACTACATGCCGGAAATTATGGGCGCCGGCGTGGCTCTCTTCGACTATGACAATGATGGGGATCTCGATGTGTACCTGATCCAGGGAACAAGGCTCGACAGCCGGGGGAAACTGCTCTTCCCTCCGCCGCCCGGTTGGAAACCCGGCAACAGGCTTTTTCGCAACATGCTGGCGGAAACGGGCAAGCTGCATTTTATCGACGTCACCGAGCAAGCCGGAGTGGGCCACGTTGGGTATGGCATGGGCGTGGCAGTGGGCGATTACGACAATGACGGCTTCCAGGACCTCTATGTGACCAACTTCGGCCACAACGTTCTTTACCACAACAACGGTGACGGAACTTTTACCGATGTCACGCGCGAGGCCGGGGTGGATGACTCCCGTTGGAGCACCTGCGCCGCCTGGCTCGATTACGATGGCGATGGGTTGCTCGATTTGTTCGTGGGCAACTATGTCGATTTCACCGTTCAGGGCAACAAGCAATGCTACGGTCCCCTCGGTGATCTGGATTACTGCACGCCGAAAGCGTATCAGGCAGTTCCCTCCCGGCTGTTTCGCAACCTGGGTAATGGGAAGTTTGCCGACGTCACGGAATCATCAGGCATCGCATCGTCCTACGGTCCGGCGCTGGGCGTGGTGTGCGCGGACTTCAACGGCAATGGGCGGCCGGATCTTTATGTGGCGAATGACACGGCGGCCAATCGTTTGTGGATGAATCAGGGCGACGGGACGTTCAAGGAAAGCGCGCTGGAAGCCGGTGTAGCCTACAGCGCCGATGGTTTGCCCAAGGCGGGCATGGGCGTGACCGCCGAAGACGTGGAAAACGACGGCAGCCTGGACCTCCTGGTCACCAACCTGACGGGCGAAGGAGTGACTTTATTTCACAATAACGGAAAGGCCGTGTTCGATGAAGTGACCGTCCAATATGGACTGGCCCAGGCGACTTTCGGGTCCACCGGCTTTGGCGCCAAATGGTTTGATTACGATAATGATGGATGGCTGGATTTGTTTACCTCGAACGGCGCCGTGACGCGCATGGAATCGGAGCGTGGAAAACTTTTCCCTTTCGCCCAAAAGAACCAGCTCTTCCACAATGAAGGTGAAACAAAACGGTTCCGCGAAACCAGTTATATCGCCGGCCCGGCTTTCCAGCGCGCGGAAGTGAGCCGCGGGGCCGCCTTCGGCGACATTGATAATGACGGCGCCCTCGACATCGTGGTGACCAATAATAATGGGCCGGTGCGCCTGTTACACAATCAAATCGGATCCCGGCAACACTGGCTGCAAGTGAAGCTCGAAGGCTCCGGACCGAATCGCTTTGGCATCGGCGCGCGCGTCGGCGTTTTGCGCCAAGGGCAGAAAACCTTGTGGCGTTGGGCGCATACGGATTCGAGTTACTTGAGCGCCAGCGACGTTCGAGTCCACTTTGGCCTGGGCGAAAAGCCTAAACTCGATGGCGTGGTGGTCCATTGGCCCGACGGGCTGAAAGAAAAATGGGATAACATTCAACCCGACAGAATTGTTAAACTCCGCCAGGGATCGGGCAGGCGCGAATGAGTTCTTGCCCATTCCCGCGCAGGAATGAGAAAATGCGGCTGGTTGTGAGTTCGGATTTTTGTGCACAGCATTAACCAGACCCAACGCGGATTGACATAACTATGACCAATAAATCCCTCTCGATTTCCCGGCGAAGCTTTTTGACAACTCTGGGCGCTGCCGCGCTGGCGGCTCAGGCCACGGCTCGCACCGGCAGCGTGGAGGTAGGCGTCTGCGCCAAGAGCGCCGACCTCGAAAATGCCATTCATTATGGCTTCGATTACCTGGAGCCCTCGGTGGCTGAGATTTCAGAAATGGACGAGACTAAATTCGCCGCATTCAAGGCGCGCGTGCTGGCCTCTCCCATCCGTTGTGAATGCTTCAACAGCTTCATCCGCACGCTGCGCGTGGTGGGCGATAAAGTGGACCACGCCGCGTTGCAGGATTATCTCGAAAGCTCGCTGGAGCGCTGCCGACAACTTGGCGGAAGTATTGTGGTGTGGGGCAGCGCGGGCTCACGAAATGTTCCGCCGGGTTATTCCCGCGAATCAGCCTGGCAACAGATGAAGGATTTTTTGCGCCAGGCCGGCGCGGTGGCAAAGTCAAAAGGAATTGTGATCGCCATCGAACCTTTGCGGAAACAGGAGAGCAATATCATCAACACCGGCGCCGAAGCCCTGCGGTTGGTGCGCGAGACCGGCCATCCAAATGTCAAAATGATCATTGACTACTACCATCTGCGGGAAGAAAACGAAGACCCGCAGATCGTCTGGAAAGCGCGCAAGG
>Ga0070730_10004188_pt1 | contig 12757 bp, 13 predicted proteins | sample Coa_R1_3_FD_66447 | JGI IMG/M metagenome (GOLD analysis project Ga0070730, IMG submission 66447) | Surface soil microbial communities from Centralia Pennsylvania, which are recovering from an underground coalmine fire - Coalmine... | ecosystem: Environmental > Terrestrial > Soil > Unclassified ...
AATAGTCCACCCATTGCGCCGGATAATTGTGCAGCCGGATCACGTGGCCGCCTGCCGCGACGGCATCGACATGATGACAGAGCGCGAAATGCTGGAAGCCGAGCTGGGTCGTCACCGCGGCCAGCGCCACGGCGAGATCGTCGATGCTGGTCGTCGCCTCGACGATGCGCATCAGGCGCATCATCATTGTCTGTTTGCCCATCGGGCCGCTTCACGACCGCAGGCGGTGTCTCAAGCCACCGCGCCCCCAGCGATCGCCCTTCCCCATGCCATGCGCCGGACAGCGGGTTCTCACGCCACATGCCGGCGAATCCACTAATGGACACGTCCTATCATGGCTTTTTATATTGTAAAAGCCGGAACAACATTCAAACAATATGGACGTATTATCAGGCAATAATCGGGGCTTTCATTGCCATTCTACTACCAGCGTATTCATCTGTACCAGTCATGGTCGGCCTGTGATCCCACCAATCGGGCACAACTCCCCTCCGGACTGGCGCGACGCGACCAGCTATGAGCGGCTGTGCGGCATCGATCGCGCCGGCCTGATGTGGGAATGGCTTCGCCGTGATCGCGACTACGTCGCCTGGTATGTCCAGGCGAGCAAGGCGACTTGCGGCGTCGATCCCCAACCGCTCCGGTGGGGGTTGCACTTTCGCCGAGCATCCGGGCCTCGCGGCCCCGGACGCCCGGATCATCTGGCATGCCGATTTCGATCCCGGGACGATTGCTGTCACCGCAGTGCCGACCGATCCCGCCAATCCCGACTGCGTGCACATCGACCGGCTCGCGCCGTGGCTGGCGATCGCGGTCGATGCGCAGGGGCGTGAACATGCCGTACTGTCCGACGGCTGGCATCATATCCGCTTCGACGTGGAACAAGGTCGGCTGGCGGGCGAGCAAGCCGTCCTGCTGCGCTACCGGGTGCAGGGCGTGGCTTCTGCCGAAGCGCGGCTGCTGCCGCTGCGTCGCTTTCTGTACCTCTACCGCCATCACCAATTCGGACGCTCGCTCTATCCACCGGATCCCCGCATCGACCGCTGGATCGAGATGCTGCGCGCCCATGACGCGCTGCTGGCAGGCGCCAGCCAGAGGGAGATCGCGGCGGCGCTCTATGGGGCGGACAGAATTGCGCGCGACTGGGGAGAGGCTTCGGATTCGCTGCGTTCGCGGATCCGCAGACTCGTCCGCGACGCCCACGCCATGGCGCGCGGCGGATATCGGACTCTGATCCGCCGCAGAACGACCGCCGTGAAGAGCTTCGATGTTGGATCATCGGTCCAGCAGCCGGCTGCAGTGCCGTACAATTCGCTATCTGGGGCTGGCGGGTGATCATATCCTTGCGAACTTAGCTTGGCAGCAATTGCCCGAGAACCGACCACTCAGCATGCCTCGCCATGCGCGGGATAGCGGCCGTAAAAATTCTCATCGCCGGCATTGAAATGCGCATCATTTGATGCCATATTTCGTGCTCAGCGATGGAGAAGACCTATGCGCACCACGCTCGCGCTTGACGATGAATTGGTAGCGAAGGCGCAAGCTTTCACCGGTCTGACTGAAAAATCCTCGCTGATCCGCGAAGCGCTGAAGGCGTTGATCGCCCGGGAGAGCGCTTTGCGTCTTGCCCGTCTCGGCGGCACAGAGCCCGAAATTCTTGCCGCGCCCCGCAAGCGACCTGAACAACCATGATATTAATCGATACTTCGGTTTGGGTCGATCATTTGCGTCGCGGAGATTTGGCCCTTTCCGACCTTCTCACTCGAAGCCAAGTGCTGACCCACCCCTTCGTGATCGGCGAACTGGCCTTGGGGAGCCTGCGCCAGCGCGACATTGTTCTGGGTGCACTGCGCGATCTGCCGCAAGCGGTGGTCGCCGGCGACGACGAGGTGCAGGCATTTATTGACCGCCATACCCTGTTCGGCATCGGTATCGGTTATGTCGATGCGCATCTGCTGGCGGGCACGTTGCTCACCTCTGGTGCCCGGCTCTGGTCGCGCGACAAGCGGTTGAGCGATGCTGCTGGTCGCTTGGGGATTGCTGCCGATCGAGATCATTGAACCAGTCCCCGCGTCCCTCGCAATCGAGGCACAACCTTAGCCCGTCTCATGCGCCGGGGGCCCGATTTTGGGCGGCGATCGTGATGTAACTATCTGATTTGGCCTAGACGGAACCGCCTAGAGAAGAGTTACCTACACCAATCCTTGAGACCGGACAGAAAGTGCCGCGACCGCCATGGCAGACGATAGGCCATGGGGCAGACAGAATTGCGCGCGACCGGGGAGAGGCCTCGAATTCGCTTCGTTCGCGGATACGCAGGCTGGCACGCGACGCCCACGCCATGGCGCGCGGCGAATATCGGACCCTGATGCCCCGCAGACCCTGATCCGCCGCCAGGCCATCGATGGGCCAGCGACGCCCGGGGATCAGAAACGACGCCGTGAAGCCAGACAGGGTTCGCGCGGCATCCTGATCGTCACGCGCGCATCTGCCTCCGCAACGATGCGCCGATCGCCGGCCTCGGCTTCCGGCCGGCTAAATGTCCGCGCATCGCGCTGACTGAACCGAACCGCTGCCCCAACGCCTGCGTCGCTTACCACCACCCGGGACACGATCCCGGCCGACATGGGAGAGAGCCGCGACGCCGGACGCTTGCTTGTGCGAGCGCTGTATGGCGGATCTTCAGCGTCGCGCGCTCGCGGCAGAGCTTCGCCGTCTGGCGGCTGTTTGTACCAGCGATCGATCCTTCGCCCCGGTGACCGCCCGGCTGCTGGCGGAGTCCTGCGCCGGTCGGCGAACCCGCGCAACGGCTCACGCCGTCCTTCGCTTCGCTACGGCCCTCGCGGGTGCGCGAGCCCACCTGTGCCCGACGCCAAGCGGCCTCCGCCGCCGGGGATGGTCCCCGGCACCGAACGGAGGAAAGATCATGTCATCCCCAGCCCGTACAGACGTCTATGCCCGCGTCACCAACGCCATCATCGCGGCGATCGAGACTGGCGCCGGCACCTGGCGCATGCCGTGGCACCATGAAGGCGCCGATGCCACCCGCCCGACCAACGTCGCAAGCGGCAAGCCGTACCGAGGCATCAACATCGTGTCGCTTTGGGCCGCAGCCTGCACGACCGGCTATGCGAGCGGGATCTGGGGCACCTATCGTCAGTGGCAGGCGCTCGGCGCCCAGGTCCGCAGGGGCGAACAAGCCAGCGTCGGCATCTTCTGGAAGGAGGTCGACCGCCGCGACGTCGACAATGGCAGCGACGATGACGGCGACCATCATCCGCGGCTCTTCGCCCGGGCGTTCAGCCTGTTCAATGCTGATCAGGTCGACGGCTACGCACCCGAGCCCGGTGCCATCCTCCCCGAGAGCGAACGGCTCGCGACCGCCGATCAATTCATCGCAGCACTGGGCATCGACACCGTCTACGGCTCGGGCAGCGCCTATTATCATATCGCCGAAGACCGCATCCACATGCCGGATTTCGCCGCCTTCCACGACGCGCACGGCTTTTTCGCCACGTATATCCACGAATGTGCCCATGCCTGCGGCGCTGCCCACAGGCTCGACCGGAATTTCAGCGCGAAGTGGACGCGGCATGCCCTCGCGATGGAAGAAGCGGTGGCCGAGCTCACCGCATCCTTCCTGCTCGCTGATCTCGGGATCGCGCATGAACCGCGACCTGACCACGCAGCTTACATTGCCTCCTGGCTCGACCTGCTCAAGGATCAGCCGCGGGCAATCTTCACTGCCGCCAGCAAGGCGCAAGCAGCGGCCGACTGGATGCACAAGCAGCAGCGCTGACGTGCGCGACCATGTCCGAGCGGCCGAGCCGTTTCCGGCTCGACCGCTCGGTCGTGCGCCGTCGATATGCGGGCTGACGCCCGCGCATCAGCGGCCCCATGGTCGTCAGCTTGCCTTGAGCGCTTTCGGCTTCGACAGCTTGCGCGACCGGGGAGCCGGTATCCCACCGTCCGGACGCGCGCCAGCAGTGGCTTTGGCAGCCGCAATGCCGAGCTTCTTGCGGCTCGTCTTCACCGCCTCGACGATCGGTTCGGCGACCGGCTCGACGGGTTCGACCGCGCTCGTCACCACCCCTTCCGCGCTCTTCGCGGCCTTGCGTTGACCCAGCCCAATCGAATGGGCAAGCGTGCGACGCTTCTCGGCATAATTGGGCGCGACCATCGGGTAATCCTTGGGCAGGCCCCATTTCGCGCGATAGTCGTCTGGCGACATATCGAAGTTGATGCGCAGATAGCGCTTGAGCATGGTCAGCTTCTTCCCGTCCTCGAGGCAGACGAAATAGTCGGGCTTGACCGACGCACGGATCGAAACGGCGGGCTGCTGCACGGGCTCTTGCGGTTCGGTCGGTTCACCGAGCTTCTGCAGCGCCTCGAAGGTTGCGCGGATCAGCGCGGGCAGTTCGGCCGTGCTGACAGCATTGTGGCTGACATGAGCGGTCACGATATCGCCGGTAAGCGCAAGCAATTCTTCAGTCATGACGATCCTCGCACGAGCGATGAGCGCCACTTCATACCGACATTGGACGCATGAACAAGCAAAGCCATATCGCCCTTCTTCGGCGCTTCTTTGTGGAAGGCCAGTAAAGGGCAGCGACGATCATGCGTCAGGCGTCGCTCAGGCCGCGACACTGCCCGGGCGAAGCCCCTTCATGAAGTGCACGCGCCACAGATCGAGCAGCATCGCGGCATGATCGGGTTCGGTGACGAAGGACGCGATCGCAACCGCAATCTGGTGATCGTCCTCCTGGTTCAGTAGAAAGGGGCTCGGCCCCGTCAGGCGCACGCCGTCAAGTGTCAGGCCATCGCGCTTCAAACGGGCCAGCGCCGCCTCGTCGAAGGCGAGGTCCGACCACATGTCAGCCGCGCGTTGCCGGATCTCGTCCAGTCCCATCGTCCCTGTTTCGAACCGGAATTCCACGCTTTTCCCTGTCGCTTGCGTCATCATGTCGCTGGTCCGCGCATGCCCCCGCACACCCATCCCGATCCCGGCAACTATCGCGGGCCCGGGCCCCGTTCAACCGACGCATACTCGCCTTGTACGAAGACAGGATTGTCCAGTAGTGCTGCCTTGAGCCTCTGTCCTTGCCGCATCGACCGCGGGGAATCGCTCTGACCTTGCTCACCATCCTATCCTGTCCGGCTCCTTGGGCCCATGACCTGGACCGGACGCAGGACGGCACGAAACCATCGGGCTGGCGCTTATTTCCCCGCCGGCGCGGGGACCCTGTCGGGCCCCGTCACGCCGGCTCCTCGCGGTCGCTGCACGCTCCAAATAAGCGTCGCCCTCCAGTCCTCCGCTTTCGCTCCGGCCGTCCGGTTCGTGGTCCTGCTTTGCCCGGTCCTCCGGTCGGCCCATCGTCCGGGACAGGCTCGGGCGCGATCATCAGGAGACGAACAATGCCAGCCATCGGTCAGGTCACCCGCCAGGGACGGGGTTTCAAAGGCCAGCTCCGGACGCTTTCGATCCGTACCGACATCGAGATCATCCCCAACGCAAAAACGGGCGATACCCAACCCGATTTTCGCGTGCTGGCGGCCGGTGTCGAAGTCGGCGCCGGGTGGCTCCGGCGCGGCGACATGAGCGGCAAGGATTATGTCTCGCTGTCACTCGCCGCCCCCGAATTTGGTCCGCGACGACTCTACGCCAATCTGGGCCGCGCCGCCGGACAGGATGACGAAGACACCTTCGCCATCATCTGGAACCCCGCCGACTGAGCGATCCGCCCCGCGTCCTTCGAGGACGCGGGGCATCGCCGCGCGCCCCCACGTGAGGGGGTCGAAAACGCCTGTAGCCCGTTGCGACCCTGCCGAAGACGGCCCGTCCGATCCATTCCGCGCCGTGCCGTTGGCGCATTTTGCGCCAGCGCAGATGGACCGACACGATGGACGATACAGCGACACGGGCGCAGGCCGCACGCGAGACCTGCCCCTTTTTGACCTCGAAGCAGGCCGCCTTCCACCTCGGCCTTGCCTATTCGACGCTGAAGCGCCTGCGGCAGACCGGAAGCGGTCCCAGATGCCGCCGGCATGGCCGCACCTGGCGCTATCATATCGACGACATCCAGACATGGTCGGCGACCCGAGCGCACGGAGGCGACCATGGTTGAGCGCCGCGACCTGCCGCTTTTCGCATGGGGCGAGGCGCTCCGAGCCAGTCGCGCCAGGCGAACACGACTGCGCCGCCGCGCAGCCCTTCTTGCCATCGGTATCACGGGCATCTGCGCGACAATCCTCATACCGCCGCGCCCCCGGCTGGTCTGGAATGCCAGCGCCAGCGCGCCCGTCGGCCTCTACGCCGTGTCGCCTGGCGCGATGCTCGAGCGCGGCGACATGGCGATCGCCTGGCCGCCGTCCGCCGCGCGCGACCTTGCCGCAGCACGTCACTATCTCCCGCGCAACGTGCCGCTCGTGAAGCGCGTTGCCGGCATTTCCGGCGACATCGTCTGTTCGCGCAAACGCGTCGTGACCATCAATAGCCGGACCGCCGCCGTGCGTCGTGACGCCGACGCCGCGAGCCGGCCGCTGCCTGCATGGCAGGGCTGCATGCGACTGAGACCGGGCATGCTCTTCCTGCTTATGGTCGAGACACCGGACTCGTTCGACGGGCGCTATTTCGGACCAACGCAGGCGCGCGATGTCATCGGCAGGGCGGCCCCGCTGTGGCTCCGATGAAAGCGGTCGCGCTCGGCATCGCGCTGCTCGCAACAGCTCCCGCCATCGCCGACCCGGTCGGACATTGGCAGGCCGAAATCGCACAGGCCTCGGTCCGGTTCGGCGTGCCGTCGGTCTGGATCGAACGCGTAATGCGCGCCGAAAGCGGCGGGCTCACCACCCTGAACGGCCTGCCGATCATCAGCCGCGCGGGCGCGATCGGGCTCATGCAGCTGATGCCGGCGACCTGGGCGGACATGCGTCGAGCCTACGGTCTTGGCAGCGATCCACATGACCCGCACGACAATATCCAGGCAGGCACCGCCTATCTGCGCATCCTGTACGATCGCTTCGGTTACCCTGGGTTGTTCGCTGCCTATAATGCCGGTCCCGGCCGCTACGCCGACCATCTCGCATCGGGCCGCCCGCTCCCCAATGAGACGCAGGCCTATCTCGCGCAGGTGACGGATTCCGCCCCGAGCCCGTCGACCACGACAGCCAATCGACCGCCACCTTCGCTCTTCATCCTGTTGCGGAACACCAGCGCTGGAGACACCAGCACCTTCTCTTTTCCCTCTCCGCAGAATGCAGCGGACCCGTTGTTTGCGGTGCGCCGATAGCGCTGATGCCGCCCGTCGAACGGCCGAAGGGCGCCTGGAGCAGCCGGTGTGCCGCGACGGCAAGCGTGGGAGGGGCTCGTCTCGGTAAGGCCCAGCATGACGGACGGCGAAGCGGCTGTGCAAGGCCGGCGGCCCCTCCCATTTTGCCGCGAACAGGAGCGTGCTTCGCACGCGCGCCTGTTTGTTTTCCCGCAACAAAATCGGCTCCTCCGCCGCCGCTCGCGCGGCGCTTCCGGCTTTGCCTGCAGCGGCCCTGACAGCCACTCCCCCGCCCGTCTCCGGATGACTGTCCTCAATGACGGGGACATCAAGCAGGAGACGATCATGACCATGGTTCAGTCCGTCGAAACAGCTGGCGACCGCGTGATGGCGGCACTCGTCGCGGGGCTCGAGATCGAGTTCGGTCGGGGCGCAGGCGAGACTTTGGCTGAGCATTTTCTCGAGGCCGAGGAGAGCGATTTCCTGTGGGCTGCGCGGATGGCGAAGCGTTGGCTGGGCGCTTATGAGAGCATCGACGCGGAAGGCCTCGACCTCGATAAGATCGCGATCATGGGGCGATGCGGCAGGTGCTGGTTCGTTGGCGTGAGCATCGTCGATGGCGACGGCAACCCGCAGGGATTGATCAGCCGGCGGCATTTCAACAGCGAGCGTGAGGCTCGTGAGACGTTTGCGGCGATGCATTGATCGAGGATGCGCATAGGCCGGGTCGCGGTGCCGAACAGGCATCGTGTCCCGGCTTCTTTTTGCCTCGGCTCGAAGGTGGGCGATGGGCGGATCATGGGCATTTTGGGCGGTCGGGGCGTGAGGGCGGCGTAAGGCAAGATGAAAGCTATGGCACTGGCGCTCCATAAGCCCTTGCCTGCACATCGTTTTTTCGGCCGCTTTGCGGCACTCCCTCAAAGCGACCAGTGCCGTCTTCCATGAAATCCCCGGTTTTCAGCCACGCGGGATGGCACCGGTTTTCTTGGGAGTCCGGCTGCGGCATCCTCGCCTTCTCGCTTCTTCAGGAAACCAGGATGATGGCCGACGACGACCACTTCTTGCCCCGCCTCGGCCGTCAGCGGCAATCGAGCGCCAAACGCCCCCGTCGCTATGTTGGGCGGGTGCTCGCCGCCGCCCATCTCGCGCGCGGCGGTGCGGCCGGGTTGGCCGCGAAGAGAGGTTTCGCCGGCAGCCGGATCGGACGTGGCTCAGGCGTCGGGCGCGTGCTTGGTCTTCGAGGCCGCCATGCCGCGTCGAGCAGGCGCCGCGTTATCGTCAAGACCAACATCGTCCGGCTCGCCGGCAAGGGCGCGTCGGCGGCCGCCGCTCACCTACGCTATCTTCAGCGCGACGGCACGACACGCGATGGGACAAGCGGCACGCTCTACGGTCGCGATGCTGATATGATCGATGGCAAGGCATTCGCGGCGCGGGGCTCAACCGATCGCCACCAGTTCCGCTTCATCGTCTCGCCGGAGGACGGCGCACAATATGAAGATCTGAAGCCGCTGACCCGGCGACTGATGGCGCGCATGGAGGAAGATCTCGGAACCAGGCTCGACTGGGTCGCGGTCGACCATTTCAACACCGGCCATCCGCACAGCCATATCGTCGTGCGCGGCAAAGACATGTCCGGCGCCGATCTCGTCATCGCGCGCGACTATATGACCATAGGATTGCGCGAGCGCGCCGCCGAGCTGATCGACCTCGACCTCGGGCCGCGTAGCCAACGCGAGATTGGGCAGGCGCTTCGAGCAGAGGTAGAGCAGGAGCGGCTGACCTCGATCGATCGCACGCTGCTCAAGGCGGCGGACGTAGATCGGGTGGTCACGGCGCACGGCCGCGACGCTTTCGACCAGAGCGTGCGCGCCGGACGTCTCGCCAAGCTGGCGCGCCTGGGCCTGGCCGAGCCGCTCGGAGCCGGCCGCTTTCGCCTCACGCCCGACCTCGCCGAAACATTGAAACGCATGGGCGAGCGCGGCGACATCATCCGCACCATGCAGCGCGATTTTTCCCGGGTTCGCGTCGAGCGGGCGGCCGCCGACCAGGCGATCTATGATCCAGCCGCTCCCGACGCCCGGCCGCTGGTCGGACGCATCCTTGCGCGCGGCCTCGCCGACGAGCATGCCGACCGCCATTACCTGATCGTCGACGGGGTCGATGGGCGCAGCCATTATGTCGCGATCGGAAGGGGCGCCGAGCTGGCCGGTGACAACACCCTTCTGCCACACGGTGCGATCGTGCAGATCGAGCCGCTCCGGCCGGTGATACGCGAGGTTGACCGGACCGTCGCCGCGGTCGCTGCCGCCCATGGCGGACGCTATGATGTCGACGCCCATCTGCGACACGATCCGACGGCCACCGAGGCCTTTGCCGCGACGCACGTCCGGCGACTTGAAGCGATGCGACGCATGTCCGGCATCGTCGAGCGCGAACCGTCAGGCCGCTGGATCATCGCGACTGACCATCTCGAGCGTGTAGCGGCTTATGAAGCGGCACGGATCCGTGATCGTCCTGTCGCCATCACCATCCTGTCGGTGCGGCCGCTCGAACAACTGGTCGAAGCCGATGCCGCGACCTGGATCGATCGGGAGCTGGTTTCGAGCGTGCCCTTTCCCGTTCGCGACGCCGGGTTCGGCCATGAGCTGCGAGAAGCGCAGGCACGCCGCCAGCAGTGGCTGGTCGCGCAGGGTTTCGCCGAGGAAAGGAACGGCGCCTTGATCCTCCGCGGCGACATGATCGCAGCCCTCCAGCGACGCGAGCTGTTGCGGATCGCAGGCCAGCTTGCCGATGAACTCAAGCTTCCTTTTCGGGAGCATCCCGAAGGCAGCCGGATCGAAGGCGTCTATCGGCGCCCGATCGATCTCGTCAGCGGGCGGTTCGCGCTGATCGAGCGCGCCCATGACTTCACGCTGGTGCCGTGGCGGCCGGTGCTCGATCGCCAGGTCGGCAAATCGGTCTCCGGTCTGATGCGCGGCGGCGGAACCAGCTGGGCGCTGAGACCAGGACGGAGTGGACCGAGCATTTCTTGAGCTGGCGCAATTGTGGGCGGGCTGCTTACGGGGAGTTCTGGCCGATTGGAGACTGACAGCTTCCAGGCAGCGGACCCGTGACAGCGGATGTTCGCGGGCGCCGCTGCCTGACACGTTCGCCACGATCCATACCCAAGCTTTTCTATAATCTTATTTTCAATCCGAATTTTCAATCCGAGCGCTCGCATCCCGCTCGATCCCGACCTGATCCCCGGCGCCAATCACGAGTTTTTGGAGCCCGACGGCTCGATCTCATCGTTGCTACTAGACTTTCAGGCTTACAGTTCGGGCACCGCGATCGCGCTTACCGAGGGCGCCCCCCAGGGGTGAGGACGACGCCATATCGGCAGGACGTTCAACAATTGGGCGTATCAGCCTATCAGGGATTCACACGGAGGGGGGCTCGTGTTACGCTTCGCCCAGAGGGCGAAGGGGCGTGTGTAGGATTTGATGGCCAGAAGTGATCTCCTAGTTTCGTTGGTGAAGGCAGGAGCGTCTGGCGACCGTTCGACATTGACCACGACTGTCGAGGCACTGGTCGCCGACGAACGCGCCAAAAGCCACCACGTCCTAGCCGACAAGCTCCATCGGGCGCTTGCTTCGGTGCCCGTTACCGCGTCGAGCGAACTGCGCCGCACTGGCGCGCCCGGCCGCGACTTCGTTATCGAATCGGAGCCACGCGTTGGGCTCGAAAGCCTGATCTTGACGCTTCCCGCCGAGCATCTGACCCGCCAGCTCGTCGAGGAGCATCACCGCGCTGACCTTCTGCGCGCCCAGGGCATGCAGCCACGTCACCGCGTCTTGCTGTCGGGACCGCCAGGAAATGGCAAGACGTCGCTCGCCGAGGCCATTGCCGAAGCGGTTGCGGTCCCGCTGCTCACCGTTCGGTATGACGCCTTGGTCGGTGCCTATCTCGGCGAGACTAATGCCCGGCTCGCGCGCCTGTTTGATTATGTTCGTACCACGCCCTGCGTCCTCTTCTTCGATGAGTTCGATGCGGTCGGGAAAGAGCGCGGCGACATTCACGAGACCGGTGAGATCAAGCGTGTCGTGTCCTTCCTGCTCATGCAGCTCGACCAATTGCCTAGCTATGTCGTTGTGGTGGCCGCGACAAACCACGCCGAGTTGCTGGACAGTGCGGTTTGGCGCCGCTTCCAGCTTCGTATCGACATGCCGCTGCCGTCACGCGATGGTGCGGCCGTGCTGATCGAACGCTTTTTCGATGCGTGGCCTGAGCCCGCCGGCTTGTCGGCCGCCCAAGTCGCCGCCCAAATGGGGCCATCGAGCTTTGCTGACATCTTCGAGTTCTGCCAAAACATCCGGCGGCGACACATACTGTCCCAGGGGGGAGAGACGCTGAAGAGCATCCTCGCGCAGGAGCTCCGCCTCTGGAAAACACGCATAAAGCCGGAGAGCGATGGTCAACCTACCGAACCAACCGCTGCTGCGCCTCGACGCGGCCGCAGCGATTCCCCGAAAAACGGGCGGGGGCGCACCTCGGCCACGTAAGCTTGACCCGGCACAGCAGGCCGGTACGCCCGCCGGTCAGAAGCTCGCAGGTCTCGCGGCCCAACTCGACGCGAACACCCCGATGCTTCAGCTGCGCGCCGACCCGGATGCGCTCGCGCCAGAACGGCTGCTCGTCTTCGAACTTACCGGCGGGGTGATGCAGTTCACCGAAGCCGTGCGTCTCGTGCCCGGCCTCGAATTTCTGGGCGCCGAAGATCTCGACGAGGACGACCTCGACGACAGTCCCGTTGTCTATCTGATGGTCCCAAGCGAGGCGGCATTGCGGAACATCGTCACCTTGTGGCGTGGTTGGCAGCAGAACGGCACAGTGCCACCGAGGTTCAGCGCTTGGAAGGCGATGCTCTCGCAGCTCCGCAACATCCGCCCGTGGGGGCCACAAGACCGCGTCACGGCAGCGGACCACGATGTTCTTGTCGAAGAATATGCTCGTGACGCGGGGCTGACCCGCGTCGAGGTCGAGCTCGTGTTCCGCCGAAATGGCGAGGCAACCGAGGCCGATGCGCGCGCGGGCATCCTAGCGGTCGGGGGTGGTGTCATAGCACGCTCGCGGATCACCGGCGCCGGCTACCATGCGTTGCTGGCGGATCTGCCAGGCCCTGCGCTCGCTGACGTGATCGCGCGTAACCCGGCTGGGCTCGCTGGCGTCGAAGCCGTTCTTCAGATCCGGCCGCAAAGCATCTTCCAGCTGGTTCCGTCAGAGGAAGTTGATGGACTGCCGGCCGGCGGTGCACCGGCGCTCGATGGCGATCCGATCGCCGCGATCTTCGATGCGGTGCCCTTGTCGCAGCATCCACGGCTCGCCGGCACGCTCAGTATTGACGATCCCTTCGATCTGGAGGGGCTGGCTGTCGGCGCGCGCAAGCATGGCACGGCGATGGCTAGCGCCGTGGTTCACGGTGACATCAACGCGGCGTGGGACCGTCC